>JAABUX010001989.1_pt1 | contig 29705 bp, 26 predicted proteins | sample 5561851 | NCBI WGS metagenome assembly JAABUX01 (sample SAMN10711883, study PRJNA513361) | rock metagenome | isolation source: Antarctica rocks | place: Antarctica: Victoria Land, Richard Nunatak red sandstone | collected 2016-01-03 | reverse complement strand
TCGTCCTACTTGCGTAGGAATGTCATTCGATGATGTGCATGTGTATCTGCTGTCGCGCTCCTCCTCCTTGCGGAGAAACAACGCAACGCTTTCTTATTTCGCTATCCTCTGCTTCAACTCTTGCCGTCTTAAAAAGGTACATTCGACAAAATTGAAGTAGTTATCTATCTTCAGTTGTTAGTGTGCAGTTATTTCAGCCCCGTTTTGCGGTGCCTGCATAATATGCCACACTTCTCGCACCTTGTCAACACTTTTCTAAACGAATTTTATAAAATTGAAAAAATCCATTTGGTGGTTTTTGCAGAGAATAGCGACATGGCACAGGGCCTCCCTGTAGATATTATGAATAGACACATGAAAAACTGACAAAGGTACTATGAAGTATTGACGCTCACTCTTGTACAAGTTACTCTTTTCCATATACGGATATATATAATGTGCTAATTCTTAAAAGAGGAACTGCCCGATTATGAAATATTTTTTCTGGATTGCCTTTGCTGTATTTCTAGCAGCTTCAATTCCCCACGTAGCATATTTCTTCGCCTCGTTTGAACCATCGCAAGGGCCAGAAGGCATCTGGTGGTGGGCTGTCAGTTATGCAATAGCCATCAGTATAGATGTTACTGTCTACCTTCTGTCATGGACAGCATTCCAAAGATATCGTCGTTATCGCTCACCCAAAGCAGTATGGCAACATTGGTTACTCATTGTCATGTGTACAGTATTCTCCTGGGCCGTAAACTGGGCATATGCGAAGCAGTTTCATAGCCCGGTAATGCTGAGTTCAGCGGAGAGTGCGGCCCCCTGGCTCGTCAATGTCTTCCCTTTCATGGCGAGCGCATTTCCATTGCTTGGCATTGTTTACACAATGATGGCAGAGACGATCACTGAAGATGCATCTGAAGATAAACAGGCGATGTCACAGCAGCTTACCGCGTTAAGTGAACTGGCAAAGCAAACAAGCCTTCCGATAGCAACCCTGAGACACGCTCTTGCTAGCGGCTCTCACATTAACTCAGCGAGTGTGCTTACACAAGTCGCTACCCCTGGTTCAAACGAGCAAACCGCACCAGATACCATCACACCCACTAATAAGCTATCAGTTGAGAAAAACGATACCACGAAGTCAAGGGCAATAACAGGTCAATTTGTGACAATTGAGAAAGAGAATACAGGCAGTTTGAAGAGTTCCAATGCTACGTTACAGGCGATAGCAAATGAAGGAAATCCCGATAAGTTGCAAATGACAATCGAAGCACTACGCACCAATCCAGATATGACAGATGAAGCGTTGGCTGAATATCTCTTACTCAAGCGTCCAGCAAGTGCTCGTTTCTGGCGTTTGAAGGCCATCGAAATACTGAGCACAACGAGCAAAGAAAGTAGACCAACATCGGTTGCACTCGATAGTTGGGTATCACAATCAGGTGTGCTTGCTAGCACGAATGGGACGAGTGGAAAAAGATAAACGTCATGCCGCTTTTGACCGATACAGAAAATATTAAGCGTCGCCTTGACGTTTATAAAATGGTGTGTTAAAATTGTCAGAGTGTAGCATAAGGCTGACAAACTACTTACCTCATTGCGGTGTGTTGCAGTTTGACAGTGCAGTCTACTAGTAACAAGAGAAAGCTCCAAGTATTTAGGGAGGGGAACAATGCCAGCCACGTTCAACTATGCGAACATTTTGCATGCAGTTGGTCAGGTACTCGATCAGATAGGCGTGAAAAGCTTTTCGATGCGCGAGGAAGAGGACGGTCTCTTCGTCGAAGGGTTCGATAGTGAAGGCCAAATCCAGGTCCAAGGGTGCTATGACATAGCTAGTTTATATGATCTCGTTAATAGCGTCGTAGAAAATAATGTAGAAAAGCTTAATACAGTAAAAGATGACGGTACGCTGCATCGTTTTCTCGCAATTCATGAGCGCGAGCTGATCGGTGCCGCACGTTAATATAATATGCTATTGCGTATAAGCATTTGAACGAGAACCGGGGGCGATTACTCCTCCGGTTCTTCTCTCATAAGAGAGAATGTATATTACTCTTTTGCATATTTCCTGATTATAAAATATCCCATAGTAGCTACACTAAAGTAAGGCGCAGACCCTCGACTTTATCAATAAAGTATGATATGCTCATAGCTATGAAGAACTACTTTCCTTCCGTATCGACTATTTGAAGCATTTGTCATCGTGGGAAGTAGTCCAGCACCTGAACAATCATAAAACTCGGCCTGCGCGGTTTCTCCCCATGAGAGGAGAAGGTTGTGCCTGAAGATATTGCTTTATTCATTGACTTTGAGAACATACGATACAGTATGCTAAATATTCAGCGACGAGAGCCTGACCCACAGGAGCTTATCGCTGTCGCACGTCGCTATGGTACTGTTATGGTAGCGCGTGCATACGCGGATTGGTCCCGTCAGCCGGAACCGTTCAAAGGTAGCTTAACGGCTGCAATGATTGATCGTGTTGATTGCCCCGCGAAGCAGCGTGACCGTATTCGTATGGGAACGTTTCACTATACTTCTGGAAATACTTCTACAGGTGCCCTTGGCAGTCCCACGTACATTGCGGAACAAGGGGCTGGTGGCCCATATCCAAAACAATGGCCTAACAGTGTGACAGGCAACTCTGGACCACTTCCTGCATTCAACTCGCAAAGCTTGAATAATGGATGGCCTACTGAACAAGAGTCATTGCCCACTTCACAAAATGGGCTTGACGATGCCTTGCTTCCACTTGACGAACAACTACCAGAAGAAGATACCTTTGGTTCATCCGATTATCAGCAGCGCGAATCGTATAGACAATCATTATCTTATCAAAGTTCTTATGGTCAGTCTCCTACAGGACCGCTTGGACAAAATGGTAGCGGCCCTTTAGGATATCCCTCTACAGGAAATACTGGTCATATGCCTGCCATTAACGGAAACACGAACAATGGCACAGTCGTCCAAAGTACGGTTGTCCAAAGTACGGTAGACCTGAATATGTTGATGGACATTATCGAAACTGTTTTTGATCGTCCTACCATTTCTACCTTTGTTTTAATGACTGGCGACAAAGATTTCACGCGTATTAGCGCACGTCTAAAATTACGACTTAATAAAACTGTTATTGTTGTTGGAATTCCAGGAACCGTCAGCCGAGATTTGATCAGTAGTGCAAATCAATTTGTGCCACTTGTACCCATCGGGGGAAATACAGGGATGGTATCAGGCAATACAGGGACGCTTCCCAGTATTAGCAGTGTAACCTTCTCACCGACTACTCCAACGGGGAATACCACGCCAATGCCTGCAATTAGCTATCCTGGCAATACAAATTCATCTAGTACACAATTCCAGCAAGCACAGCTTGGAACACCACAGATGGATGTGCTGGATCCACAGTTTTTGCAGTTTCTTGATTATATTGACCGTAATTGGTCCTGGCGTACCATTATTGGCGTGTCAAACTTTATTGGTGATCCTCTAAACCCAAAGAATCGGTTCCGAGGACGGCTCACCCGTGAGTCAGCTCGTGAGCTTCTCAATACCTGTATCCAACAAAGTATTTTGTTGGTCCAGACAGATTCAACAGGTGCTGAAGATTTACGGCTCAATCGTCTGCATCCAGGCGTTGATGACGTACTCAAGCAGTTTGTGCGGTAAAATATTCTCAATGAGTAGACATGACAGGAGCAAGCCCTGTCACTATTATACTTTCGCGCCACAGCGCGGCAAGCCACGCAACGCCGAGTATAGCAGTGACAGGGCTTGCCCCTGTCATGCCGCTCACAGAGCCGAATTATGAATGTGTTGGATACAATGAGTTTACCCCTGTCATCCTCTATTTAGAGCCAATTCACAAACCTTGGTGAAGGAGAAATCTTTTATGGACGAGTCTCGCGTCTCGGTTCTGCGTCGCATGATTGCTAGCCCCAGTCCATCGGGGTTCGAGCAACCAGTACAACAGGTTATTCGCGAAGAGATTAAAAAGTACAGCGATATTATGCGTACAGATGTACACGGGAATGTAATAGCTACGCTCAATCCTGATGGTCAACCACGTGTGATGTTGACGGCTCATTGCGATGAACTTGGTTTACTGGTACGCTACATCGACGGTGATGGATTTCTCTATTTTGCTCCTATTGGTGGTTTTGATCCTGCAACACTTCCAGGAAGTCGCGTTGAAATACATACACCTGATGGCCCTGTATTGGGCATTATCGGAAGAAAGCCCGCCCACCTGTTAAACAATGACGAGCGTAACAGTATGCCAAAACTTTCTGACATGTGGATCGACATTGGTGCCGCAAACAAGGAAGAGGCACAAAAACTTGTACCACCTGGGAGCGTAGCCACGCGAGCGGCACGGCTTGAGTCATTACGCGGCGATCTGGTTGTTTCGCGTGCGCTGGATGATAAATCGGGTGTATTTACAGTTATAGAGGCGATGCGACGTATTCATGAACAGCGCGAGAAGCTGCAGGCAAGCGTCTACTTTGTCTCGGCGGTGCAAGAGGAAGTTGGCTCACGGGGCGTACAGACCAGTGCATATAGTATCGAACCATTGATTGCTATCGCGGTAGATGTAACCTTTACGTCCGACCATCCGGGAACGTCGAAGAGCGAACTCGGCGATGTAAAGCTCAACGGCGGACCAGTAATCACAATAGGTGGTCATGTCAATCTCCGCGTTTACCAGATGCTTGTCAAGGCGGCAGAAGACGCTGGTATGGCATGGCAACTTGATGTACAAGCGGCAAGTACATATACCGATACGGATATGATTCAGGTTGCGAGAGGTGGTGTTGCCACAGGACTTGTGAGTATTCCATGTCGCTACATGCATACGGGTTCGGAAGTTGTTTCATTGCATGATATCGACCAGATTGCGGATGTGTTGTCGCGCTTCGTGCTAGCAATTGATAAAGAAGTAAATGTTATTCCATAAATATTTTGTAGGGGCCATAATTCATTACGCCCGCGTCCTCATATACGGGACGCGGGCGTAATGAATTATGGCCCCTACACCTGTTATTACTTCATCGGAGGTAGCTCTTGTTGATACTCAGCATGCGGCTGCTCATATGAGTCGTACTGTTGCTCCTGCGGTGCCTGATACTGTTGTTGCTCGCCCATCGAGTTTACATCGGAGCGCGGCTGGTAGTACGGCTGCTGATAGCCTTGCTGGTAGGACTGATAAGGTTGCTGCTGATTTTGTTTCGGCTCATAGTAAGGCTGTTGGTATGTTTGCTGATTACTTGGTTGATACCACTGGTTCTGTGTACCACTCCTCATACTTCCGCCTGCTATTGCCGCGAATATGGCTCTGCCAATCAAAGCTAGGATAATAATTGTGGCTATGCCAAACACGATACTCATTCCCCCTCCTCCATGACTAGCAAAAAAGAACAACGGAATGAACAAGAACCAAACATGGCGTAGTCGTGGACCACGTCTATATCTATACCACATCGTGGTTTTCTCCTCGTGAAACCTGTAAGAACACTCTCATACTATTACTACGCTCGTTTACTACTCCAGGTTGTGTCACATAAAATCTGTGTCACCTATAGCTTTCCACCATTAAAAATATAACATATTGCAATTTATTTGTCAAGGGGTGTTCAGTAGTTCTTTGAGTATGAACGCACCAGTTATCGTTCCGTTAGTGTAGTTGTATAACACAAGCAACCCTTCTTGCGCTCCCACTTTGAAACTTGCATTATAGGATATAGTGGTCGAGAAGGTTGTCTTACCATTTGCGTCTGTAGAGCCAATACTGTTGTAGAGGTGATCGAGTACTTTAATCTTGTTGACTGTACCTGTTGCCGTACCCGCCACAGTTGTTGTACCGTTGAGCAGGTCTCTATTTTGCGGAGCGGTAATTGTCAGGCCATCCGAGGTGGCAGAGGTAGCTTCCCAGATACCATTGTTTGTGTTGCCTTCAAGACGACTCAACGTCACTTTGATGGCACCTTCCGCGTTTTTCACCATTACAACGGCTTCGCTATCATGCTGATTGCCGCCGCTCACAAGCGTCGTAGGAGCATCTGCAGGCCATTTAAGCAACTTTGTTGCCAGTTTACTCGCTACCTGTGCCGCACTGAGCAGAGGTTGCTTACCCTGATTCACCTGTTGCTGAGCATTCTCCGCTTCATAACGTGTCAAGTTAGGGAAAATGGCTGGAAAGGAGACTGGCACAAGTGTTCCGACGCTGTTAGACCATTTAAATTCGCGGAACAAATCTGGATGATAGCTCGTTGCCGTCTGACCTGCATTGATGCTCGACCCCTGATCTACTTCGGCGGTAAGTAACGTGTTGTATGCACTAATCTTTGCGTCACCCTTATACAGGCCGTGCAGCTTAAAAATTTGCCTGGGACTGGGACTGGTGATATCGGTGAACACATAAATATCGGCGGTCTGTCCATTCCCTTCATAGCGTGTTATCACAAGTGCCTGTAGTGATGAATCGCTGGTAAGCTCTGCACAGGTGACGCTTACAACGGTATTCAGACCTTGATCGGTACTAAGAATTGGGTCCCAATGCGAAGGCTCATTGACAGTAACCGGACATGGTTGTGTGCCAAGACGTGGAGCGACGGTTGGCATCGCATCGTTCGCAGCACCACTGGTTGTATTCTTATCAGAAGAAGACGTTGGAGCCGCTTCACTACAGGCGGCAAGACACAAGAGTAAAAGACTGTACAGGCAAAGTACAGGTATATATTTAGCTAGACGAGCATACATAGTCATAAGACCTCCCGAAAGATCAGTATATCTTCTGTATGTACTAACGCACAAGCACAAGAAACAAGAACAGAATGAGCTAGCTCATTCTGTTCTTGTTTCTTGTGACTACAAAAGTGCTACGTTTTAGCTCAGCTCCGTTGTTTGCAAAGCATCCAGCGCACCACTCATTGCCTCTGTTGTGAAGGCATCTTCAACGCCAGCACCCTGGCCTGAATGCGTTACGAAGATGTGGAAGTCCGGTGTCATACGATAGAAGTAACCATGATAGGTAGACTCATAGAAATTGTTAACCAGTACACTAAGAACCTGTTGCTCTTGTGAAGCGTATTGCTGATTGATCAACTTGTTATAGTGGTGAAGAGCAAGCAACATCAAACTCTGGCCGCGCGTCTCTTTGTACGCTGTTAAGGGCTTACCAGTCTGCAAGTCGAACGCGAAGTAGTAGCCACCGAGTTTTGCGTCCCACATATTTGTCGCTTGCAGCATTGCTTGCAGGGTCTGCGTCGCGACATTAAGGTACTGAGGATTATTTACAAGGGTGTACGCCGTCAATAAAGCGTCGATAATTTGTCCCTGCATGGAAGCTTTCGCCTTGTAGCTACTCACTTTATCATGCCCATTCTGGCTTACAATCATACCATCGTAAAACAGGTGATAGTGTGGGTCCAGAGCCACGGCGATGGTGTGGTTAATCGTACTTTCGCCAGCACTAACCCAGCTAGGATTATTAAAGCGCAAGCCTGCATCAATCAGGGCAACGCCACTGACAAGCGTGTGATCGGTATTATAGTTACCGGGTTTATGACTATGATCGTAGACGAAGCCAAGTTTAGGGTCATAGCTATGTTCGTAGAAGTTGTTTGCGACGTTGTAGGCATCATTGATGAGAGCCGTATTTTGTAGTAGGGTACCAGATTTCAGTAGAGCAAAGTAAACCCACCCCTTTGGCATACTGTAGTTTTGGAAATCCGTCAACACCATTGCAGTAGCCTTCACTACTTCGCTATCGTAGGTGTGGTCTTGTGAGTGCAACTGCTGAAACTCGGCCAGCGAATCCAGGTAGAGCAGATCAACCTGCGGATCATGGTTATGCTGCACATCACCATCTTCACCAGGATTTGTGACATTTGTGATTGATGGATCGCTCATCTTCCAGTTGATATAGAGTCCACCTGTTACTGCTTTCCGTGTCATAGCTTGAGTATTCCAGGCGTGTTGTTCCATATTTGTCAATATCTGGTTCGTAAGGACATCAATTACTGGTGAGGTCGCACTAAAGCTTTTTATTTGTAGATGTACTGGCCTATGTTTGATTGGTAGCCATACGGCACTGCTGGTAGTAGTTATGCTAAGAGAACACCCTACGAAAACAAGAGCAAGCAGTAGTAAAAAACCTCTCCTAAGTAGACGAACACGCGATAGATGCATAGAACTTTTCTCCTATGTACACGTATAAAAATGCATTAAAAGCTGTTGATATAAATTGAAGCGTAGTTGCTTTTAGGGTACTCGTAAGGAGAATGCCCTATACGCACCAATGTTAGCAATTAAATTGGGATCAGGGCACCCGCCAGGGGACGCCCCTCTCCATACACAACTATTAAAAACTAACAGGTAACAACATACGAGGACTCATCGCGCAACGCATAGCAAGCGTCGCTAATAGATACTATCGGCACTATGAAGGTGAAAATTGAGAGTATTATAAGTAAAGATAGGAATAGGTAACGTGCTAGTGTGTTGTTCCTGTATTCTGAATACGGACAAAGGCACTCATGCCAGGCAGTAGCGTATGATTAGTATTTACGATTTCGACCCAGACCTCGAAGGTGTCTGTCTGTGGATCAGCATTGGGAATAATCTCACTAACAATACCTGTAAGTTTTGCTGATGGCAGTGATGAAGGTACGACGAGTGCTGTTTGTCCTCTTTTTATCTGATGAATATTAGTAAGAGCAATCTTTGTATGAACGATTACCTTCGACTCATCCATGATTGTAACAATAGCAGTATTCGCACTGACTAGATCTCCTGGATTGACCGTGATTGCTGTAACCACACCTTGCATTGGTGATACTAGATTGCCTTTATGCAATGTCACAGATGATATTTGCCCAACAAGAGCCAGATATTTGTTTTTTGCGAAATCATATTTTTGCTGCGCTAGAGCGACGATAAGTACATTTCCCTTTGTAGCTACAGACTTTAGATAGGTTTGTGCCGTTACCAGATCGTTATATGCCTGAGTTGTCTGCGAGTTCAATTGTGATGGATCGAGCAGGATAAGTGGTTGACCGGGTGTTACCTGATCGCCAGGTTTGACCAGAATCGCTAAGATACGTTCCGTTGCTGGATAAGAAATAACGAGTTCTTGATTTGGAAAAATAATACCGCCTCCACTGACATAATTTCTTGTGTTCGGCTCACTATCTTGATTTTGTGCAAAGTTGGGAATGCCTCGCGCCGTCAACCACAGCGAAAGTACAATAACACATAGGATAGCAACGTTAATGGCAACGGCTCCTCCGATCCAGGGTTGTGCTGGCTTTTGTGGAATGGCTGTAGCTCTTTTTAGGGCAGGCGTATCTTTTGAAGCTGAAACGGATAGGTCAGGTGCTACTTGAGGTTCAGCCCATGACGGAAGAGATGGCAGAGGTGATAATGGTTTCACCTCTGGAGCCTCTTTTTGCGGTAAAAACAAGCCTGGAACGCCCGACATTCGGCTATAATTACCTGGTTTATTCTTCATCAATCCACCACCTTATGCATATTTGTAAGAGTACAAAAGTATTTTGAATGTATCTATATCTGTGTTTTTCCATTGGTTCATACTGATGGAGCAGCTTTCGTAGTGTTCTTGCAAGATAGGATGTAGGAGAGTTGTAAATAACTCTCCTACATCCTATCGTTCATTCTATAGTGAAGCTAAGTCATGGCATTAGTGAATGAGCCAGTAGCCTTTATCGTTGCTTTTATTGGTAGTATAAAACTCACCACTCGCAATATGTTCGCCAGCGAAGGTGGAGGTACCACGCAAGACGATAGTGGTGGGCACACCGATAAAGAGGCGAACATAGCTATAGTGATTTTCACCATGAAGTGCCACACAGGATTGCGCTTTGACGCAATAAGTACCTGTATAGGTGTCGTTTGCACCGGCGAGCAGTGTGATAGTTGCATGTAATTGCTGGCCTTTGTCCTTGCCCTGCTGCACAATAGCGTAGAAATTCCACGAGCCTGCAATCGAAGGAATGGAGGCATTGATAGCAGTCCAACTACCACTCGAAGCATTTGCACCTGTACCGATGGTGTAGGTACCAGTAAAGCCCGATGCGCCTTTATGAACGAGGTTGTTGACATACTTGCCGACTGCGTGAACAGAGGGGAACTGTACAAATGAACTGATCGTGAAATCAACATTTGTACCATCGGTTGTGCCTGCGATATTAGTACAATGGCTATGATTGTCTCTAATCTGTAAGCCGCACATATGGCCGGTGACAGTTGTACCTGACACCAACAATTCTATCTGACCACTAATCGCAAGACCAGTTTTGGGGCCTGAAGTAGTGACCCCTTGAAATTTGTAGTGCCCATTTAATGGTGATACCACTGCTGAAGCCGCATGTGCCATGAATACAGTGAAGCCTCCGGCGACAGCCACCGCAATAAGCAGTAAAGGAGCGATAAGCCATATTAGTCTCATTGTACGACGGCTCGAGCGTATTGTAGAATCGATCGCAAAAACCTCCCAAATATTATATTTCTCTTATTTAGCGCGAAACGTCAGAGCGCGATATTGCACATTCACTATAGACAGCAGAGAGGAACCTATTCCTATAACATAGTGGAAATTAGTGACTCTCTCGTAAACGCAAATACGCTACTCATCCCTTCCACTCAACATTATAGGAAAAATACTGCGGCAACAAAATGGTATGTGTCTATATGTCGTTCTGTGAGGAAAAGAGCAACGTGTATGACAATAAGAAAGCACCGTCAGGAGAGGATTTGAGCGTGTAGAGGGGATATCTGGTTCTCTGCCAATAGTACAAATCTTACATATACCATAATGTAGTAGCTCATAGTACCTTTGGGGGAAACTTTTGAATAACCTTAATCAGGGCAAATTGCTGCTTGACATTCCCTGATGGATACAGTATGATAAGCATCATAAACGAAAGAACGAGACATATTGGGGTGTCGTTCAATGGTAGGACTGCCGTCTCTGGATCGGCCAATTGGGGTTCGAATCCCTGCACCCCAGCCAGGGAGAAGCTGTGAAGGCTTCTCCTTTTTTGTGTCTTCGACTACCCCGTTCTTTGTACAATGTCCGTATAAGGTTTGCGCCCATTTCCAGATAAAACTTATGCTTTTTTGCTCCCACTCTGCACAATTCTGCTCATGACAAAAAACATGAGTTGGCACACCTTATTTTTTACACGCACTATGTTATAACTATGTATATAGTTTGTACAAGGAAATGCAGGAGAATAAGATCATGCCGACTCTTACAATACCATCTGAGACAGAGGTAATTGCGCGGTCGAACGAAAAGACCGAATTACTACAAGATATTTCAGTTGCACCAGTAGAGATAACTCCTCCTCCAATGGAGGAGAGGCCCGAACAAGCCGAACAACGTATGCTCGTGACACGGGCATTACAGGGTGATGAGAAAGCATTTAACGATATAGTTGATCAGTACGGCTCGTTGATGTTGCGTACAGCAACTATGATTGTGTCGGACCACGATATTGCAGAAGATGTGGTACAGGATGCATTCATTCAGGCGTGGCATCATCTAGCGGACCTGCGCGAGGCGGGAGCATTGCGTCCGTGGTTAATGCGTATTGTGGTGAATCAATGTATCAGCTTCAAGAGACGCCTCACTCGTACTACAGCCTTTGTACGACAGGCACTTTCGGAGCAGGAAATAGATCTAACTGCACAAATAGCCGATCACTACAAAGGACGTATGGAGCGCGACTGGGACCTGGCACAAGCGATTGAAGAATTGCCGTTGAAGCAGCGTATCGTGATTGTGCTGCATTACTATAACGGGATGACGTTACCAGAGATGGCACAAGCACTGCATACATCTGAAAATACGCTCAAAAAGCGTATACAGGCCGCGCTTATTAACCTGCGCCGCGTTCTGCGACCTTCGGATATGGGTGAGGGGCTGACAAGCTATGCGTCACACGCATCACTTATCACCGCAGTTGCATAGGGAAGCATATACATATGTTGTCATTTTTCAATCCTTAACCCTCGCCTGACATTATTAACGCGTCTACAACCAACTTACAACTACGCAACAGCTATGCACCTGGCGCAATTTGTTATACAATGAAACAGGATGAATATATTCGTTGATGGGTTGATGTTAGAAGGGTGGCTTACTCATGAATACGACAATGCAATGGCATATCCTATGGAGCGTGTCCCTGTTACCTCCTTTGGAAATAACTTCCTCAGACAGTTTCTTTTCCGAAACCTCTCACACATACACAGCTTCTGCTGCTCAACTTTTTGGTTTTTCTTCTCCACTTGTCTGGGAGGAAGTACAAGAACAGACAGAAGTGTGTCATGAAGATGTAGACGATAGGCTCGCCCTCGATGCAGATTTTTCCGCGCCAGGAGAATTTGCCGCATTTCTACACTATATAGGATAAGAACATAGAGTTTTTGGGTGGTGGATGTATGGTTGGGAGGAGCTATGTTTATTTCCCATGAGCGTACTGTTGCTGATAAGCAACGCATTGTCCGTCCTGGTCTATGGCGTCTGGGCATGTCGGGTTGTTCTCTTTGTATACGTTTAGGTACATACTCAGTAGTTGCAAGAACACTGGGAACGCAAAATTTTGGTGTCTTGCTTTTTACACAGTGGATCGCTGCACTGCTCTTACCATTTATCGGTACAGGCATGACGCCGCTCGCTAATTATCGTGTGGTCGAGCTTCACTACCATGAAACAGCACATACGATAGCAGGTATTTTTCATTTCAGATGGCGACAACAATGTCATCGTACACTGCTCTATTGCACGCTCTATATACCTTGCGCCTTATTACTCTCTCTCCTACTCAAAGGGGCAATTCCATTTTTTCTCTTACTGATAGCTGGCCTTGCTGCAACTCCATTACTATTAAGTGGCGTTGCAAGTACGACCCTCCAGGGACTACGCCGCTATAATCTGCTCGCGATGCTGCGTCTCTTCAGTACGCTACTCAATTTCTGCCTTGTTCTCCTCGTCACACAAGACCATGGTCAGAGAGTGGGCATGCTGCTACTGGTACCAGCATTTACGGGCATACTGACACTGACAATAGCATTGTTCTGTATCACAAAGTTTCTGCCGTTTCATGATGCATTAGAACCCGGGCCGCTCTTACGAGAACGTATCGAGCAGAGCCAGCGTCCTTCGCTACTCCTTTTTGTATTGGATACGGTGATCTGGCGCGAACTGCTCTTTCTCGTACTCATTCTGATATGTGGGCAAACGTTTACGGCATTCAGCTACTATGCATTTAGCTTGCTGCTATGCACACATTTAATCGAGGTTGCACCAACGTTATTTATCACCTGTATACTTCCTATCACATCACGTCTCCTTCGCAAACAACTATACACAGATGCATACAATGCTTTTGTAAAAACATCCTATGCTATTGCTCTCCTTGCAGGATTTTTCTGTACGTGCATCAGTATTTGCTGTCCCTTTATCATCAGTGTCTGTTTCGGCACCAGCTATCTTCCGATGGTCACGCCCTTGCGTATACTGCTGAGCGGAGTTGTCGCAGGAAGCGTCGCAACGGTAAGCCTGACATATATTGCTCAGCACAAGCGGAGCCGCGGGCAAACATGGCTTGGTATAGGAACAGCGGTGCTACATATCGGCCTCGCGCTCCCCTGTATCATGCGATGGGGCATCGTTGGTGCTGCACTCGCCAGCACAATCGCCCATGTTACCTCGACGATAGGAATGACATTGATTTGTCGCAAGTTTCTTTTGCATAGCGACTAGAAGGGAGGAATAAAAAGTGACTTTACAACATGGTATACAAGGAACTGCAAAAGAAGCACATAGAGAGCAACAACTCCGCTGTAGCATTATTCTTTGCACCTATAATCGTCGTAACCTGGTTTTGACAGCATTGGCAGCACTACGGCGTCAAACACTTTCCTATGAGTTATTCGAGGTGATTGTAGTCGATAATGGTTCACAGGATGGTACCTTTGCCGCTGTCAACGCTTATGTACATGCGGGACCAATTATGGCATCTCGAAATCCTACTCATACATGGCGTGTTCGCTGTCTTACAGAAGTTCAGAATGGGCTTTCCTACGCACGCAAGACGGGTTTACAGGCAGCAGTAGGTGAAATCGTTGTGTTTCTCGACGACGACGCAATCGCGCAACCAACGTTTCTTGGGTGCTTGCTAGCGGCATATGACGAAACAAAAGCAGATGCGATTGGTGGACGCGTCGAGTTACGATGGGAGGCTCCACGTCCGCATTGGGTGAGTGATGACATGCTCGATGTGCTTGGCTATTTTGCAGTAGCAGAAGAGCGTATTCGCCTTCATCCTCCGCTAGAGGTGAGTAGTTGTAATTTCTCCATCAAACGTGACGTGCTACTGACGATTGGACGTTTTTCACCTCTATTGAGCAAACGGGCAGACGCTCCCATCAGCATGGAGATTGCTGATCTCTGTCGTCGCCTGTATGCAGCAGATTATACGCTGTGGTACGAACCAGAAGCAATCGTAGAGCATCGTGTACCAGCCGCACGCCTGACGCGACCATACTTTGTGGGACATGCATACTGGCAAGGCCGCTCCGAGGTTATGGCGCAATATGCTGATACACAGCAACATCAGGCGGTGATGCAGCAAAAATTGCCAGCGGTGTTGCGCTCCACATTGCCCTATGCACAAGATGTAGCGCGTATCGCGTTCATCGACCGCCTGCTCCTGTTCTTCGCGGGCAAGCCTTCAAGTGAGCGGTTATTGGCTGCAATGGATCAGGCACGAAGCTGGGGGCATATCCAACAACGGCTACAATTTGTTGAACATGCGCCATCCGATTTAAGTACACCCTCTGTTTTTTTTGTAAGCCCGGACGAACACGATGTTTCTGCACACCTATTAGTGCAGGCATTGCAGGAGCAAGGTATACACAGCACGACAAGTATTGCTGATATTTCACTGGCATGGCTCTGGCAACATCGCGCCTTTCAGGGAAAAGCTAGCAGCATTCTGCACTTCTATCGGCCAGGGGCGTTTACGTTCACTCCTGGACAGAGCCAACGTTTCTGGTTTCTACTCTGGCTAGCGAAACGCTGGGGTATTCGTATTGTGGCGACTGATACTGGCGGCTGGTGGCAAACTACACCTGGACTCTATGCGCTCCCCCGTCGTGTGTTCGAGCATAGATTGCTAAGACAGAGCGATATCATCGTGGCCTTTACGCGTCAGCCCGACCAACTTTACCTCGACAAGCGGCTACGGCGGCATGTGCGTAGCCTTCCTCATCCTGGCTTCCGTGGTATCTACTCTCTTACACCAGCGCGTGCGGTGATACACGCCAAACTTGGGTTGCCACCGCAATCTAACTACGTCTATCTCTGTCTTGCGATGCATCACAGCGAACGTGAACTGCTGCTCCTGGTTGACACATTTATCGAGGCACAAAAAACGTCGCCTCATAGTAGCACGTATCTCTTGCTCGTCGGCACGCCACAGGACAAACAACGCACACTATGGCAACGTGTGATAAATAACAAAACTATTCTTTTCTTCACAAAAGAGCCGAAGCAGCAGGACATTGCGCTCTACATGGCCGCATCCGATGCCGTTGTCCTGCCACACTTTGCACAGCGTACAGCAGGTATGTTAGAGATTGCCATGCTCGCGCTCTCGTTTGAACGCCGCATCGTCGTACCCGACCTACCACGTTTTCGCGACATGTTACCACCACGTGCCATCGCAACCTATAATCCCAGCAGCCGAGCTTCGCTGGTGCAGGCACTGCTAGCGGTACAAAATAGTGAGTTTCGTTTGAAGGTCAAGGATAGAAAAACGTTAGAGGCTAAAAATAGCTGGCATCAATACGCACAACGCCTCGTCGAAATATACAAACAGGTTTTGAATAAGCAATAAAGCAGCAAACTTTAGAGCAATTGGTCCGCACGCTTCTGGGCATCCTCGATCAATCCTACCAGCAATTGTAGTTTCTTGATGGTATGCTCGGCGTTGCGTTTGTTGCGCTCGTAGCCGTCGGGTGCGAGCAACTGTGCCCATGTACGGATGTCTTCTTCGGATACGTCGTACCACTTGGCATCAGCCTGTAGACGGAGATAAACACGCATCTGTGGGTCCTGCTTTTTCCTCACGGGGGCAGTCGCCTTACTTTCGCTAGCACTTTCCTCCTCGTCAGCAGCCACAGCCTCGGCGAGTTCGTTGGCTGGATGTAACTCGTTGTATAGTGCCTCTACGTCACCTGCACGGAAGAAAGCATCACGACCTACGCCTCTATGCGTCTTGATGCGCCCCTCTTTAACCCATTGATCCAACGTCACACGATCTATGCCGAGGCGTCGCGCTGCTTCGCCTGCATCTACAAAGGCGAAACGATTGCCCCCTGGTTTACTCACCATCTGTTGTTTCCTCCTCTGGTACTCTATAGAACATCAGGAGCGTACTACCATAACGCCGCTCATCGGTGAGCATCAGCCTCGTACACGCAACGGCAGCAACATTGGGACGCTCTTTAGGATGAATTTGAATAATGACAAGACCATTGTCAGGTACAAGCGGCGAAGTATCGAGCAATGGCAACGCACGCGCCGCCATCTCTTGATACTGTGGTGGGGCAACATAGATGATATCATAGGTACGCTTTTGTATGGGAAGAGACGCCTGATTTTCGAGAAACTTAAATGCCTCAGCCTGAATTGTCTCCGCGCGGTCCGCAAGTTTTGTAATTTGTAGATTCTCACGTACAAGCTTGAGAATTTTGTAGTCCATCTCGATAAAGGTGGCCTGGGCTGCGCCACGACTTAATGCCTCGATGCCAACGCTCCCTGTACCCGCGAAGAGATCGAGGAAACGCGCATCAACTACTTCATCAGAAAGGATATCGAAAAGGGCGGTTTTGACGCGATCCATGATTGGGCGCGTCCCCGTCATTGCCTTGAGCGTCTTGAGCTTGCGCCCCTTCGCCTCACCTGTTACCACGCGCAAGGGCTTCCTCCTCCAACAATAACAGGACTATCTCTATATCGGTCATGAAATCGTCTTCTTTGGCCCAAGAGATGAGCGACTCAACCTGATCGACCTTTAATTTCTTGAGCGAAGACATACCCCAGATACCTTGAATTAAATCCTGTACCTCTTCTTCACTCGCCTGCCCATCAGTAACATTACTGAGGACGCGCAAACGCGCAGGATTCGCAAGGGCGGCACCCTGTGACTCACGGAATTTGCTCACTAAGTCTTTCGCATGTAGCCGCTCCTGCGGCGTCAGTTCGCGTGGCTGCTCCATTGCCTCAAGTTCGTTGTCGTCCTCAAGTTCGGCCAGAATATCCTCGAACTCTTCTTCCTCATCAAAGTAGGTGGCACGTCCATCACGAACACTACCTGTTGTAGGAGGTCGTGATGCTTGTGAGCGTACTGCACCACTTGTATCTGGCGTATTTGGACGCGTAGGGGGATGAGGGTTTGATGGAGTTTGCACAGAGGGAAGCTTACTAGAAGGAGTCTCACTTTGTCCTGGTTTCGATGGTCTCTCATCTATAGAGACGTTCGTAGCGTCATCTTCATTGTTTTCACCAGACTGTCCATTGCCATTGGCTTCTTGCCCTTGCATACGTTGGAGGACATCTAGCTTGTCACGCAGGTTTACTCCACTCAAAGACTTGAGTTTGAGCATCTCCATCGCTTGTGTAGGATTCAGATCAAAGCGGTCTTTTACCACCCGAATAAATTGTGGTATTGACAGGTTGCCACTACTATCACCTGTTGTCGGCATACTCACACCCATTGCTGTACGCGCAGTTGGCTGTGTCTGAGGTGTCACCTCTTCAAGTGGTGCAACCGGGTCTGGCTCTACTCTTGACTCGCGGACCTCACGCGGCTGCGGCTGTACTTGTTGAGAAGCAGCTTGAGCGGCAACACGTTGATTGGTATTGCTCGTAACGGGTGCAGGTTGTTGCGCCATGGGTGCGGAGGCAGGTCGAGATACCGCACGCGGCGGCGGGTTGACAGAAGGTTTGGCGGTTGGTATAGGTGCTGGAATGTTGCCCTGTGTAGGCTGGACACGCTGCAACATCTGCGCGATACGGTTTTCGACATGGCCTGTAAGCTGGTTCATGCCTTCATCAGCCTCGCGCAACAACTGCTCACGCTCCTCTTCGTCGGCACCTATTGGCATGGGGATACCTATCTCAATTGTGCGCGGCCTACCCGCAATGGTGATACTCGTCGAGTAGCGCAGCCAGATGTAATCTCCTGCTCCTTCCTGCGTATTCTCTCTGCCGTCCATAACGTGTCATCCTACCTTCCTGCATATAGATAATCAACGTAGTGTATCCATTATAGCAAATAAGTAAAGTATAAGTCGCTTGTGAGGCCGAGGGCACCCACAAGGTGATACCCTTGCCGTGATTACGATTGCTTTACCTCACTAGTAATACGATTGGCCGGTACCACTTTAAGGGCACCACGCTTGCGATACAGCCAGAAGATGAGACTAAAGAGGAAATATCAACCATAACGCGAGCATTCTCCAATAGGGCTTTGTCATGGGGTCTCCTGTATAAAGAGGCTTCTCAACCATAAATGTAGCAGGTACGAACCGCTTTTTGCAAATCGACGAATTTTATTTGCGTTTTCTGCCGAAGAGCATAAGGATTACTATTATCACTGCAATACCTACTAAGTAGGGTATCTGAATACTCATAGTCAAAGCATTATTCACAACGGCAATTTCCATATAATCCGCCTCATTTCTTGTTATTCTTTCCTACACACCTGCTAGTATAACATGCCTTTCTCTAAGAATAGAAACTTTGTATGCGGATTAGCGTGAAAGATAACAACATCCGAAAATTAGAAAATAGTCGAAGCAACTGATTTACGCTCTAAAGTGAGACCGTTTGTCATACATCTCCGTGTCAAAGGAAGAACATAAAAACTTATCACTTTGCAGTATTCTCACCTGCATACCTATTAAGAAACAGGAGGTAACAGTAATGGCAACCAATGCTCAACAACGAGGAAAAACACAGAAAACTGGTGCTGCAAGTCCAATGGAGGCATTTAGTAACGACGTAAGACCGTTACAAGGCTTCATTGTCAAACTCAATAATGACTGGGTACTCAACCTTGCCTGTATTATCGCATATAATTTGCTTATGGCGATGCTGCCAATCGCGCTTGCACTCGTCGCTATTCTCAGTACGTTCTTAGGCAATAACAGTATACGTACTAAAGTTATTCAACAAGTCACATCTCTCTTCCCAGGATTGGCAGGTCAACAAAACGCCCTTGAACTCGCATCGAAACAATTAAGCCAGGCATCAGGAGTGTTTGGTATTGCAGCCATCGTACTCGGTATCTTCTTTGGCTCTTTCCTCTTTGTCGTCATCGAGGGCTGCCTGGACATTGTATATCGTGTGCGTCAGCGCCCACCAGTGCGCCAGTTTGCGGTCGCTATCGCTATGCTGGTCGTGTTCGTCATCCTTATTCCAATTATGGTCTTTGCGTCAGCCGCACCGACGATTTTCTTTTCCAGCCTGACAAAGCTACCCATCCTGAGTAGTATTCCTGGTAGCAGCCGCATTTTTATCAGTATCGGCGGTATTCTCGGTGGCTTTCTCACAGCATTTATCTTGATTGGTATTATCTATGTTGTCGTGCCCAACCAACGTATTTCTTGGGGTCATAGTTGGCGTGGAGCGGTGTTCGCTGCACTTGCGACGGAAATATTTCTCGCGGTGTTTCCATTTGTCATCGCACACTTTTTCAGTGGCTATGCGGGTCCGCTGGGATTTGCCGTCATCTTGCTACTTTTCTTTTACTACTTTGCTATTATCCTCTTAATAGGAGCCGAGATCAACGCATTCTTCTTTGAAGGGGTACGTCCAATCCCGAACGACATTGTGACATTCGTTAGTACAATGGCAGGTAAACTCAACAAAGATATGTCACCGACAGAGTCGTCCGCACACGTGGATACAAAGCCAACAGAAGATGCCGACCAGATACATGTCGAAGAGGCACAAAATAAGAGAGAGAAATAGATGCTTGCAATTTCAATCTGTCATCTGACTTAGTGCATCAAGCATCTTCTTATAAGTGTTGGTTCGCTCTGCAATGCTCAGACCAATATCAGGCATACTCATAGGTGGTGACTTTACCTTGAGTCTGGACAATCTTCCCTTGATAGCCATTCTCGCGTAGAAGAAACGCCACCTTTGCGAATTAATTTGTGATACGAACCATAATAACTCTCTCACGCTCATCTTATACTTTGGAGTAAGTACACGTACAGAACTACCACCATTACCTCTTGCAACAAAAGCCCAGGGCTGTACATTTGCCAGACCAAAGGCTGTCACAGTCAAACCACCATCAGGAAATACTTCTTGTGGTTCAGGGTCAACTAAACGAATGACACTATTATTCAGGTCCCCACTTGAGATGTAGGGCACCTCACCTTCTCCGTAATTCTTTTCGCCTGTAGACCGTCCGTTAAACACATTGAAAAAACCAGTGAGAAATCCTTCCTGATCAAGTGGAAGCGCAGGAAGCGAAGACCACGAAGTACTAAAATCGATCAGAACATGATTTGCCAAATTGGGAAGTGTACTAATCGCTTGAAAAATGCTTCTTGTTGCTACATCTTGTAAGCTATTCAATTCTTTTTCTGTCATAAAACTAGGCTGAGAAAGCCATTCTTGTGGACTCCACTCTTCCCCTTTTTCCAATTGTATACTTTCGACAGTAGTTGCTAACGAAGAAGTAACAGGAGAACTCGACAGAAACTCATGGTAGTTTTCTACGATTTCGGGTATCTGATTTATTCCTCTTACTACACGTCGCCCTTTAAGCTTCTCATACCCATCATTCCACACGCGGGCAAGAAACGCCCTCTGCTGGTTCGCGAAGGGCACATGTGCTTTCGCAATTATAATAGAAGTAGGTGCAGCGGTAGGATAAAAAATGTCTTCTGGCAAACTAATAACCGCAAGAATGCTATGCTTTTTTAAGAATTGCTGCCTCCAAAAGCGATGTTCATCGTCCGCAAAAATACCAGCTTTTACAACGGCAGTAAGAATACCTTCGGGTTCAAGAGCCTCCATTGCTCGATCAATAAACCTTCTTTCAGGTTCACCCTCCTGTGAGAAGGGAGGATTTAGATAGGCTTTTGTAAAATGACCTTTAACGATTTTGAAGGCTTCGTCACCAAAGCAATCAGCATTTAAGATATGACTCTTCCCATCGCCTCTAAAAAACATGTTTAGCATAGCTAAAGCCCAAACCGTAGGATTCGTATCGAAACCAGCAAATGAATCTTTAACCTTTTCTAACGCTGCATCACTAGTCGCCTTGTTTCGCATTGTATCAAAAGCTGAGACAAGAAAACCACCTGTTCCACATGCTATATCAATAACTCTATCGCGCACCTCTACATCCGTGAGATCTACACACATTCTCGTGATATGTCTAGGAGTAAAAACAATACCGAGAGCATTATTATCGTAGCCATATCTTAGAAATGCTTCATAGAACATACCGAGAAAATCGGCATCAGTATGGATAACAGAACGAATATTCAACCTTTTTAGAATGTTCACCACTCGCCCAATGTACGGAGCCAATCTATTGAAATCTGCACCCGAAAGATGAAGCGTATCCAACAACGCATCTCTCATTCTCTTGTCTATGTTTCCTGTATTATTAACCGCATTAATAATGAGCATATTTACCGATGGTAGTGCTTCGTCTGGCATAGTAGATACATCGCCCTCATACATGGCTAAAACAACCGAGCCAATCACTTTAGGACGTAAGGGAGCCTCAACCTTAGCAGTACGTAAGATACTACTAACTTCTATAGCGGCATCAATAAATTCAGAAGCACTAGGAATAGAAACTAACGTTGATCCATCGTCGGCATCCAAAGCTAATTCTATTTCTTTTTTAGTGGGGAATGTAGTTAGTTCGTAGCCATGTGATAATAATGGTACCCATTTTGTTCCGTGTAAATAGCGAATAGCAAGTTGGAAACCCTTATCTTCTTCACCGGCAGCACCAACAGCAATTGAAATATGATACTTTTCAGTAAGATTAATTTTATCAGCATACTCCATCGCCTCTGCTAGAGCGACATTCAGTTTGGTCGCATCATTTTTAGCTTCTACTACCAGTATTGGATTGCCTGACCAACAAAATAAAAAATCAGGTCGCTCTCCGTAAAGGCCGATATCAGGGAAATAATTCTCTATTTCTTGTTCTTCTGCCGCATCGCCCCCTTTTGCTACGTGTTTGACGTTCCAGCCACGTCGAAGTGCTTCCTCCCTCACATAATATCTGCATCTACTCTCGGCTCTTGTGGATTTCCTCGCCATACAAACTCCATACTACTAAAAACTGTGGGATATGTGATATCACCCAAACAAGTATATCAGCTTCGCCTCTAAAATACTATATTCATAATGGGTGTAGTATAGTAAAGTGACATCAGCACTACTACTCTTGTCAACTTGAACAATTTAGTGTATGGTGGTACATAAAATAAGATTGCCACAGGGTTGTGACATATGTACTGCTTCAGACGTGTTGTACTTTCTATTGAAATACTCTCGCTACGCAAAAACCCACATAATACACCTTGAGAAAGTTGAGATGAGAGACTCATGCTAAGCCCTTCACCTACTCAACAACAACCACCTGTTCAACCAGAGCAGAAACGTCCAGTACGTTCTACACCTGCTCGTCGCAAATCAGGTCAGTCACCAACAGCACGCTTGGTCAAAGCCATATTTCGTCCTATCCTAAAAGGATTATATTACCTCTTAAAAGCGATACAAGAACATATCCGACTAGCGTTAGCGATTATTTTGTTACTGGCACTCAGTATTACGGCCACAAACTACCTCACAACGGGTCAGTTCCCCTTTGGTGTCGGCAATGATCAATTTAACTTTCATGTTCACGGCACCAGCGGTGGTGGCGACCTTGTGAAAAGCTGGGTCTATCACCTCCGCGAAGGCAATGCTACAGCACTTCGTATTGATGAAAAAGCTATGCCACAACCACCTGATCCTACTCAACTCACCAATCAATACAGCGAGAAAAGTAACCTCCTTACCTGGAAAGACCCTGTTGTCGTTGGTATCAAGCAGGAGGGGGATAGTTCAATTGATAGCCTTGTGGAGATAGATGTCGTCACACATGGACCAGGGGGCGACGCCAAAGGTGAAATGCTCTGGCACTTTGTCACCTTTTCACAAGGAGGAGAACTCCTTTATAGTGTTGATCTTGTAGGGAGCAATATACGTCCAGCACTGGCCTAGTGCGATATAACTAGCGTCTCTTATGCAAAGGGATACCGACCATGACAGAAAAAACAAAGACCGATCCTAAAAGTTTGGATAAGTCCATTGATCTCGGCATGGACCAGTTTGGACGTTTTGTCAAACTGCGTTGGCTGTGGCTGGTTATTGTGGGCATTATTATCTGGTACATTGCCGTCTATATTGCCCCACAATTGACCACGCCTTCTCCGGGGACTATACTGGTTTATGCATTTCAGATCATGTTTGCCATTCTCTTCGGCGTTATGCAGTTTGTCGCTATCTTCTGGTTCCTGGGTCGTCCGCGCCTGTACTGGGTCATGCCAGGAGAAACGGGTGTCACTTTTGATGATTACAAAGGCAACCCGGAGGTTCTTGAAGCAGCGAAACGTGTTGTCTCGTTGCTCAGTGGCATCAAAGAGTTCCAGGATATGGGCGGTTCTGCGGTACGTGGTCTTCTGCTCTCTGGCGATCCCGGTACAGGGAAGAGTTATCTCGCACAATGTATGAGTACCGAGGCAGGAGTTCCCTTCGCCTATGCCAGTGCTGCTAGCTTCAAAGCCATGTTTATCGGTATGGACATCTTAATGATTCGACGCCTCTATAGTAAAGCACGTAAATTGGCACGCGAGTACGGCGGTTGCGTGATCTTCCTAGACGAAATCGACGCGATTGGAGGTTCACGAGGTGGACGCAACGGTGGCATGGGTATGGGCGGCGGTATGATGGGCCTGATGGGTGGGGCAGGTACAGGTGGTCTTAACCAACTGCTGATGGAGATGGACCCACCAAACATTGAAACGGGCTGGTTCAAAAAGGTGCTACGTACCGTTGGTCTCTACCATAGCCGCGTACAAAATGAACCGGTGCTAACCGTCGGTGCCACAAACTTACCTGAGTCACTTGACGCAGCACTACTTCGCCCCGGTCGCTTCGACCGTAAGATTAACGTGGCCGCGCCGACAGACAAGTATCGACCAGAAGTTATCGAATACTATCTAAAAAAGATCAAATACGATGCCAACGTTTCGATAGCAGCACTCTCGCAACGCATGGTCAGCTATACTCCGGTCGCCATTAAGCACGTCATCAATGAGGCTGTTATCATTGCTCATTTCGATGGGCGCGATGTGGTGAACTACAAAGACCTGATCGAGGCACAGGACGTACACGAATACGGCCTACGCCAGTTGAGCGAACTCACACCTATTGAGCGGCGGCGTCTCGCATATCACGAGGCAGGTCATACCGTTGCATGCTATTACCTGATGGATCGCTTCTTTCCAGCCTTCGTCACACTGCACATGCATGGTGATCTTGAAGGTGCGGCGGCATTCGCGGCATGGCGTCAAAAAGAGACAATTATCACTATGAGTAAGGAAGATGTGCTGGCACGTATTCAGGTGTCGCTGGCATCGCGTGCGGCGGAAGAACTGTTCCTCAATGTGAATCTGAACGGCGTCACCGCCGACTTCGCCAGTGCAACACAGCTTGCCGCAAATTATATCGGTGCCTATGGCATGGATGGTACCATCACGTCCTACCTTGCCTTCAATGGTGGCTTGAATGGTGCAAGTCCGCTCAGCTTGCCTGGCATCGCCGAGCGCACAGAGGCACTGCTTCAATCACAGTTCAAAGCCGTGAAGAAACTCTTCCAGGAGCATAGTGAGGCGGTGATGGCGGTTGCCGAAGCATTGATCGAGCGTGAGGAATTGATTGCAGACGAGATTAAGCAACTCATCGACGAAGCAGACGCACGGCGCGTTGTCAAAACTGTCTTGAGCGACTTCGAGCCACTCTTAGGGACGAGTAACAACAGCAGCGGTTATGCATTGACAAATGGTCACGGCAACGGCAACGGTTCGCTTCCTACACCGCACATTGAATCGGCTCCACTCAACTTTGAAGGTACGAACACACATTTGCCTTCTGACGCAAATTTGAGCAATCCTTACACAATGAGAGACGAACCCTATAGCAAATAAGGGATGTCTGTAGGTGCCATAATTCATTACGCCCGTCACCATAGATGGTCTGAAACCAGGGCGTAATGAATTATGGTCCTTATAGATAATTGCTGGCAAAAAAGAAATCAGTATATGGCAATACAAAAATAAAAAGAGATAAATTTCATGGTAATAAGTACAAGCAATAATAAAGCAACTGATAAAACTATAAAGAAACGCGCCAGTACACTACTACCGAACATCTTGACAACATTCATTGCCTTGCTCATATTTGGCATTGGAATATGGACGCGCTTACGTGATCTTGGCCTACCCATTGACCGTGATAGCTACGACGAAGGCGTTTACTGGCAATCATTGCGTGCTATGGGGAGTGGTTATCACCTCTATCAACAAATCTTCTACTCACAGCCACCTTTCTTTCTGCTGTCTATCTTCCCTACCTATATACTCTTCGGGCAAACGCTCTGGGCGGCTCGTCTAGGCATTGCGCTGGTTTCACTTCTTGGTTTGCTCGGCGCATTCCTGCTGGGCTATGTATTGAGCGGACGTATTGGTGCGCTCGTTGCCCTGCTCTTACTCGTTATAGACCCACTTTATTTACAGCAGTCCCAAACACTCCAGGCCGAGGCACCATTTGTCGCCTTCTCGCTAGTTGCAGTCGGTGCTGCATATCTTTGGTGGCAACATCCCTCTGGCGTGCGAGGGATATGTTACGCTGCGTTGGCTGGTGCTACATTGTCACTCAGTATCTTCTGCAAGCTTTTTGGTCTTGCAACGTTGGTACCGATTGGCTTACTCTTTCTTGCCCATATCTGGCGCATCTCTCAACAAGAGCCGAAAATGCGATTGCGTGCCTCACGCTCTCTTTTGGTTGGTGCCGCCTCTTTTGTGCTTATCAGTATCGCGCTGATTGTGCCCTTTGCCTCTTCGTTTCATCAAATGGTGCAGGGGGTCATTTCCTTTCATACGCAAGCAGGAAAAGTATATCAATATACTAGAGCAGGCAATCTCTCACAAATAAAGCATGCGTTGACCTCTTTACTGGCTCTTGCAGCACTCTATGGAACGGTTGTTACACTGGTACGACGTGACTGGCGTGTGCTTCCTCTCCTCGCATGGTTCGGAGCAACTGCCGTGCTACTCTGGCAACAGGCACCCCTTTTTCAGCACCATGAGGTTGCCTTTGTTGCACCCCTGCTTGCACTTGCTGTCATGGGTATTAGTCCTTATAGCATTGATACACAAAAAACATGGGCATTGCTTTATACAGGTGCAACCGTCGTTACACTCCTTACTGTCCTTTTACTCACCTTTGTTAACATGACAGCAATACAGCAGTACTATCGCAATGAGCGAAACATCAGCACCAATATTTCTATCGCTAAATGGGATGTAAACGTCGAACGAGATGTACAGAGTGTCACGCCTTCTCATCAACTTGTGATTACCGATGCACAATTTTTAGTCGCTCTGGCTAACCGCAACACCGACCCGCTGCTGGTTGATACATCAACAGTACGTGTTACTACAGGCTACCTTACGCCACAGCAACTTGTTACAGAAGCACAAAAACCATCTGTACATACAGTTCTCTTTTACACTGGTCGCTTGCTACATATGAAAAATATTGAGCTTTTTTACTCATGGCTCAAACAGCATTTTCGTCTTGTCCATAACTATGCCCCTGGTAAAGAGTTGTGGGTTAAGGTATGATAGCAGTGGATATATAGATAACAACGATACACTTCATAAGGAGAATAATTATGGAAAAGAAAAAGAAAACATTTAGTACAATGGAGATTGTACTGCTTGGTACACTTGTCGGTTCGCTGCTTCTTTCGTTCATTCAAGCGCGTCAAGCAGAAAAGAAATAAAGTATGGTACTGGATAGCAGCATTGCTGCTATCCAGTACCATACTTTATTGGAGAAGTGTTTTATGCGGCGACAAGAGGTCTACTTGACTCCGCAACCTCTTTATAGCCACGTACAAGACACTCCATCGCCTCAAACCATGAGCGGTGCTGCGCCTCAATCAGGGCAGTGCTGCTCATCTCATGGCGCTTTTGTGGGTCCTGCACGAGACGCTCTAAGCACGCACGATAGTCGATAATCTGCTCGTCTTCCTGAATATGACTATCGTTAACGAGAAGTCCTGTTCGTTCGCTCTCGACGAGATCGCAGACACCTTCCGCGACCAATCCCACGACTGGTAGGCCAGATGCCATTGCTTCTAGCACCACCTGTCCAAATGTTTCGGTACGTGACGGAAAGGCAAACACGTCTGACGAAGCATAGGCTGTGGCGAGAGCCTCGCCCGTTAGATAGCCCGTAAAGGTGACAGGCAACCCTGCTAGCTCCTGCTGCATCTCAACGGATGCCGGTCCCTCGCCAACGATAACGAGGTGGCAATTACTATGGTCCATGCCACGATATGCCTGCACCAGGAGGCGCAGATTCTTCTCCCATGACACACGACCTACGTATAGCAATACAGTTTTGCCTTCTTGCCCTAGCCAGGAACTGCGAAGTTCGGAACTGCGACGCTCCGGCTTGAAAATGCTCGTATCGACGCCACGAGGCCAGATACGCAGATGCTCAAAACCTTCCAGTCGCAGCATCGCCGCAGTAGAAGGCGAAGGACAAAAGGTCATAACGCATTGATTATGCACAAAGCGGTTATATGACCACATAGGGCGCGTTAGCAATGAGAATCCGAAGTGTTCACAATAAGCGGCAAGGTTTGTATGATACGATGAAACGAGAGGAACATTAAAGAAACGAGCGGCGGCAAGCCCTGTTGCGCCCAGAATGACTGGATCAACAAGGTGAATAATATCAGGACGAAATTCGCCAAGCCGTCGCATAAACAATGGTCGAAAGAAATTAAATTTGAGTTCAGGATAAAATGGGAAAGGCAGTCCAGCGGTACCTACAATTTCTGCTCCGGCATACTCTTCCATCCCACTATCAGGGCCGAGCAGCATGGTCGAATGTCCAGTCTGCTGTAAGTGTTCTAACAGTTTTGCTAATGTACGTGTGACGCCATCCAGTTTGGGAAGGAAGTTTTCAGTAATGATCGCTATACGCATAACAGTAGTGCCTTTATTTCGCTCATCCATATGGGATATTCCAGGTTCGATGCCTCATTAAGAGGATAGCACACAATGATTAGTTACGGATTAAGCGAGTCTTAGCGTTATGTAAAGCACCTGCTAAGCGAGAGTTAAATATTTTGAGATGTTTGATGGACTTTAGCGAAAACTCCCGATGGCAGTAACTTCGCTCACCGGGTTAGCATCTTGTACCTGTCCTTCGCCAGTCAGCCGCACTTGCCAGGAGAAATCTCGGTTACGATACCGTGCCCACAGCGCAATGAGGACAATACCTAGAACCAAAACGAGCAATGCAACCAGTCCACTTTCAGTTGGAAAGGGTGCTGCTTGGTGCAGTTTTCCTTGCATGGCTTGGAAGTAAGCGACAGTCAGGAGGGCATTAGTCGCACCAAGCACATCATGTACTTTCTGGCTAATAGTCGTCAGTTCCTGCACCGCACGATCTACCGTGGTTCTATCACCATAAAAGTTGTAGAGATTGTATAGCATGCGAGCAGCGAGAGTGCGTAACATGATATTCTCTTTGGGAAGCAGATCAAGAGCCAGACAGGCAGGCTCTTTCACACGCGGAACTTCATTTCTAGTAAAAAAGAGTACAGAGAAAAGAGCGGCTATTTCACCGCGCATTGCCTGCGTTGTAGAACTTTCATCTTCTACTACAAGCTGCTGTTGTGCATCGTATAAGCGTGCTTCAGCTTTATCTAAAGTAACTCGAGCAGTTTCATGTTCTACCGCGCTGTACCAGAGAGAATATTGGAGCATCCATGCCTGCAGAATGCAGAGTTGAGGTCGAGAACGCACTACCCACTCCGGTAGTGACGCAAACCAACGCTGGAGTGTCGCCATCTCACCGTATGTCCAGATGCTTGCATCGACACGCTGCTCGATCAATGCGGCAACTCGCTCCACATCGGCAGCAACGATGGCATATTCTATCGCCTCGCGCAGCGATCCATTCGCCTCGTACCAGTAGCTTGCTCGTTGATGTAGAGTTGAAAGATGTTCGGAAAAGCTTTGGCGAGCAAACTTCCGTAGTGCCTCGGCGAAAAGGTGGTGATAACGATACCATTCCCCTGAATTGTCGAGTGGTACAACAAACAAGTTTTTTTGCTCTAGCACACTGAGCATTGCTTGACCATTAGATTGTTGAGTAAGGGCATTAGAGCCTGTATTAAAAGTGGTCAGGAGTGGCTTCGCGCCAAGCGAGCCAGCAGGATGCGAATCATGGCTGTATAAATCCAGCTCTCCTCACTTTCCGAGAGGTATTCATAATCCTTACTCAAACG
>JAABUX010001987.1_pt1 | contig 29709 bp, 28 predicted proteins | sample 5561851 | NCBI WGS metagenome assembly JAABUX01 (sample SAMN10711883, study PRJNA513361) | rock metagenome | isolation source: Antarctica rocks | place: Antarctica: Victoria Land, Richard Nunatak red sandstone | collected 2016-01-03 | reverse complement strand
TCGCCGCAAAGGCGTGGTCGGCAAGTTCGTCGAGTTCTTCGGCGACGGCCTGGCCAAGCTCCCCCTGGCCGACCGCGCGACCATCGCCAACATGGCCCCCGAATACGGCGCGACCTGCGGGATCTTCCCGATCGACAAGGAAACCATCCGCTTCCTCGAACTTTCCGGCCGACCTAGAAGCCTGATTCACCTTGTCGAAGCCTATGCCAAGGCGCAAGGGTTGTTCCACCACGTCGGACAGCCCGAGGCGACCTACTCCGACACCTTGGAACTCGACCTCTCGACCGTCGAGCCGAGCCTGGCCGGTCCCAAGCGACCGCAGGACCGGGTCAACCTCGGCGACGCCCAAGCTTCGTTCCGCAAGGCGCTCAAGGGGATGACCGAGTCGGCCAAGAAGCCGATCTCCGTCCCCAAGGGGTCCGAAGGCGCGGCGGCCTCGGCCACCACCGACCTCAAGAGCGAGTCGAGGCTCGAAGGCGAAGGCGGCGGCGGGACCGCCGTCGGCTCCGAAGACCCGACCGCCCCCTCGGCGGCCGATCGCCCGCTCAAGCACGGCTACGTCGAGCACGGCTCGGTCGTCATCGCGGCGATCACCAGTTGCACCAACACGTCGAACCCGTCGGTCATGGTCGCCGCCGGCCTGGTCGCCAAGAAGGCCGTCGAGCGCGGGTTGTCCACCCAACCTTGGGTCAAGGCGAGCCTCGCCCCCGGCTCGAAGGTCGTCACCGAGTACCTCAACGACGCCGGGCTGACCCCGTACCTCGACAAGCTCCGGTTCAACCTCGTCGGTTACGGCTGCACGACCTGCATCGGCAACTCGGGGCCGCTTCCTCTGGAAATCTCCAAGGCGATCCAGGACGACGACCTCGTCACCGTCGCCGTCCTGAGCGGCAACCGGAACTTCGAGGGGCGGATCAACTCCGACGTCCGGGCCAACTACCTCGCCTCGCCCCCCCTGGTCGTCGCCTACGCCATCGCCGGGACGATGGACATCGACCTCGCCCACGACCCGCTCGGCCACGACCAGGACGGCCAAGACGTCTTCCTCAAGGACATCTGGCCGACCCAGAAAGAGGTGGCCGAGGTCGTCTGGGGTTCGGTCCGCCCCGAGATGTTCCGCAAGGAATACGGCGCGGTGTTCGATGGCGACGAGCGCTGGAACTCGCTCCCGATCCCGCAAGGCGACCTCTACGAGTGGGACGACGAGTCGACCTACGTCAAGAACCCGCCCTACTTCGTCGGGATGCCGCACCAGCCCGCCCCCGTCGTCGAGATCACCGGCGCCCGTGCCCTGGCCGTCCTGGGCGACAGCATCACCACCGACCACATCTCGCCCGCCGGTTCGATCAAGGTCCAAGGCCCGGCGGGCCGCTACCTGATCGAGCACGGCGTGGCCGTCGCCGACTTCAACTCCTACGGTTCGAGGCGAGGCAACCATGAGGTCATGGTCCGAGGGACCTTCGCCAACATCCGGCTCAAGAACAAGCTCGCCCCCGGGACCGAAGGCGGAGTCACCCGCCACCTCCCCGACGGCGAAGGGATGAGCATCTTCGACGCCGCCGAGAAGTACCGCGAAGAAGGCGTCCCCTTGATGATCCTCGCGGGCAAGGAGTACGGCTCGGGCTCATCGCGCGACTGGGCGGCCAAGGGGCCGAAGCTCCTCGGGATTCGAGCCGTGATCGCCGAAAGCTACGAGCGAATTCACCGTTCCAACTTGGTGGGGATGGGGATCTTGCCCCTCCAGTTCGGAGCCGGGGACGACGTCGAGCAACTCGGCCTGACCGGCGAGGAAACCTTCGCGATCGAAGGGCTGGCCGAGGGGTTGGCCAGCGAGTTCAAGTCGGGCCGAGAGGTGACGGTGGTCGCCACCTCCGCCGATGGGCACGAGCAACGCTTCACCGTGACGGTCCGGATCGACACGCCCCAGGAGATCCGCTACTACCAGCACGGCGGAATTTTGCCCTACGTCTTGCGGCAACTCCTGGCTGGTCCCGCGGAGCCGGCGGGCGCTTCGGCCTATCAATAGGTGCCGGTGGTCGAGTTTGCTTAGCGGTGTCGTTGGCTCCGATTGCGACAGGTCCGCGCCCGCCTCGGGTGTTCGAGAACTTGAGCACGGGTACGATAAATCGCATCTCGGATTGCTTCATGCGGAGATCCGGAGGCGTGGGAGTTTTTGTATGTCGTCGCTGACGCCAAGTCAGGTCGCCACTCTCAGCGACTTGGGCCGCTTTGAGGGCAAAGCGGAACTGATTGGTGGGAGGATCGTTCCGCTCATGCCGACCGGGCATCGCCCGAACCTCGTGGCCTTTCGGATCGCTCGGAGTCTGGACGACTTCGTTCGTGTGTCGGGTCGAGGGGTGGCTTATACCGACAACATGGGCTTCGCCGTCCTGGAACTGCCCTCGGGGCGCGAGTCGTTCTCTCCGGACGCCGCGTATTACCTCGGCCCACTCCCGACCGACGACATGGATTTTGTCGAGGGTTCCCCCACGCTCGCCGTTGAGGTTCGAAGCAAGACCGACTATGGTAATGCGGTCGAGGTGGCGATGGCCGCCAAGCGCGCCGACTATTATCTGGCGGGAACGCCGGCGGTCTGGGATGTCGACCCGCGTGCCAAGTGTATCCGGTCGTACCGAGCCGATGCGCCCGACGACCCGATCCTCTTTGTGGAAGGCCAAGTGGCCGACGCCGAACCGACCGTGCCGGGCTGGCGGATGGCGGTGAATGACATCTTTGGCTGATCGACCGGCGTGGTAATAGGGTTGGATCGCCGATCCGATTGATTGCTCGTGGCGGACCGATTCGCCACGCTTGGTCAGACTCGACGGGGTGCCGAAGCATGCGACGTTTCACCTGGATCGAGTGGAACTTGCGGAAGATTGACACCCACGCCCTTTCTCCTGACGAAGTCGAAGCCTCATTCGATCGTGTGTTCCGCCTTGAGAAGCGTCGGGACGGCTCCTTCCAGACGTTCGCCGAGGCGCCGTCCGGTCGCCGAATCTGGGTGATCTGGCGGTACGATCGCGAAGATGATGAGGTTCCTGACGTGTTCGGCGACTTGGACGAGCCGGCTATTTTCGTCATCACCGCTTACTGATCGAGGACTCCATGACCGCCCCGGAACCTGATCTTCGCAGCCCACAACGTCGCATCCGCGACGATCAGATCGCCTCCGAACCGCCGCTCCCGCCGATCGACCTCCCGCCCGGCACGACGGCATCGGCGTTGGAGTCGCATCTCGCTCCCCGACGTCGCCCGATGGCCGTGGCGGGTGTCGTGGAGAATGGGATGGTCCGTCCTTTGGACCCCGGCGTCACTTTGACGGAGCATTCACGAGTCATCATCGTCGCCTCCGAAGACTGAACGATAAAACGGTCAACCGCATGGAGAACGGCATCCGGCCCTTTTTCCACTCTTACGATTCAAGTGGAACATGGCATTCAAGACGGACAACGGCGGATTCGCTTTTCGGTGTAACGATGCCAAGCTCCAAGCCAACGCGAGCACTTGGGCGACGAAATTGTCTCAACTCAAGAGACAGGACGGTTTGGTTCGCATCATCACCTATTCCCTGCCGGATGTGTACTACGTCGAAAAACAACTTGGTCGCCGCCCTCGAAACATTTTGTTGGTTTCCCACTCAAGATTCCTGGATCGAGCACTCCAGATCGGGCGAAGGTTTCCCGAAATCCGAATCAAGCGCCAACTTTGGCGACAGTGATTGGCACGAAACCAGCATCAGCGTCCACTCGAAAGAGGCCCATGATTGGTATGTCACCGACGTCTTCGATCCTCTCTGGCGATCGAGCCATGAGGTCACAGGCGGTAAGGCCTTTTGACCAATTGCCGCGGATAGGTTCGGAGACGTAAACAGCTATGAGCATTAAGGAAATTGAAGCCGCCATCGCCCGATTACCGGCCCAAGAGCTGGCCGAGTTGATGACTTGGCTGGAAGAACATCACGCCCAGGTGTGGGACAAGCAAATTGAGGACGACCTGGAAGCGGGCCGTCTCGATAACCTCCTGGCCGAGGTCGACGGCGAGTACGAGTCGGGGTTGAGTCAGCCTCTATGAACCACTTGACCCTGCCTCGGTTCTGGAGGCACTATCAGGCACTGCCGGAGCCGGTGCGGAATCTGGCCGACAAAAACTTCGAGCTACTCAAGGCCGACGCCCACCACCCATCGCTGCACTTCAAGAAGGTGGGTCGGACGAAGCAGTTGTGGTCGGTGCGGGTCGGAACCCATTATCGTGCTCTGGGGATGGAGAAGCCCGAGGGAGTTTTATGGTTCTGGATCGGCCCACACGCGGAATATGACAAGCTCCTGGCGTGACGGCTGGATGTCAAACCTGCTATTTCGGTGGACACTCGCCGCCAGAGGGTTTTCGCTTCTGGCGGCTTGTTTCCGACAAGCGAAGCCTCTAGGCTGGTGGGAGTAATCTCGATTCGAGAGATTCGGGGTGATCATGGCATTCCGCGACTTCAACTTCCCACAGGTTCAAGAGCAACTCGGCCTTCGAGTCGAGGATGCCGACCTTTTTGCCGCGACTCTACTGTTTCCGATGCGGCCGGAGTTCGCCGAGTTTCTCAAAGATGGGGCCGCCCTGGCGCTGGCGAACAGCACGGAGAAGGCCAAGTCGGAGTTCATCATCGCCCCGGTCTTGCTGGAACTCCGGCGCTCGCTGACCCCGAAGTTCGCCCTGTTCTCGGGGGTGGAATGGGAGGTCGACCGCGAGCGAGGTTTGAACGGCTACTGCGACTTCATCCTCGGCCGAGGGCCGAGCCAGCACATCCTCCAAGCGCCTTTCGTCGCCATCGTCGAAGCCAAGAATGACCTGATCCGCACGGGGTTGGGCCAGTGCATCGCGGCGATGCATGCGGCCTGGATCAGCAACCATCGGGCGGGCATCCCGATCGGGACCATCCACGGGGCCGTGAGCACCGGGGCGGCCTGGAGGTTCTTGCGGTTGCGGGGCGAGGTCGTGACGATGGACGCTTCGGAGTACTATATCGACAACCTGCCCAAGATCATGGGCATCCTCCGCGAGATCGTCGAGTTCGAATCGCCTTCGATCCTCGGAGTTCCGAGTTCGGTCGTTGCACCGGGCGATCGGTCGCCGGGAACCTAATCTTCTCGGCGTCGGCGATCCGCGATACAAAGACATTTCGACTCGCGGGTCGTTGCTTCCGATCGCGTCCGAAATCCGTTTGGATTGATTGCCGTCCCCGATCTGGGTTAAGATGACGAGATTCTTGGAGTGGTTCCACGGCCGGCTCTCGTTCTTCGGGCCGCCGAGGACGTCCGCCGGACCCTTCGGCGGTGCCCCTGACGTTCCCTCGACGCCCCCAATTTCCGATGCGCCGGCGACGTTCGACCCGAACTCGACGCGGACCCCCGGCGGCAACATCATCCTTCAGGAGTCGGCCTTCATGTCGCAAGCGACCGAAGCCAAACCCATCGTCTCCAGAGAGCAGGCGATCGGTTGGTTGCATCAGATGCTCCTGATCCGCCGGTTCGAAGAGCAGTCGTACAAGCTCTACCAGATGGGCGGCAAGATCGGCGGCTTCTGCCACCTCTATAGCGGACAAGAGCCGGTCGCCGTGGGTTCGATCGGGATGCTCCGCGAAGACGACTTCGTCATCACGGCCTACCGAGACCACGGCCACGCCATCGCCCGAGGGATGGGCGTCAACGAAGGCATGGCCGAGATGCTCGGCAAGTACACCGGCTGCTCGAAGGGGAAGGGCGGGTCGATGCACTTCTTCGACGCCGCCAAGGGGTTCTTGGGCGGCCACGCCATCGTCGGGAGCCACCTGCCCCTGGCCGCCGGGGTCGCCTTCGCCAACAAGTACCGCGACAAGGACTCGGTCTGCATCTGCTTCTACGGCGACGGCGCCATGAACCAGGGGTCGCTCCACGAAGCGTTCAACATGGCGAGCCTGTGGAAGCTCCCGGTCATCTACGTCGTCGAGAACAACATGATGTCGATGGGCACGCAGCTCCACCGCCACTCGTGCATCTTGGACCTCGTGATGCGGAACGCCACGGCGTACGGGATGCCGGGCTACTCGATCGACGCCAACGACATCGAGCTCGTGGCCGAGACGACCAAGGAGTGCGTCGAGCGCGCCAGGGCCGGCGACGGGCCGAGCTTCATCGAGATGAAGACCTACCGGTTCCGGGGGCACTCGATGAGCGACCCGGCCAAATATCGGACCAAGGAAGAACTCGAAGACGCCAAGGGACGCGACCCGATCACCTCGTACGAGGTCGTCCTCAAGGAGCGCGGCTGGGTCGACGACGAAACCCTGGAGCGGATGCATGACGAGGTCAAGATCGAGGTCGACGAGGCGATCGCCTTCGCCGAGCGGAGCGAGCAGACGCCGCCCGAGGCGCTCTACCAGGACATCACCGTGGCGCACCACATCCCCCAGGAATAAGCGAACCATTCATGGCCGTCATTGCCTATCGTGAAGCCTTGAACCAGGCGATGTCCGAGGAGATGGAGCGCGATGACCGCGTCTACCTCATGGGCGAGGAGGTCGCCGAGTACGACGGCGCCTACAAGGTGAGCCAGGGGATGCTGGCCCGCTTCGGCCCCCGTCGGGTGATCGACTCGCCGATCTCCGAGGAAGGCTTTTGCGGGATCGGGATCGGCTCGGCTATGGTGGGCCTCCGGCCGATCATCGAGTTCATGACCTTCTCGTTCTCGCTCGTCGCCATCGACCAGATCGTCAACAACGCCGCCAACATGCGGTACATGAGCGGGGGCCAGTTCGCCGTCCCGATCGTGTTCCGAGGGAGTTCGGGGATGGCCGGATGCCTGGCCGCGACCCACTCGCACCGGCTCGAAGCCTGGTACGCGCACATCCCCGGCCTGACCGTCGTCATGCCCGCCACCCCCGCCGACGCCAAAGGGCTGCTCAAGAGCGCCATCCGCTCCGACGACCCCGTCGTCTTCATCGAGCACGAGGTCCTGTACGGCGACAAGGGGGAAGTCCCCGACGGCGAGCACCTCGTCCCGATCGGCAAGGCGAACGTCGTCCGCCCCGGCGCCGACGTGTCGATCATCACCTACTCGCGATCCCTGAAGACCTGCATGGCCGCCGCCGAAGCCCTCGCGGGCGAAGGGGTCGACGCCGAGGTGATCGACCTCCGGACGATCCGCCCGCTCGACCTCGACACCCTGCTGACGTCGGTCCGCAAGACGCACCGGGCGATCATCGTCGAGGAAGACTGGCCCTACTGCGGCCTCGGCGCCGGGATCTCCGACCGGATCATGCAGCAGGCGTTCGACGAACTCGACGCGCCGATCAGGCGGGTCACGACCAAGGACGCGCCGATCCCGTATAATCGGGCGCTCGAAGCGTCGATGCTCCCGAGCGTCGACCGAGTCACAGCCGCGATCCGCGACGTGATGTACAGCCGCCTTTGACCGAAAAATCCTTTAGCCACGGATGAACACGGATGGGACAAGTTTAAATTGATTTTCTTGTCCGTGTCTCATCCGTGTTCCATCCGTGGCTAAAACTCTTCGCTTTTACGGGAGAATAGCCTCGTGCCGATCGAAGTGCCCATGGGGGCGATCAGCCCCACGATGTCGAGCGGACAGATCGTCGAGTGGCGGGTCAAGGTCGGCGACAAGGTCAAGGAAGGCGACACGCTGGCCGACATCCAGACCGACAAGGCGGTGATGCCGCTGGAGTCGTTCGACGAAGGGACCGTCGCCGTCCTTTGCGCCCAAGTCGGCGAAGAGGTCCCCGTCGGCGACAAGGTCTTGATCCTCGCCGCGAAGGGCGAGGACGCCAAGGCGATCGCCGCGTCGGCGGCCTCGTCGGGCGGTTCGAGCAACGGCTCGGCCCCGAAGTCGGCCCCGGCCCCGGCTCCCGCCGCCGTTTCGGCTTCGACCCCCGCCGACCCGAAAATGGAGGCGCAAGGCTCGGGCGTCCCTTACCGCGAAGAAACCAACAGCCCGACCCACCCCGAGGTTTCCAACGGCCAAGGCCACCCCGCGCCCGCCACGGCGACCGAGGTCCACAACGGCGGTCGGATCAAGTCCAGCCCCCTGGCCCGGAAGATCGCGGCGTCAAACCAGATCGACCTCGGCCAGGTCGCCCCGACCGGCCCCGGCGGTCGAGTCATCCGCGCCGATGTCGAAGCGTTTTTGAGCCAGCGTCCCGCCGGGGGCGTCACCATGGCGCCCAAGACCTCAACCTTTACCTCGACCTCGACGACCTCGAACGCCCCGGCCCGGACCGCCCCGGTCGGCGAATCCCGGCGCATCCCGCACTCGCCGATGCGCAAGACGATCGCCGCCCGGATGGTCCAGGCCAAGCAGCAGGCCCCCGAGATCCACTTCGCCGTCGACATTCGGGTCGACGAGGTCGTGCTGATCCGCGAACGGCTCAACAAGCAGCTCGCCGCCGAGAACGTCAAGCTGTCCGTCGGCGACTTCGTGACCAAGGCCGTCGCCTTGAGCCTCCGCAAGCACCCCGGCGTCAACGCCACGTTCGAGCCGGAAGCGATCGTCGAGCACCCCAACGTCAACGTCGGGATCGCCGTCGCGCTCGACGGCGGCCTGATCGTCCCCGTGATCCAGAATGCCGATACCCTCGGCCTCAAGGAGATCAACCAGGCGACCGGGACCTTGGCCAAGGCCGCTCGGGGGAACAAGCTCACCGGGCCGCAACTGGCCGGGGGGACGTTCACAATCTCGAACCTGGGGATGTACGGCGTCCGCGAGTTCGACGCGATCCTCAACCTGCCGCAGGTCGGCATCCTCGCCGTCGGCGCCGCCGAGAAGCGGGCGGTGGTCGTGGGGAGTGCTCTGCAAGTGGGCACCGTCATGACGGTCAACCTCACCGCCGACCACCGGGCGGTCGATGGGGCGATGGCCGCCGAGTTCTTGCGGACGCTCAAGGGCTTCCTCGAAGAACCGTCGTCGATGCTCCTTTAATTGATGGCCGCGCTGTCCTAAAATAGATTAACGACGCCGAGCGACGACAAAAATCCAACGGGCGAAGGGTCGTAATCAGGCCCTTCGCCCGATTTTCATTGGAAGGTACCTCAATGGCTTACGACTACGACATCGTCGTCATCGGCGGAGGCCCCGCAGGCTACGCCGGGGCGATCCGAGCCGCGCAACTCGGCAAGAAAGCCCTCTGCGTCGAGCGCGACAAGCTCGGCGGGATTTGCCTGAACTGGGGCTGCATCCCGACGAAGGCCCTGCTCACCAACGCCCACCTCGTCGAGATGGTCGGTCGCCACGGCAAGGAGTTCGGCTACTCCGGCGAGGCCAAATGGGACTTCAACCAGATGATCGGCCGGAGCCGAGGCGTCGCCGGCAACCTGAACAAGGGGATCGAGCAGCTTTTCAAGAAGTACAAGGTCACGCACAAGCTCGGGACCGCCAAAGTCGCGGCCCCTCACAAGATCCAGATCGATAGCGAGACCGTCACGGCCGAGTCGATCGTCGTCGCCACCGGCGTCCGCCCCCGGCCGCTCCCGGGCGCCGAGTTTGATGGGATGCAGATCATCTCGTACAAAGAAGCGATGACCCTGCCGAAGCAGCCGAAGTCGATGATCGTCATCGGCGGCGGGCCGATCGGGCTGGAGTTCAGCTACTTCTACAACGCGATCGGGACCAAGGTCACGGTGATCGAACTGCTGGACCGGATCTTGCCCGGCGAGGACGAGGAGTCGTCCGCCGTGTTGGCCCGGAGCCTGAAGTCGCGCGGGATCGAGATCCTCACGGGATCGAAGACCGGCAAGGTGACCAAATCCGCCGAAGGGGTGACGGTCGAGGTCGACACCCCGCAAGGCAAGAAGACGCTCCAAGCCGAAATCTTGCTCGTGTCGATCGGGGTCCTGGGGAACGTCGAGGGGGTTTTCGCCGACAGCTTGGGCGTCGAGCTCTTCAAAGGGCACATCAAGGCCGACCCGGCAAACGGCTACAAGACCAACGTCCCTGGCATCTACGCCGTCGGCGACGTGATCGGCCCCCCCTGGCTCGCGCACGTCGCGCACCACGAGTCGATCCACTGCATCGAGACCTTGTGCGGCAAGAAGTCGCGCCCGGTGGATTACTCCTCCGTCCCCGGCTGCACCTACACCGACCCGGGCGTGGCCAGCGTCGGCTACACCGAGAAGGGCGCCAGGGAAGCCGGCTATGACCTCCGGATCGGCAAGTTCCCGTTCATCGCCAGCGGCCGGGCGCAGGCGGCGGGCGAGACCGAAGGCTTCGTCAAGCTGATCTTCGACAAGAAGCACGGCGAGCTGCTGGGGGCCCACATGGTCGGCTCGCAGGCCACCGAACTGATCGCCGAATTGGTCATGGCCAAGAAGCTCGAAGCGACCGAGGAAGAGATCATCCACGCCATGCACCCCCACCCCACCTTCTCCGAGGCGGTGATGGAAGCCGCCGGCCAGTCGATGGGCGAGTCGGTCCACATCTGATCAAAAACTAGCCAAGGACTAACACGAATGGGACACGGACAAGAAAATATTATTTTTCTCTTATCCGTGTCCCATCCGTGTTAATCCGTGGCTAAACGAATCCCGGTGAATTGCCAGCGGGCCTCGGGGCCAAAGAAGTTGCGGTAGGTGGCTCGGACGTGGGATCTTGGGGTGGCGCATGATCCGCCACGCAATACCATCTGGTTGCACATGAACTTGCCGTTGTATTCGCCCAAGGCGCCTCTCGCCGGTCGGTAGCCGGGGTAGGGGGAGTAGGGGCTTTGGGTCCATTCCCAGATATCGCCGAACATCTGGCTTGGGGTGGTGCTGACTTCGTTGAGGATCAGAGGGGTGGGGTGGTAGCGGCCGGACTCCATGAAGTTGCCTTCGACCGGGAGGTCGGTCGCGGCGACTTCCCACTCGGCCTCGGTCGCCAGTCGGGCGTTCGACCACCGAGCGAAGGCGTCGGCCTCGTAGAAGCTGACGTGGGTGACCGGCTCGCCGGGCGACAGGTCGACCAGGCCCGCCAGGGTCATCGTCTGCCATCGGCCTTCGAGGACTTCCCAGTAGAGCGGGCTGACCCACCGGTTCCGGGTGCAGGCGTTCCAGCCGTCGGACAGCCAGAACTCGGGGCGGTTGTAGCCGCCGTCGAGCACGAAGGCGAGGTACTCGGCGTTGGTGGTCAGCCGGTTCGCCAGGCGGAACGACCCGACGAACTGGCGGTGCCGGGGCGACTCGTTGTCGAAGGCGTACCCCGGCCCCTCGTGGCCCACCCAGCGGACCCCTTCGTCGTACTCGCTCCAGGTCATCGAGCCTGGCGAACCGGGCGGGGTCGGCTCGCGGTCGAGGTAGATCGGCCGGAGCGGGTTCGCGGCGAAAGCATGCTTCAAGTCGGTCAGGATCAACTCCTGATGCTGCTGCTCGTGGTTCAACCCAAGGACGAACGTCGAGGCCAGAGCGGCGATCGAGCCCTCATCGGCCGCACTCAGCCACCCCTCGACCCGCGAGTCCACCTCGCGCCGATACCTCCGAACCTCGCCGATCGTCGGCCTCGACAAGATCCCGCGCCGGTCTCGGGTGATCCGCTCGCCGACGGCGTTGTAGTACGAGTTGAACAGGTAGCTATACTGCGGGTAGCGAGGCCGATACTCGGGGATGGCGGCGGCGAGGATGAACGTCTCGAAGAACCAGGTCGTGTGGGCCAGGTGCCACTTGGCCGGGCTGGCGTCGGGCATCGACTGGAGGACGAAATCCTCGGGTTCCAGAGGTTCGCAAAGCGTCTCGCTCTGGCGACGGACCGCCTGGTAGTCGCCCAGGAGCGTCGAAGCCGAACACGGGGCTTCGGCGGTCGAACCGGTCTCGCCGGCGGATAAGGTGGAACTCACGGCGGCGACCCTTCAAAGCAGGGGCAAGCTGGGCGATCGAACCCCGAGATGATCGTGGAGACGACTCACGAATCATAGCCGCCCAAGCAACCCGCCAGCAAGCGACCCATCGGCGACGGTCAATCAAGCGGCCAGCCATCATGGCCAATGGCCACCGATCAAGGGGTCTAGATCGCCGGGCCAAGGCGACGGGTCCGGGCCAGTCGGGCGGCGAACGCCAGCACGGCCAGGACGTCGTCACGTTCGAGGTCTTCATAGTCGGCCAGGATTTCGTCGGTCGTCATCCCGGAACTGAGCAACTCAAGAAGAGTCTCGACCGAGTAGCGCAACCCCCAGACGCACGGCTTGCCGTGGCAGACCGCCGGGTCGATCATGATCCGAGCGAGGAGTTTGTCCATTATAGGAACCTATCAAAACGGTAGAGACGCCGACACGGCGGCCCAAAGCGGATCGGCTACATCCGGTCCGATAGTTGATTGGATCGATGTACATCAGGCGATCCGCTTGGAATTTGAGTTTCGCCCCGGTACAATCGGTTTCGGGCTTGAAATGAGGACAGGAGTCGACGATGCAAACGCTTAAGTACGTTTACTGGCAGGAAGATGAAGGATGGCTCGGCTATTTGGAAGAATTTCCCGCTTACTGGACGCAAGGGGAAACTCACGCCGACCTGATCGAGCATCTTAAAGATCTGTACCTTGATATGGCGAGCGGTCAAATCCCGAATATTCGCCGCATCGGCGAGTTGACCATCACATGAAGCGAGTCGATTTGATCAGAGAGATCGAGGAACTCGGTTGTTTGTTCATTCGTCATGGAGGAAAGCACGACTGGTATCGAAATCTGATCACGGGAGTCGCCCAGCCGGTCCCGCATCACCGAGAGATCAAAGAACGGTTGGCCAAGCGAATCATCCAGATGCTTGGGAATGAGGAAGACGACTCCAACCTAGGCGATGCTTGAAACCAATATGTCCGGTTGGCAAGGGTAAGCTCGTCTACCCCGGTTCTTCGGACGGACGGCTCAAAAACCGGGGTAGGCGAGCTTACCCCTGCCAATCGGTCGCTTCCCGCTCGCCTCAAACGTAGATGCCGTCCGGCTGGATCGAGAACGACTCATGCTGCTCGGAGTCGTCGAAGATGGTCAGGGAGTCGTCGTTCTCGAAGTAGAGCGTCAATGAGGTCGGTGCATCGATGGAGTAGCGGTGAACCGGGGAGTCGATGATTCTGTGGACGAAGTAACAAGCCCTTTCGGCGTGCTCCCGTGCCCGATCGATCATCCTGCCGGAGCCATCGCATACTTCCCATTTGCCGTACACGCAGATGTCGCCGCTTGGGAACATGAAGCGGATTTCAAAGCGGCCTATTGCGATCAGGGTACATTCCTGCCCGAGGAAGCGATCGAGAGGAAAGTCCGGCGGTATTCCATACATGAAAAGGCCCCCAACGAAGCAAAGTCACGTCTGCCACCCGGTCGTTTCAAGATCGTCACTTTATCGACCGACCGTCGCCATCGCCTTGGCGAGCCGGGGGGCGGAGTGAATGGCCCTCGCGTCGACATCCAGGGCGGCTTCTCGGAAGGCTTCGGAGAGGGTGGGGTGGGCGTGGCAGATCCGGGCGATGTCCTCGGCGCTTCCGGCGAATTCGAGGGTGGTCACGGCTTCGGCGATCATGTCGGAGGCTCGGGGGCCGATGATGTGAACTCCGAGGACCCGGTCGGTTTTCGTGTCGGCGATGATCTTGACCATGCCTTCGACTTCGTCCATCGCCTTGGCCCGGGCGTTGGCGACGAAGGGGAACTTGCCGACCTTGTAGTCGACCTTCCGGTCCTTGGCCTGCTCCTCGGTGATCCCGACGCTCGACATCTCGGGCCAGGTGTAGATGACGCTGGGGATCGTGTCGTAGTTGATGTGACCGGCTTGGCCGGCGAGGAGTTCGGCGAAGGCGGTACCCTCGTCCTCGGCCTTGTGCGCGAGCATCGGGCCGTCGATCACGTCGCCGATCGCCGAGATGGTCGGGACCGACGTGCGGAACCGGCCGTCGGTCCCGACCTTGCCCGTCCGAGGGTCGACCGCCACCCCGACCGCTTCGAGGCCAAGCCCCTCGGTGAACGCCCGGCGGCCGACGGCGACCAGGACGCGGTCGGCGTCGAACGTCACCTTCTCGCCCGACTTGGTCTCGGCCTGGACCAAGGCGCGGCCGTCCTTGACCTCGGCGCCGGTCACTTTGGTTTCGAGGTGGAACTCCAAGCCCTGCTTGATGAGGCTCTTGTGCAGGAGGTTGCCGATCTCCAGGTCGGCCAGGGGGACGATCCGAGGGAGGAACTCGACCACCGACACCTTCGACCCCAGCCGCTTCCAGACCGACCCCAACTCCAAGCCGATGTAGCCGCCGCCGACGATGACGAGGTGGTCGGGCACCTTGTCGAAGTTCAAGGTCTCGGTCGAGCCGACCACGGTTTTGCCGTCGAAGGGGAGGAACGGCAGGCTGATCGGCACGCTCCCGGTGGCGATCAGGATGTGACCGGCTTCGAGGCTGGTTTCGGCCCCCTCGGAATCCTTGACGACCACCGACGTCGGCGACGCGACGCGGGCGGTCCCGAGGACCGTGGCGATGTTGTTCTTCTTGAAGAGGAACTTCACGCCGTCGGTCAGCTCCTTGACGATCCCGTCCTTGCGGGCGTGCATCTGCTTGAGGTCGATCCCGACCTCGCCGCCGAGTTTGATCCCGTGCTTGCCGAACCGCTTCTGCGCGAGGTGGAACAGCTCGCTGGTATCCAGGAGGGCCTTGCTCGGGATGCAGCCGATGTTGAGGCAGACGCCGCCGAGGGTCGCGCGCTTCTCGACGCAGGCGACCTTGAGGCCAAGCTGCGCCGCCCGGATCGCGGCCACATAGCCGCCCGGACCCGCGCCGATCACCACCAGGTCGTAACGCTCGGCCACCGCTGGACTCCTTCGAAAAGGGAACTCGGCGGACCCCCGCGACCAAACCAGCCGCCAGAAGCCACCGAGGTAATTGTAGACAAATTTCATCGGAGGAAGCAGCCACGGATGGAACACGGATAAGACTTCTTTTAAATTTCCAATCCGTGTTCCATCCGTGTTTCATCCGTGGCTAAGAATCTTCAGAGTTCGAGCATCAGTCGCTCGGGGCTTTCGAGGCATTCTTTGATCCGCACCAGGAAGCTGACCGCTTCCTTGCCGTCGACGATCCGGTGGTCGTAGGACAGGGCGAGGTACATCATCGGTCGGATCACGATCTGGTCGTCGACGACCACCGGGCGCTTCTGGATCGAGTGCATTCCCAAGATCCCGCTTTGCGGCGGGTTGAGGATCGGCGTCGACAGGAGCGAGCCGAACACGCCGCCGTTGGTGATCGTGAACGTCCCTCCTTGAAGGTCGGTGACGGCGATCTTGTTGTCGCGGGCCTTGACGGCGAAGGCCCCGATCGCCTTCTCGATCCCGGCGAAGCCCAGTTGGTCGGCGTCGCGGACGACGGGGACCATCAGGCCGCGCTCGGTGGAAACGGCGACCCCGATATCATAGGCGTGGTTGGTGACGACCTCGTTCCCCTCGATCCGGCCGTTGACGTTGGGGAACGCCTTCAAGGCTTCGATCGACGCCTTGACGAAGAACGACATGAAGCCGAGGCCGACGCCGTGCTTGGTCTTGAACGAGTCCTTGTACTTGGCCCGGAGGTCCATGACCTTCGACATGTCGGCTTCGTTGAACGTGGTCAGGATCGCGGCGGTCTGCTGGGCCTCGACCAACCTCTGGGCGATCTTCTGGCGGATCGGCGTCATCCGCTTCCGCGACTCGCGCGGGCCGGACGAGGTGGTCGAAGCGGTAGCGGCGGGAGCGGGGGCGGGGGTCGCGGGTTTCGCTTCGGCGGGGGCGGTGGCTGGGGGCGCTTCGAGGTGCGCCAGGACGTCCCCCTTGGTGATCCGCCCGCCTCGACCGGTGCCTTCGATCGAGCTCGGGTCGGTCTGGGTCTCGGTGACCAGTCGGCGGACCGACGGCGCGAGCGACTGGTCGCTCGAAGTCCCGTTGCCGTGCGAACCGGATGGGGCCGCGACGGGCGGGGCTTGCGCAGCGGGTGCCGAGGCTTTGGGCGGGGCGGCGACGGCGGCTTCGCCCGCGCCGTCGGGGTCGATCGAGCCGATCACGGCGTGGACTTCGACGGTTTCCCCTTCGGCGACGCCGATCTTCAGCCGCCCCGAGCTGGGGGCGGTGAAGACCTGGCTGGCCTTGTCGGTGTCGAGTTCGTAGAGCGGTTCGTCGGCCTTGACGGTCGCCCCGTCGGCCTTGAGCCAGCGCGACAGGACCCCTTCGGACACCGACTCGCTCACCTGGGGGACTTTGACCGGGACGGCGGCCATTCGGATCAATCCTTGCTCGTGAGGGCGACGGCGGATCGGGCCGTTTTCGCCGTGACCAGGTAGGGGATGGCGGCCCCGATGGCGGCCTTGACCAACTCGTCTTGCTCGCGGTCGTGGACCGTGTGCGAACCCGTCGCCGGGCTGGCGCTGGCGTCGCGGCCGACGTACTGGAAGTCTTGCCCGGACAACTCGCGGAGACGGGGGGCGACGAACGACCAGCCCCCCATGTTCTGCGACTCTTCCTGGCACCAGACCCACTCCCGGGCCGATCGGTAACGCCCGAGCGCGGCCTTGAGGGCGTCGGCGGGCCAGGGGTACAACTGTTCAAGGCGGATGATCGCCACTTCCCGGGTCTTGTTCGCGGCCTCGCGCTGGGCGACGAGGTTGTAATACACCTTGCCCGAGCAGACCACCACCCGCTTGACCCGGTCCGGGTTGACCGAATCGTCGATCACGTCCGAGAACCGGCCGTCGGTCAGTTCGGACACGCTCGACGTCGCGTTCTTCGACCGGAGCAGGCTCTTGGGGGTCATCACGATCAAGGGTTTGCGGAAGTCGCGGTGGACCTGGCGGCGGAGGACGTGGAAATACTGCGCCGGGGTCGTCGGGTAGACGACCTGGATATTATCCTCGGCGCAGAGCTGCAAGAACCGTTCGAGCCGGGCCGACGAGTGCTCGGGTCCTTGGCCTTCGTAGCCGTGCGGCAAGAGCATGACCAGCCCGCTCGACCGCCCCCACTTCGACTGCGCCGAGGCGATGAACTGGTCAATAATGACCTGGGCACCGTTGCAGAAGTCGCCGAACTGCGCCTCCCACAAGATGAGCATCTTCGGCTCGTCGAGCGAGTAGCCGTAGTCGAACCCGAGCACGGCGGCCTCGGACAGCAGGCTGTCGTACACGCTCAGCTCGGCCTTCTCGCCGGGCAAGTTGTTGAGGGGCTCGTAGTTCGTCCCATCGGTCATGTCGACCAGGACGGCGTGCCTCTGGCTGAACGTCCCTCGCCGGCTGTCCTGGCCGCTCAAGCGGACCGGGGTGCCTTCGAGCAGGAGCGAGCCGAACGCGAGCATCTCGGCGAACGCCCAGTCGATCCCGCTGCCCGACTCGATCGTCTTGGGCCGGGCGGCGAGCTGCCGCTCGATCTTCGGGTTGGCGTGGAACCCTTCGGGGATGCTCGACGTGCTCTCGGTGATCCCCTTGATCGCTTCGAGCGGCACGCCGGTCGCCACCGGGGCGAACGAATACTGCGCCGAGAATTCCTTCCACTGGCCGCCGAACCCCGGGCTGGGGAGGGCCTTGGGGTCGTGGTCGTGGACCTCGTCGTAGACGGCCTGCATCTTGTCTCGGAAGGTCTCGGCGATCGTCTCGGCTTCCTCGGCGGACAGGTCGCCCGAGGCGATCAGGCGGTCGGTGTAGAGCGCCCGGACGGTCTTCCTCGCCCGGATCTTCTCGTACATGATCGGCTGGGTGAACGCCGGCTCGTCGCCTTCGTTGTGGCCGTGTCTCCGGTAGCAGACCATGTCGATCACGACGTCTCGGCCGAAGGTTTCCCGGAAGTCCAGGGCCAACTCGGCGACCATCACCACGGCCTCGGGGTCTTCGCCGTTGACGTGGAAGATCGGGACCTCGATCATCTTGGCCACGTCGGTGCAATACTGCGTCGACCGGCTGTCGACCGGCGAGGTGGTGAAGCCGATCTGGTTGTTGACGACGATGTGGACCGTCCCGCCGGTCCGGTATCCCTTGAGCTGCGACAGGTTCAACGTCTCGGCGACCAGCCCTTGCCCGGCGAACGCGGCGTCGCCGTGGATCAGGATCGGGACGCCGAGCTTGCGGTTGTTGTCCTGGAACCGCCGCTGCTTGGCCCTCATCCGCCCTTCGACCACCGGGTTGACGGCTTCCAAGTGGCTCGGGTTGGGCGTCAGCGAGAGGTGGATCGTCTGCTCGTCGGCGGTGAGGTGGTCGGCCGAGAAGCCGAGGTGGTACTTGACGTCGCCGTCGCCGGCGAAGGTCTCGGGCTGGTTGTCCTCGAACTCGCCGAAGATCATCCCGTAGGGCTTGTCCAAGGTGTTGGCCAGGACGTTGAGCCGCCCCCGGTGCGGCATCCCCAGGACGATCTCCTTGACCCCGTGCCCCGCCGAGCGCTCGATGATCGCGTCGAGGAGCGGGATCAAGGTCTCGCCGCCTTCGAGCGAGAACCGCTTGGCCCCGACGTAGTGGGTGTGGAGGAACGTCTCGAACAACTCGGCGGCATTGAGCTTCCAGATGATCCGACGCTTCTGGCGGAGGTCCAGCCCCGGCTGGTTCCGGGTCGACTCCATCCGGTCGCGGAGCCAGGTCCGGATCTCGTTGTTGCGGATGTGCATGTATTCGATGCCGATGGTCCGGCAATACGTCTCCCGGAGCGCGGCGATGATGTCGCCGAGGGTCGCCTGGGGGGGTTCGAACATCCGGGTGAAGAAGGTCCGCCCGAGGTCGGCCTCGGTCAGCCCGTAATAGCTCGGGTCGAGGAGGCCGCCGCCGTCGCCGGGCGGGGCCAGCCCGAGCGGGTCGAGGTCGGCCAGGTAGTGGCCGAACTCTCGGTAGGCGTCGCTCAGCCGGGTGACGGCGGCCTGGGCCTCGTTGGGCCGGTCGACGTCGCCGTTCGACCCGGCGTGCCCGGCACTGGTGCCGTTGCGGTTGCCAAGCCCGGATTGGGCGAGTTCGTAGCCTTCAAAGAACGCTTGCCAAGTCGCATCGACCGAGTTGGGGTCGTCCGACCAGCGCTGGTGGTTGGCTTCGATGAGTTCGAGGTTCCACCGGTTCGCGACCGTCGAGCGGTTCATGGGAGCGTGATTCCCCACCAGAGGGCCGAGCGGGGCCTCGGCCTTCCTGCCATTGCGGCTTGATCTTCGGGACGACAAGCGAACTCGACGACCCGGGGCGAGGTCTCCCCCTCCGGCCCGGGTCCATCCCATCCAGCATACCGAAAAGCAGACCCGACCCAAACCCCGATCGGTTGTCTTTCCTTCGGAAAACCCACCCCCTCCAAGATACGTTCAAAGTCGCTCGATCCAACCAAAGTCTTTGAATTTTCTCCGAGACAACTCATTGACGAGTTCAAAAGGCACCGCATAATCCGAAGCCGGACTTGGGTTTGCGCCCCAGGCCGCCCCGACGGCCCGGACGATCTGCTCGCGACCCATCGGCAGGTTGACGACGAACTCCGAGTGCGGCCGATTGTCGCGATAGCTCGGCCGGCGCGGGGGCATGGTCGTATACCGGTCGATCAAGTCGAGGTCGAAATCATAGAGGATGCTCGCGTGGACCATCAGGTGATGGCGGAGCCTCCGCTGGGCGCTCCCGGAAAACTTCCGACCCCCCAACGTCAGATCCCCCGAGCCCAGCATCACCACCCCGGGCACCTCGACCCGGAGCGCCTCGGCGACCCGCTCCAAGACAAACCGCTGCGCCGTGTCCACCGACCCGAAGGCGGCCGGCTCCGAGTCGATCGGCAAGACCAAGGTGACATTCAAAGCCCCCGGACCGATGACGACGGTCCCGCCACCGCTCGACCGCCGACCGATCGGGACGCCATCGGCCCGGCAAGCCTCGACCCGGACGTTGTCGAGCAACCGGCAAGACGCCCCCAGGACGACCGCCGGGTGATCCAACTCCCAAAACCGGAGCGCGGCGGGACCGCCCCGTTCCTCGGCGGCGAGCAAAAGCGCTTCGTCGCAGGCAAGGTTGTCGGCGACATCCGGGAAGCGCGAGTCGCAAAGTATCGCGACGAGGTGCGGATTGATTCGATGGTGCATTAACGACACTTGCACTAATGGATATGTCGCATACAAGCGTATTTCGGGATAAATTGGCCCATGTTGGGCATTATTCTACGAAGCTCGACCCCCTTGTGGGACAGATTCTCAGCGGATCAGGTCGGTTAAGGGCAAGACCAGACGCACAATAGGCTACGTAGTCGGTGTCCGCCGCGGCATGAGGTTGAACGACACTCCTTGCCATCAGATAGTTCACCAGTTCGGTCCCACGGCACGATGCAACCTGCCTTTCCAGAATGCTGAATCCCTGGGCTTCGAAGAACGGGCGAGCGGTAATGCCGGCCTCGACAAACAGTCGGGCAATGCCTACCCGGCGGGCCTCCGCCAGTATGGCCCCCAGCAGTTCCCGCCCAGCCCCGCGTCGCTGGTAATCGGCCGACACATACACCCGGTCGATGTGCCCATCCGGCTCCAACTCGGCGAATCCGACGGGCCGGCCGGATTCCTCGGCCACTACCGCGAACCGGCCGTCGAACCGGCCGGCCCACCGCCCAAGGTCGATGTCGTCGGACGCCCACACGGCGATTTGCTCGGGCGAGTAGTCCCGGGCGTTGACCCGACGGACGCTGTCCCGAAACAGGGCCGGCAGAGCGGGCGCGTCGTCCGGGTGGTAGGGCCGCAGTGTCATCGCCCGCAAGCCCTCCTCTGTCTTGATTAGAGCTTGGCATCCCTCGGGGCGATGACGCGGAGTGCGGGGATCGCCTCGGAGGCTTTGAGGTAGAGGTGTCGGGCGACGCGGAACGGGCATCCAATCGCGACGACTCGTCAGGTACGTCCTTGCCAGTAGCCTGGTGAGCGATGCGAATGGGCCATGGCGACCACATCAATCCGGTCCGGCCGCACTTGGTACACCACGCTGTAGGGAAACCGCCGGAGCATGGCGAATCGATGATCGGCGTCATACAACGGGAATGCGGTCGGGTTCGTCGTAACCAACCCCAAGAGCGATTCGACCTCGGCCTCGAACCGTCCCGCCGCCTGTTGGCTCCGGGCGTGATACCAGGCCAAAGCGGCCTGATATTCGGCCTGAGCCTCCGGGTGGAACCGAAGCTCAGGCACCGGCCGCCTCCCGAGCCTGCCGTTTGACTTCGGCCCAAGGAATTGAGACGACGCTCCCGGAGTCCAGCTCGGCGGATCGCCGTCGGATGACTTCTCGCCACGCCTCGACAAAGGGAGGCTCGTCGGCGGCTTGGACGGAGATGACAAGCGCTTCGATCAGTTCGACGCGGTCGTCGTCGGGCAGTTCGAGCGCGGCGGTCAGCACTTGCTCGGCGGTCAGCGTCATCGGGCACCCCTTCAGAATCATGGCTCAAGATCAGGATCGCAGGACGCCGGATCGGACGCAAGATCGCTCCGCCGGCTCATTCAGAGCTTGGCATCCCTCGGGGCGGCCAACCGGAGGGCTGGGATCGCCTCGGAGGCTTTGAGGTAGAGGTGTCGGGCGACGTAGAACGAGCAGCCGAGCGCGACGGCGGCGATGGCGTTGGTGGCCAGGGTGGCGACGGTGGTGGTCAGGAACGCCGCCGCGTCGACGCGCCTCATCCGGGGGAGCCGCCGCCAGGTGCTCCATTCGAGCAGGCCCAGGCCGACCGACGCCGTGACCCCCGCCAGGGCCGCGAGCGGGATCTGGCCGATCGGCCCCGAGCCGAACCGGACCATGATGAGCAAGAACCCGGCGTGGATCAGGTTCGACCAGCGGGTCCGACCTCCGGCCCGGACGTTGGCCAGGCTCCGGGCGGGAATCCCGACGCTCGGGGGTGCCCCGAACGCCCCGGCGACGAGGTTGGCGATCCCGTAGGCCCCGAGTTCGCCGTCGGCGTCGCTCGGCTTGAGGTGGCGGTGCCGACCCCGGAAGTGCTCGACGACCCTCGACGTGACCAGCAGGTTGGCCGAGACGACGACCGCAAGCCCGAAAGCCGAGGGCAATACGTCGTGGGCGTCGGAAGGTTCCCAGCGGAACCCCGCCAGCGAGGGCCAACCGGCGGCGAGGGTCCCGACCGACCGCTCGTGCCAGCCGAAGAGTTGTCCGACCCCGATCGCCGCGCCCAAGCCCAGGAGCGCCGAGGGGGATCGCGGCCAGATCCGACCGATCAGGACCGAGCCGAGGACCACGACCAGGCCCATGACGATCGGCTCATGTCGGCTCGATCCGACTTGCGAAAGCACCGTGGCCAACTGGCTCAAGGCGTTGACCGAGGGGTCACCTCCGGCCGAGGGGAGGCCGAGGAAGGTCCGCGACTGGAGGATGACCATCATCGCGCCGATCCCGCAGGAGAACCCCGAGACGACGGCGTGGGGAACCTTCGATGCGTATCGCCCCCACCGCAGGAGGGCGAAGATCATCAGGAAGACCGCCGAGGTCATGGCGACCTTGGCCGCCCCCTCTGGGCCTTGGGCGTGGGTCGCGGCGGCCAGGAACGGCACGGTGGCGCTGGCGGTCCCGCCGATCAGGACGGGATTCCGCCCCAAGATCGCGGTGATCGGCGCCGTGATGATCGACGTGTACAGCCCCAAGCTCGGCGGCAGGCCCATCAACCGCGCCATCGCCAAGCCGTAGGGCAAGGCGATGAGCGCGGCGATAGCACCGCCGGCGAGGTCGCCGAGCAGGTCACGACCGCCGTACTTCCGTGCTTTTTCTTTCCTATCACTCGAACGATCAGGCATTCATGACTCGGGCGAACGCGGCCCGGAACTTGGCCATCTCGTCCGCCGTGCCGATCGAGACGCGGACATAGTCCGGCTTCGACGCCCAGATCCGGCCGATGGCGACCTTTTCCTTGATCATGGCGCCGAACACCTCCTTGGCGGGCCGCTTGACGCAGAACATGAGCATGTTCGCTTCCGAAGGGTACGCGGGGTAGCCCTTCTTGTCGAGCCACTCGGCGGTCTGCTCGCGGATGTCGGCGATGATCTTCCGGCGGGTTTCGACCAGGTTCTTGACCTTCAAGCTCGCGGTCGCGGCCACCATCCCGGTGACGGGCAACGCCCCGGCGCCAAAAGACTGAATCTTCCCAAGCAGGTCGGTCCGGCCGAACGCCGCGCCCGCCCGAAGCCCGGCCATTCCGTAGAGCTTCGAGAACGTCCGCAAGATCACCACGTCTTTATCCGCCACGACGTGGGGGACGCCGGTCTCGGCATTCTTCGACAGGTGGATATAGGCTTCGTCGAGCAGGAGGACCGTGTCCTTGGACTTGTTGGCGACGAGGAAGTCGATGTCTTCCTTCTTGGTGATCGACCCGGTCGGGTTGTTCGGGTTGCAGAGGTAGATCAGGCCGGCGCCCGAGTCGGCGGCGATCATCGCCCGGACGTCGGACGAACCGTCGGCGCGGAGCGGGACGCGGTTGACCTTGGCGCCGATGAACCGCGCGGCCTTCTCGCCCGCCTCGTAGCCGGGGTCGGAGATGACCAGGCTCTTGGTCGGCGAGGTGAACGCCATGACCGATCGGTGGAGCGGGTCGCTCGAACCGGCGAACGGCAGGACCGACTCGGGGGAGAGCCCTTCGATCTCGGCCAGGATCCGGACGAACTCGGTGGTCTCGCCGTAGAGGTAACGCCCGCAGCGGGCGACCACGTTCTTGACCGCCTCGATCGCCTCGGGGCACGGACCCATCGGGTTCTCGTTGGCGTTGATCCGGACGGCGTCGGTGGGCAAGCCGGGGAGCGCCGACAACCCTTGGGCCATCGTCGACTCGTTGTAGAACGGCAAGCTCGCACCTGCCGTCAAGAGCGCGGCGAACTTGCCGAGGTCGCGTCGGGTGAATCCGCGCTGGGCTAGCAGTCGGCGCTGGTCGGGACCGAGAGGTGCGTGCATGACCTGTTCTCCCAAAAGTCGATCGAGGCGAGGAGGTGATGGACGAGGGAAAGCCCCGAAGGCTCGTATCGAACCTTCGACGGGTCGGAATGTTCCCACCTTTTCGGGCGAGAACACCACCAATCCGAGCCAACCAGGAGGGTGGACATCAGGGGCGAGGCGACACGGTCCGAGGGAGAGGACGGTCGCGAAACCTCGCAGACCCGGAGCGAAACGAAGCCAAGAGGCCCGATCGACCGGACCGGACGATTCGGCGGTCATTGTAAAATACCCTCGATCATTCGTAAACTCCCCGCCCCCCAAGAAATTCCCCCCCAACAAAACCAGGGGTATAGCTTTCGAAATCCGGAGATTCGGATTGCAAATCGCAGGATTGCAGATCGCAAAGGATTGAAGAATCTCACTTTTCGAGTTTTTTGCGATCTGCAATCTTGCGATTTGCAATTCTTGACCTCGAAGAATCTCCAGATTCGAAAGCTATACCCCAAAACCAGACCAAACGAACCCAATCGACCACCCCGCTCCCTTAATTCGGTCGGTCCCCCGAGGGTTTATCCCAAACGAACCCAATCGACCCCCAAATGGGTTCGTTTCGTCAAAAACGCGAAGCGAAGCCATTGGGATCGGGAGCGGTAGGCTCGACCTAGCGCCAATCCCGAACGAAGCCAATCGGACCGACCGGAGGACGAATCCCCTGATCCACCTTGGGATTGGGCATGGTCTCGCCGGTCCGGCCATCGCCACCCGCTCGCCGTTCCAAGAGCAAGGTCCCCGTTTGCCCAAACGAACCCAACCAAGGTCGGCCCGGCGCACACGCTCGCCGATCATCCCCTGGATAGTTTCCTTTTGTGGACCCGGACCAAACCGCGATTTCGCCGATTTTTTCGGTAGCCGAGGCGGTCGAGGTTCAGTTCAGTCCTACTCGAACCCGAAGCGCGGATCGAAGCGATTGCAGTTCGGGCGGAACTTGGCCGCTCTCAACCTGCCACTTGGCGACGTCTTGCGCCAGGTCGTCGTAAAGTTCAGCCGATTTGATCCCGCCCAGCTTTTGTCGGTCGCAAATCCGACTGGCGACGTCCTCGAAAATATTCTTGCCGGAGAACTCTTGCCGCCAAGTACCGTCGGCCAGTTGGGTCGTCGTCAGACCATAGGCCGTCGTCAGCAGATCGGCGACGTCGTCCTCGGTGGTTCGCGCCGCGTGGTCTGCCAGGCGACTGAACCAGATCGACCCGCAAAGGTGATGCTTCGCGGCGTCGATGTCAAGGAGGTCTTGGGGTGGATCGGTGATGAAGTCCTCATGGAACCGGCCTCGAATCGTTCGGAGGACCAAGCGGCAAGCTTCATACCAACACCGCTTTCGAGCGGCCTCGACCAGCAATTCCTCGATCTGATCGACGGACAGTTTAAGGTTTTGCGACCGACTGCTCGCCAAGGCGGAAGCGTCGAGCAGGAAGTTCTCGACTTCATGCTGTCGGAGCCGGAAAAGTCGAGTGTTGGGTCGATCCCACTTGTGCTGATTCGACTCGCCATAATCGCGGTCCACAACCCCGAAGACGTTCGGGTGCCCCGCTTCCCGATCCACCCGAACAATGGTGGCGACTCCTTCGTTACCGCCACCCAAATAGTAGGTAATCAGCGGGTCATTCCAGAGTTCTCGCAAGTAGACGAGCGTGGTTCGATCTTCGACGTAGAGGTTGATCGCGGCTCGATATGCCGTGGGCCGTGCGAAATCGCGTATCATCTGCGATCAAGCCTCCGACGGGCTGGGGCGGACCTTGCGCCAGAGCTGGGCACGCGGGTCGTCGTCCGGCACGAGGAAATGTCGCTCGTAAGAGCGGGCCGCGTCGTAGATTTCCGGCGAATGCGTCGTGACGATGAATTGGGCTTTCGGTTGCAGTCGCATCAAACTCCGGATCAAGGGGCGGTGCCATTGCGGGTCGAGATGGAGTTCGGGTTCGTCGATGAAGACGATTCCTTCGCGGTCCTCGTTAAAGACAAGAGTCGTGATGAATACAAAGAGTTCGATTTGCCCCGAACTGAGAAAATCGACTTCAAGCCGAGGAGCTTCAAGTCGCCGATAGTAGACATTGAAATTACCGCCGTCGGGCTCGACCGACTTGGTTAACTCGACAGAAAAGGACGCCTCATGCGATGGATCAAACTCCCTCCATGATTCGTTAATAACACCGATCCAACGAGAATAATGATTATTGGTGTCGGGGTCTCCTCCGTTGAATCGCTCTACTGCGGCAGCGTGCACCAACCGTTGCTTAGCTTTACGCAAGCGATTTTGATCGGTTCTCTTCGAGTTCAGTTTGGTGCGACCCATGCTGACATCGACGGCGCCGCCAAGACCGGGAACACGCCAAGAAGGAAAGTACCAATTCTGGATGTTGAGCGAAAAGCCAAAATTAACAGAAGTGATGTGGAAATATGATCGAATGGTTTCCGCGCCGCGTGTTTGAATGTACCCGCTGATGTAGAATTCTTCGGCACCTCGCCGGATCATTTTGTTTGCCGTCGAGCTATGCTTCGAGTAGGCCCCATCGACCGCGAATCGTGCCGCTTCTAAGACCGAGGTCTTTCCACACCCATTAGGGCCAGCAATGACAACCAGGCGGTTCGGCAGACCATCCGGACCTCGGAAATCGAGGTCGAGGCTTTCGATTCCTCGAAAATCACGGATCGACAAGGATTCGAGTGCCTCGATGGGCGGCTGATGAGGTTCGAATGGCACGGGTGACCTCTCTTCAGTGAGTTTCACTCAGTTCTCGGCGGGCGGGTCGTATTGCGGGGCGGGTTTGCCTTGGAGGTACTTGTCGAACCAGGCGACGATGTGCTGGAGGCGTTCGACGCGGTGCCAGGGCTTGCCGGATCGGGAGAGTTCGTGCGACTCGCCGGGGAAGCGGACCATCACCGTGGGTTTTTTGAGGAACTTCAAGGCGCGGAACATGGCTTCTCCGCCGGAGGTGGCGGGGGTTCTGAGGTCGGTCTCGCCTTCGATGAGCATCAAGGGGGTGACCACCTTCTCGACGTGGGTGATCGGCGACCGGGCGGCGAAGTCGACCGGGTCTCGGAACGGGGCGGTCTTGAACCAGGTGGGCTGGAACAGGGTGAAGTCGGCGGCGTACCACCAGGCGGACCAGTCGGCGATCGAGCGCTGGGCGACGGCGGCGGCGAAGCGGTCGGTCCGGGTGATCGCCCAGTTGGTGAGCAGCCCCCCGCCGCTCCCGCCGGTGATCCCGAGCTTTTTTGGGTCGACGGAGCCTCGGCGGATCAGGTCGTCGACTCCGGCCATCAGGTCGAGGTAGTCGTCGCCGGGGTAGCGGTGCTGGATGATGTTGCCGAACTCGGTGCCGTAGGACGAGCTCCCTCGGGGGTTGGGGTAGAGCACGACGTACCCCTTGGCGGCCATCCAGTGGAACTCGTGCGAGAAGGTCGACCCGTAAGCCGCGTGGGGGCCGCCGTGGACGTTGAGAATCATGGGGTACTTCTTGCTCGGGTCGAAGCCGGGGGGCTTCTGGACGAAGGCGGTGATCTCGCGGCCGTCGAACGACTTGTAGCGGATCTCCTCGGGGGCGGGCAGATCCAGCCCGAGCATCAGCTTGGCGTTCAGGTCGGTCAACCGCTTCGGTGGGCCGGCGGTTGAAGTTGACGCAGCGTCGACCAGGGACAGTTCGGGCAAGGTCAGGGCGGATTGCGACACGACGACCAGCTTCGCCCCGTCGCCCGAAGGGCTGAACGCGGTGAAGTCGCGGTCGCCCGAGGTCATGGGGCTGTTCTTGGACGTGGCGACGTCGAATGCTTCGAGGTTAGCTCGTCCCTGGCGGGAGACCTTGTCGACCAGCGCCGACCCCCCCTTGGTCCAGGCGGGCCGGGTCGGGCTGGAGCCTCGGGGGGCGTGCTGGTCGCCCGTGAGGCCGCCGCCGATGTCATAATCGAAGTCGAGCGTCAAATTCTTGGGTGGAGATTTCGGGCCGAGGGCGAGGTCGACGACGAACAGGTCGGGCGGGGTGTACGAACGTGCGGGTTCGCCGAGCAGCCCTCGGAACGCGATCATCTTGCCGTCGGGGCGGGGCGAAGGGGCGGAGATCGAACCGGGGATCATGGCGATGGTCTCGACCGGCCCCCCTTCGGCGACCGTGGCGTAGAGCGACGAGCGGTCGACCCGGTGGGCGGGGTCGGCGTCTCGGCTCGAAACGAAGAAGATCCGCTTGCCGTCGGGCGACCAGGTCGGGTCGGAGGCGTCGAACGGCCCCGAAGTCAAGCGTTTCGGCGCGGCGGGGCGGTCGTCGGAGTCGACCGGGGGGACGGCGACGGTCCAGATCTGCCGCGGGTGCTTCGGGTCGAGGTAGCCGAAGTTGTCGCCCCGGAACTCCGATCGGGTGACGACCCGGACGTCGGATTCCCGAGGAGCAATCATCCCTTTGGCCTTGTTGGCGGCCTTGGCGAGGTCTTCGGGAGTGGTCCCGCTCAGGAAGGCGATCGACTTGCCGTCGGGCGACCAGGCGGGGGCGGAAACGCCTTCGGGGAGGTCGGTCAGAGGGCGAGGCTCGCCGCCGGTCATCGTCAGCAAGAACACCTGCGCCGGGCGGGTCTTGCCTTCGACCTCGGTCCGTCGCAAGAACAGCAACCGCGACCCGTCGGGCGACCACCGAGGCGAAACGTCGCGGGGGCCGACCGTCAACCGTCGGGGGTCGCCTCCGCTCGTCGAGACGACCCAGACCGACGACTCATAGTCGTCCTTGTCGCGGTCGACCCCGACCCGGACGAACGCGGCTTTTGAACCGTCACTCACGGTCTGCGGGTCGACCGCCCAGACGAACCGGAACAGGTCAAGCTCGCTGATCGGTCTCCGTTCGTTTCCGGCTTTCGACGTCTCGACGACCGATCCTAGACCCAACACGACCAGGCCCAAAACCCGGCCTAAACTTGCCAGTCTCTCCCGACGGCCCTTGGGAAACATCAAGTCGATCCTTGGTCGGGACAACAAAAAAGGCTCGGGTTGATCGACCCGAATCGTCCTTACGACCATGCTACCCGACGGAGGGGGACGGAATCGACGCCCGAGTTTTTCTCTTCCACACAGCGAAAGACCGATCAGTCGCCGACGACGATGATCACGAACGAGCCGGGGAGAAGGGAGAAAATTGGTGTCAATTCGCTCTGGGAGAAAACTGGTGTCAATTCGCTCTGTAGAAAACCCATCTTTCGCCCCTTGGTTCTGGCTGGGGCGGCCTTCTGTAAATAGGAGCATGAGCACCACAAGCAAGTCTCCCAAAGCGGTCCTGCTTGCCGCCCGGGCCGTCGCCGCCGGGGCCATCCCGGCCTACGCCCACCGCTTCAGCCCCAAATCCCACACCCAGCACCAGGTCTTCGCCCGCCTGGTGCTCAAGGGGGGGGAAATTGGGGAAATTGGTGTCTGGGGAAATTGGTCTGGGAAATTGGTGGGAAATTGGCAGGGGAAATTGGAGGGGAAATTGGGGAGGGGAAATTGGAGGGGAAATTGGAGGGGAAATTGGAGGGGAAATTGGTGTCAATTCATTTTTCCCCCGGAGGAGGGGGAATTGGGGAAATTGGTGTCAATTCATTTTTCCCCCGGGGAAATTGGTGTCAATTCATTTTTCCCCCGGAGGAGGGGAAATTGGAGGGGCGGAGGGGAAATTGGTGTCAATTCATTTTTCCCCCGAGGGGAAATTGGTGTCAATTCATTTTTCCCCCGGCATGTGGGGGGAAATTGGTGTCAATTCATTTTTCCCCCGGCTTGAACGTTTCGAGGATGTCCGAAGAGGCTGAAGAAATGAATTGACACCGATTTCCCCCCCGATTTCCCCCCCCCTCCGATTTCCCCTGTGGGGGGAAAT
>JAABUX010001986.1_pt1 | contig 29714 bp, 32 predicted proteins | sample 5561851 | NCBI WGS metagenome assembly JAABUX01 (sample SAMN10711883, study PRJNA513361) | rock metagenome | isolation source: Antarctica rocks | place: Antarctica: Victoria Land, Richard Nunatak red sandstone | collected 2016-01-03 | reverse complement strand
CGGGGAGACTGCGAACATCATCCATGGCGTGCCTTCCTGCCGGCCAACACCGGCATCGGTCTTCAACAACCGGGAAGGTACGCCGCCTTCCTTCTCAACCCCATACACAACATCTGGGTATAGCTCGACCTGGCCTCGTGCCTTCAAGGAGGCGCTGTCGGACAGCGAAAACGGAGGCAACTGTCTGTGCCCGCAACGCTCGGACGGACTGCTCGACACGACTGATCGCCCGAAACTCGGCCCCTGACCCGTCCTCAAGGCTCGGCATGACCTCACGGTGCCGCCCACCCACATTCGCGCTGATGCCGTGCAGTCCGAAGCCTCTCGCAGTACAGTATCTGGTACTCCCTGGACTTTCGACGCCGACCTCGAGCAAGTTGACGGGCCGCATAGAAATTGAGAAATTGATCGGGCCGGCATCGGCGATCACGAGATTGTGCACTTCAGGTCTGACTGACGGAGGCTTTTTTCCAGGATTTCTGTCGCGACGAAAGCAGACCCGTCGAGGCTCTCCGTCAAACTGAAGAAGCGGCATAAAGTCGGAAGCGGTACGTTGCCGCCGATGGACAGGCCGAGCGTGAAGATGAGGCTGCGGGCCGCAATCACGCGAAGGCGGCACACAGCCCCAGTACGCGCCGCCAGCCGAATCGCCGTGGTTGTCCAGAACGCCGTTCGAAACCAATACAACTGGGACTTTGAAGTCAACGGTGAATCGCTGACGCTCGAACACGCTCTCCGCGACCATAACGGCGTTATCTTCGACATCGGCTCAAACACGGGCCAGTGGGCGACGCAAGCGCTGCCTCGATTGCACGGCACACCGTTGCACTGCTTCGAGGCGATCCCCGCCATTTTCCAGCAGCTCCAAGCGAACCTTGCGGGCGGCGACGAGCTAATATATCTGAACAACATCGCCCTGGGAAGCGAGGTCGGCACCGTCGAGTTCAATTACTGCCACCAGACCCCGGATGTCTCCTCGCGCTACGGCATTCCTTCCAAGTACGCGCAGGGCACCATCGAGCGCGTCACAACCCAAATCACGACCGGCGACGAGTACTGCGAGTTCCAAGGGATCGACCGCATTTCGATGCTCAAGGTCGACGTTGAGGGCATGGAGTACGAAGTTCTCGCCGGCTTTCGGTCGATGCTGGAGAATCGCCGGGTCGGGGTGGTCCAGTTCGAGTATGGGTTCGGGTACATTGGGGCGCGGCACTACTTGGAGGATGTCTGCGCCTTGCTCAGCAGAGCGGGCTATGAGCTCTTCCGACAGTTCCCTAAAGGGCTTGAGTCGTTCACGTACACCGAGGAGGAAGAGGACTTCCGCGCCCGCAACTTCGTGGCCGTTGTGCCCCCAGGTCGCCGCGCTGCAGACCCGCCTTAATGTGGCCGTGCCGATCAGGGCGCAATACAGCTACTCGCCCGGCTCGACAACGCCACTACGACAGGATGCAGCTCCCTACCTACTACCTACCGCTAGCGTGAAAATCGCGGGTGAAAGCGCCCCCACGAGTCCACGCCCAGCGTGGATCCCACCGCACCGACGAGTAATCCGCCGGGAAAGCCATAGTCTTTGGCCGGTTTTCAAGGGAGCAGACCGCCAACTCCACTGCGAGCGGTACGCAGCCCGTGGTGTCTCACAAAGACATTCACTGCGAACGAGCGGCCTTCATAAGCTCTAAATTCATCCGATCTACTACGCGGTCCCACGTAAATTCCCGCTTGACGCGGCGACGACCCGCCGCGCCGAGCGTCTCGGCGAGTTGTGGGTTTCGCAATATCCGGACGAGAGCCGCAGCGAGGGAACCCGCATCTCGCGGCGGGACAAGAAGACCTGTGCGGCCCTCTTCAATAATCTCTGGAATAGCGCCAATACGGGTGCCTACGCACGGCACGCCGTGCGCCATTGCTTCAAGAAACGCGAAGCCATAAGGTTCATAGCTTGAAGGCATGCAGAAGATCGCCGCATGAGCGTAAAGGTCAGATATCACGGCGCGGTCCGGAATATTGCCGAGTATCTCGATCCCCGGTCCTTTGATCTGAGGCGCAGTACCGACGATTTTCAAGCGCGCATCTGGTATTTGTTGCTTGACAGACTGAAAGGCAGTCACGAGCGTCGGACCACCCTTGCGCTCCCAATCCCGTCCGACAAAGAGAATCAGAGGCGAAAACGAGCGTTCTGTAGTAGACGGTAATACGTCAAAATTGAGGCCGCCTCCTACGACCGTAACCCGCTCAGCCGCGACCCCGTACGAGTCAATGAGTGAGTCGGCTGCGGGGCGACCCATGGTAAACAAGTGGAGAGCATTCTGATACATCCGGCATTCAACCTGATGCCACCAACGACGCTCGCGGCCAACTGGTGGTACCCAGTTCGGCCAGTGGGCAGACGCAAGCGCCCATGTCGTGTCGACATATGCCACATAGGGCCCGCCAGACGGCTCGGTCCAACCGTGAACCTGGAACAGAAGATCGAAAGGCTCCTGAAGCTGTTTGAGTTTTCGCCGCAAGATGCGGGAGCGAAGCCTGTGCGAGATCGGATTCACGTGGAACCTCTGGGCCCAGGCTTGACGGGAGGGGCGAAATGCGGTCGCGGCAACGAGTGAGCGTTGCCAGCTCGGCAGGCTGTAGTCGATACGCGGGAGAGCGCCATAACGCCGTTCGAGGGCTGCAAACAGGTAGTAGGGGGCACCCGAGCCTGTTGCGGGCGTCGTCGAATCTCCGTATGCGGCGCCTACGAGCTTGATCGTCATTCGGCGGAACTTAGCGAATGTCTACGGCAAGTCTCCGGCGTTGCCCAAACAAGTTCCAGTGGCCGAGCCTCGATCCTTCAGTATCCACGTGCTGGACTCCGGAAGTGTACCGGCCGCGAATCGCGGCGGCAAGGGTGGGCCAGCCCGCCAGCCCCGCCTCCTCCTAGATTTCGCGGCGGATCTCGTACAGGACGTCAGTTGCGAGCGCGTTGCGTGATCTAGCCGGCCTCCTGCGGCCGGGTGTGCATCGTACTCGACCGCGTTTCGGGTGATCGATTCGCGATCGACGAGGCGCCTCGCCACGATCCGATCGCTTACTGCGGGCCACTTGATTCGTCGTCGCCGTGCGGCCTCCAGGAACCTGGCACCATGTGATAATCGCCCTCCCACACCTCGTCGAAGAGATCGAAACCGAACCGCCGGCGGCGGTCGATCAACTCCTCGATCTCGCGGGGCGCTGGGCCCACGACGCCGGTTGTCATGCGACTAGGCGAACGACCCTCACCCCGGGATCAGCCCCTCGCCCCTGAACTCCGCCTTCGCCTCTTCCAGCGACACGTCCGGCGGGGGCAGGATCAGGTCCGAGCCGCCGAGATGGTCCTCATCGACCGGCGTGCCCTTCGTGCGCACGAAGTCCAGCAGGCGATTGAAGGCGTCGCGGAAGCCCTCCTCGTCGTCGGACTCGCAATCTGCCACCGCCGCGTTGTCAAGCTCGTTCAGAGCCCCTATGTCGGCCTCGTCTAGCTCGTACTGACCCTCCGTGGCGATCCGGACGATCATGGGGACTGCTCTCGGGCGTGCCCGGGCGCCTGGCCGCCGCCCCCGGCACCGAGCTCCCCCGTCGCCACCGAGGGCCCGCCGCCGAGCTCGGCCTTCATCTTGGCCAGATCGGAGTCGACTTCGCTGGTCGAGGAGAGCTGCTTGAGCTGGCGGTCGATGTCATCGTCGCCGGAGCCGAGCTGGGTCAGGTCCTCGAACGTGCCCGCCTCCTCGAGCTCCTGGACCGCACCCGCTCGAGCCTTCATGTTCTCGGTCTTGTCCATCGCACGCTGCATCGCCAGACCAACGTCGGCCATCTCCTCGCCGACACCGGTCGCGGCTTCGGAGATCCGCACCTGAGCCTCGGCCGCCGAGTACTGGGCCTTGATGACCTCCTTCTTGGAACGGAATTGCTCGAGCTTGGTCCGCAGCTTTTGCTCGGACGCGGTCATCTGCTCCTGCTGGTCGGCGAGCTGCGCGACCTGTGAGTCCAGCGACTGCAGCTCTGTCTGGGCTACGTTCTTTCGCTCCAGCGCCACCCGCGCGAGGTCTTCGTTGCCCGCGGAAAGCGCTTGGCGCGCCTGGGTGTCGAGCTTGACCACCTGCTGCTGGAGCTTCTCCTCCTGGAGCTGCAGGCGCTTCTTCGACGTGACGACGTCGGCGATTCCCTTCTTGACGTTCTGGAGCAGCTCGATCTGCTTTTGGTAGCTGTACTCGATCGTCTGCGAGGGATCCTCGTGACGATCTAGAAGGCTTGAGATCTTGGCTTTGACTGTTGTGGACATGCGCCCGGAAAGGCCCGGCATCGCATCCTCCTTGGCGGCGTGGCTGGACGAGCACTGCAAGGGTAGCGATGCGGTGGCTTCGGGGTACTTCACAGTTCCGGCGCGCGCCGGCATCCGACCACGTCTGCTCTATCCTTGTTTCGTGGCCAATCTCCGGCGCAGGAAGGGAGGACTGCTCCCACGCTTCTTGGACCCGAGGGGAGAAGGCGCCGCGCGCCGGGCCGAGCTTGCGCGCCCAGCTCCTGAGCCCTTCAAGTCGAACCCGGCGCTGCGCTCGCTGCAGGATGGTCTTGCGCGCGTCTCACTCCAGAGTGACCCCGCGCAGGCCGCCCCCCAAAATAGCTCCGACCAGGACCAGGCCGTCGCCGCCGACGAGGACCCCGCCGTCGCCGTTCCAGACCCGGCCGTCGCCATGGACCAGAACCCGGCCGTGGCCGAGACGACGAGGGCGACGACCGCCGTCGATCCGGCTGTCGCCGCGCGATGGCTTGTCGGAGCCGGTCCCACCGCTCCCGCGTCTTCTGGGGACGATCAGCCTGCGGCTGATCGCACCGCCGCCAGCCGCTGGCTCCCAAAGGATCAGCCTGCAGACAATCCCGTCGCGCTACGCCGCCCCGCGGGAGATGAGCGGGCCGTAGGGACGTTTGATGCCGATACTCCGCGTGCGGGGCCCCGGCCGCGCCGCAGCCGGCTGCTCCGCTGGAGAAGATGAAACCGGATTCGGCCCATGCCGAGGCGGCCGTGCGGGCGTACTGCCGAGAGCTGTGCGATCCCGGTAGCTCCGAGCATGCGGTAACCGAGAGCCTTCAGCGCTTCAAGACGGCCGGCTCGCCAGACGCAGTCGAAGACGAGCTACTGCGCATCACGCGCACAACGGTTGCCGACCAAGCGCACGAAGGCACCGGGAAGGGGCAGGATCTGTCTAGGCCGGAGCGCAAGGATACGTGCGCCCGGACCATGGCGCGCCTCACCGCCAGCGCCAACCACGAGCTCCAGCCCGGCGAGGGCCACAAGCTCGAAGCCCATCTCTGTTCCTGCCTTCCCTGCCAGGCAACCGAGCTCAGGGTGCGCCGAGCTAAGCGCGCGTTCACGGCGACGCTCGCCGGCGCGGGCACCGTCGCGGCGCTGTCCGAGACCGCACAGCCAGGCGCCCGCGCGCCGATTTCCGAGACCGCGGGCTTCGCGGCCGTCGCGCGGCCCGAGACGCCCGTCCCGCAGCCAGAGAGGCCGCCGGTGACGCGACCCTCTCGTGAGCCGTCGCAGCCCGCGCCTCTGAGGGTCAGGCTGCTCGCGGTCGGGGGCGCGATGGTCACCGCGGGGGTGGTTGCCGCCGTGCTGCTGCTCAGCGGCACCTCGAGTGATCGCGGCACGGCGCCTTTCAGGCACGGCTCGCCGACATCCTTCCCATCCCCTGCCGCGTCCGCCCCAACTGCGACCACAACTCCTCGCACGGGCACGCCGGCCAACGCCGGCGCCTCGACCGCACCCAGCCCGGCACCCAGTGCCGCGAACCCCGGGGCCACGCGGGCCACAAGCCCCGTGGTCCCGTCCCCGTCCGCGCCGGCCAAGGTGACCAGCACCCCTGCCGCGCCCCGCGCGTCGGGTTCGAACCCGAGGGCGTCCCCGAACCCCGCGGCACCCCCGACCCCCACTCCACCCCCGAGATCACCCTCATCGCCCAGTCGTACCGGTATGACGATGACCCAGCACGGGCCGAGCCTTTCGGCCGTGCCTGCGCCTACCAAAGGGATCGGCCCGGGAGGCTAGCCGAGCCCCGGGCTGATCCTCACGGGACGCGAACTTGGCCCGGGACTCCAATCCAGCCTGGGACACGAGACCCGCCCCAGGAGGCGCGGCTTCACATCAGATGCCGCGCATCCGCACTACGTGAGCGAGCGTCTGGAAGAGGATCTTGACGTCGGTCCACATGGTCCAGTTCTCAACATACAGGCAGTCGATGACCACCATCTCCCTCAGGCTCGGCCGGATCGGGCCAAGCGCCTGCCAAGGACCCGTCATCCCGGGGTTGACCTGCAGCCGCGTTCGGTACGGGCCCTCGATGAGCTGGTCCTCTTCGGTCACCAGGGGACGCGGGCCAACAAGGCTCATCTCACCCCGCAGGACATTGAGCAACTGAGGGAGCTCGTCGAGCGACCCGCGGCGAAGCAGGCGCCCGATCCGGGTCGACCTGGGGTCGTTCCTCAGCTTGAAGAGTCCAGCAGACTCATTCAGCGCTTCCAGCCCAGGTCGCCCTTGTTCCGCGTCATGGACCATCGTGCGGAACTTGAACATCCGGAAGGCGACACCGTGCCTGCCGACCCGAGTCTGGCGAAAGATCACCGTTCCCCGCGAGTCGCGCCGAATGGCCAGGGCAATCAACAGCCCGAGCGGCACGAGCAGCACCAAACCCACGATAGCGATCACGACATCCATGGTCCTCTTGACCGCGAGCCACCCACGGCCCGGGCCCAGGACCGCCTCGCGAGCGTCCGCGTCGAGCAGTGGAGGCTCGGGCGCCCTGGAGGGCGAAGCCAAGCCGCCGTCAAGATGGGTGTCGAAAAGTACGTCTCTCATGTACGCATGGGAACCGGCCACCGAGCAGCATTCTCGCCACGGATTCAGCACCTTCAGTCCCTCTCGTGGCGGTGGCCCTGAGCCCAAGGCTCTCATTTTGCGTGGACGGTTGTGTTTCGCTGATGTTACCTTCCTGCTCGGATGGATCTTACGCACCCGATCGGATCGCGCCATCCCCAATGCGGACAGATGACTGCGGCTAGCAGGCGTGAAAGGATGCCAACGCTATGGATCCGAAGTCTCCTTCGCAGTCATCTGCACAGCTCGCGCGCTGGATGGGGGTCGGAGACGCCAACAGCGCCGGCAACATCCATGGTGGCACGGTGATGAAGCTGGCCGACGAGGCCGCCGGCTTGGTTGCGATCAAGCATTCCCGCCGGCGCGTGGTCACCGCCGGCATGGACCGGATGACATTCCTGGTCCCGATCCGGGTCGGTGAGCTGGTCACCTTTAGCGCGATGCTCAACGCCGCCTGGCGCACCTCGATGGAAGTCGGCGTGCGCGTCGAGGCGGAGAACCCCCGTACCGGTGAGCTGCGCCACACGAACACCGCCTACCTGACGATGGTGGCCCTGAACGACGAGGGCGATCCGACGCCCGTACCAACGCTGCTCGCCAGTACTCCGACCGAGCTGCGGCGGATGCGTGAAGCCGGGCTGCGCCGAGCCAACCGGCTGGCCGAGCGCGCGGAGATCCTCGCGCACCGCGAGCGCTCGCCGGACTGACCGGCGCGCCGGCAGGCCCGCGCGTCGCAGGCGACTCGCGCCGCCAGAAGGCCTATGTGCCACCGGGAATGACGCCCCCAGGACTTACGCAGCCAGAAACGGATCAGTGACCTGCACCCGTCCGTAGAGGCGACCATTGTTGGATCTCGTAGCGGTCGGCGATCGACTCAGGAATCGTGACCTGGAGCTTGCTCGTCACCCTTGACATGTCCCTACTCTAGCCAGGACAGATTCAGTCGGCCCGAGAGCCACCCCTATCTTCAAAAACCGCTCGGATGGCGTACCACGAAGCCGCTGGTGTGCTTCAGCAGCGGCCGCCAGCGTGGTCCGGACTCCGACCCGGCACGCGGGCTCGGATCTCCCTCGGCGGAGGTGTCCATGCGGATCCCGGCGATTTCGACAAACGCATGGGCGGGGTTGGTGTAGACGGTGATCCAGTGTCCCGCCCCGCGGAAGCCCCAGCTCATGAAGGCACTGGAGTCATCCGGCGAGCTCAACAGCCCCGCGGCGTGCATGAGATAGGAAACCGAGCCCGAGCAGTCGTAGCCGGCGGCGTTGAAGCTTCCGTGACCGCCGCCGTAGATGTACGGCTTGTGGCGGATCGCGTTCCCGGCCCAGATCGCACGCTGCACCTGGATCGGCGCCAGCGAGGGCGCGTAGGCCAGGCCGTCGACGATCTTGGCCACGGACCCTTGGACGACCGGCTCCGAGTGCGTGCTCGGCGCGGAGCTCGGGGGGACACCGATCCCGGCGCCCCCCGACATGGGGGAGCCGGCGTTCGCGGGTGCGTTGGTCGCCCGCTTGGCCTTGGGGCGCGACCGGGCCTGAGGGCGCGGCTTGGCCTTGGAGCGGGTCTGGGCCTTTGCAGACGCCGCGCCCACGCTCGAGGCGCCCAGGAGGGCGAGCACGGCAAAGCTGAGGAGGATCAGGTGTCTGATGCGCAAGGGGTCTCTTTCGTCGGCCGGCGGAGTTAGCTGTCGGGCTGGCGCTAAAAGAGCTCGCGCCTCCCGCGGATTCACCGCAGGATTAGCCCCATGGGGATTTTGGTTCCCCCGCTCCGCGGATTCGAGGCCCGCGGACTAGGCGACGCGCAATATACACCTTGTTGTGAACGATTGGCTGCCAGGGCAATTCGCCGAACCGGCGGGGCAACCGCCGGCCTGCTCGCAAACGCCGCGGCGGCGGCAGCGACGCCAGCGCAACGCCGCGCCCGGGGTCCAGCTACGCCAGCGCACACCGAGCGCGATAACGTCAGGGTGGTCATGCGCGTGCTCAAGCTTCTCCCGCTGGTCGCTGCCTGCGCGGCGCTAGCCGCTTGCGGAGGCGGAGGTAAAGCGACCAAGCACGCCGGCCGGCGGGCCAGCGTCTCGCCTGTGATCGTCAACATCCAGTCGAGCGCTCCGGGCGCGTCTCAGAAGCTCGGATTTCCTTCGCTTGCCACGAAGAACACCACGCGCGTGGGCGGCAACGATCCCATCGCCGACGCTGCGGGCGTCGCGCTCGCCGTGTACCCCTCGGCGGCACCGGGGACCCACCCAGCCGCCGTGACGCTCGCGCCGACCGACGACTGGCAGGCGGCGATCGCGTCCGCCTCGCTGATGGCAGCGCCGATCCGGGCGCCGATCCTGCTCGCCGACCGCTCCGCGCTGCCCTCCGCGACCGCGGGCGCGCTGGACGTGCTGGCTCCGTCGGGCTCTGGCAGCGTCGGAGGCACGCAGGTGATTCGCGTCGGGGACGTACCGAAGCTGAGCGGCGTGCACTCAGCGGCGATCTCGGGCAACGACCCATACACGCTCGCCGCGGCGATCGACACCTTCTCCAGCGCCGCGCACGGGAGGCCGAGCATCAACGTGGTGATCGCCTCCGCCGACAATGCCGCATACGCGATGCCGGCGGCCGGTTGGGCCGCCGAGAGTGGCGAGCCAGTCCTGTTCGTCTCTGGCTCGGGCGTCCCGCAGGCGACCAGGCGGGCGCTCCTGTCCCATCAGCACCCCCACATCTACGTGCTCGGGCCGCCGAGCGTGATCTCGAACGGCATCATGTCCCAGTTGGGCAAGTACGGCTCGGCCAAGCGGATCGACGGGACCAATCCACCGTCTAACTCGGTCGCCTTTGCCGAGTACCGGAACCCCCCCTGTCCTTTCGGGCAACCCTGCGCCCACGTGCCGAACAGCTTCGGGTGGGCGCTGCGCAGCCCAGGACACGGATACGTGCTGGTCAACTCTCACCAGCCGCTTGACGCCGCCGCCGCGGCCCCGCTGTCGGCCAGTGGCGACTATGGCCCGCAACTACTGGTCGACGACGCCAACGCGATGCCGTCATCGGTGCTGAACTTCTTCCTGAACTATGCGACTCCCGGCTACACCAAGGAAGGGCCGACCGCCGCGGTCTACAACCACGGCTGGGTGATCGGGGACCAGCATCAGATCTCTGTTTCGGTCCAGGCGCAGCTCGACCAGCTACTGGAGGTCGTGCCCCAGAAATGAGCCAGGCCGAGCATCCAGATCGCCTGCGCGAGGGTCGCGACGTCACCCTCGATGACGTGCGCCAGCTCATGGGGGCCTCGACCCCGCACTTTGCGCTACAGCTTCGCGAGCGGATCCGGACGCTGATCCGTAGCCTCCCCGGGGAGCATCCGGCCCGGGTCGAGGGCGAGCGGGAGATCGTTCGGCTCGATCGCATCGCGGTCGCGGGGGAGATCCGTGGCCTACCCGCCGAGCCGGGCTTCGAGCCGCTGCCGAGCGTGGAGCACGGGGCGGCCATGGCGGAGGACTAAGGTCTTTCTCGCTGGCTGCGTGCCGGGCCTACGCACGCATCATCGAACCACCAGCCTGAGCGTTCGGCCGACCCGGCCGCGCGGCTCCCTGGCGCGCGTGAAGCCTGATACGGATCGCGCATGTCCATCGTCGAAATGTGCTAAAGCGTCAATATTTGGCAAAGACGTCCATAAGCTACTATTGCTGCCAGATGGCAAATCTGATCGTCCCAGGGCGCGATGTGCGTCTCCCTCCAAAGGCGCGGGACGCGGTGGCTCGCCACCGTCCTGTCGAGGTGCGTAATCATGACAAGCCGGCCTACTACGTCCTGCACGCGGACGACTACGCAGTCGTCGAGCATCTGCTCCGGCGTCATCATAGCGGTCTCCCTGTGCCGGTCACCGAGTTGCTCAGCGATGATGACTTGGCCGTTCTCGCTGAGGAGCGGGATCTGGATGCAGGGCTGGACACGGGCATCGTCGCTGCGTGGGAGCAATAGCCACGCGCGATGCCAGCGCCGCTCGAGGATCTCGACCGCGGCGCGGTCTGCCTCGCTCTGTACCCGTTCACCTCTGGGTTTCCGCTCGAGGCAATCCAACGGGACGTGGAATGCGCACTTCTCGCCGCACTCGAACGTTTCGAGGACATCGAGCAGATCGAGACGACAATCTCGGCTGGTTCATCCCCCGAGGTCGTAACCAAGCTTAAGCTGCGCCGGGTACTGCTTCTTCAAACCGGCACCGACCCGCGCCAGCACGATGTGCTCGTCGCTCGGATCACTTCGGTCACGGATCAGATGCACGCGCGGCGCCAGTTCTACGATCGCCTGACGACCGGCCGCCACCCCACCTCGCTCCTGCTCGGTGCCGAGTCGCGGCACGGCACAGGCGAACGCCAGGCATTCGTCAACTTGATCAACGTTTCGCCCATCGCCAAAAACGCGATCCTTCGGCGAGTGGGCTTCCTCATCGAGGGCGAGATGCGTGAAGTCGCCGATCGGCTGATCACCTCGCTCGAGCTCGACATCTCACATCGCATTGCCGAGATCGACTGAGCGGAAGCCTTTCGCCCTGGAGCCGAAGGTCACCCTATCGCCTGGAGTCGGCCGATTTCGGCGCGCCAACAGCGCGTTCGGCGGCTGGTGACCCGGCCCCCCCGGCCCCACGTGAAGCCGGCCCGCTTCAAGTAGGGCTAAGTTTCCGTTGCGTGAAGTGTCAGCGTTTATCTCGCTGGTCACGCTGCCTCCGATTGCTCGGAGGCGGTGCCCGTCTGACGCGCTGGTTGGCGCTGCGGGCTTCGCGGCCGACCCACCGCCCGGCGCGGAGGCCGGGTCTGACACGGGTTCTCGGTACGCTCGCCGGAGGGCGGGCGCGACCGCGCGTTTATCGTCTCCCCACCACTCGGGGCGACACTATCTACGAGTGCTGCGAGGTTGCGGGCGGCGTTCAGATCCCGGTCGAGGACCAGGCCGCAGTGCTCGCAGCGGTACGTGCGCTCGGACAGAGGCAGCTTGGCTTTCACCGCTCTGCAGCCCGAGCACGTCTTGGAGGATGGGTAGAAGCTCGCGGCCTGCACGAGCTCGCCGCCCCGCCAGAGAGTCTTGTAGGCGAGCTGTCGTCTGATCTCGGCGAGCGACGCGTCGTGCAACGCGCGGCGCAGGCCGCGGTTTCCGCCCCGGCACAGGCCCTTCGCGTTCAGCTTCTCCACTACCACGGTCCGGTGCCTGGCGGCGAGATCGGTCGTGAGCTTGTGGAGCGCGTCACGGCGGACATTTCCGGCGCGGGCGTGCAGCCGAGCGATCCTGTGCTCGGTCCTGGCTTGACGGCGCGAGCGCTTCACCAGTCGCCTGCCCGTGACCGTCCTGCCCTGCTCGTCGTAGCAGCCGGGGTTCCCAGTGCGGCGCTGACGGTCGAGCTTGCGCTGATAGCGGCGCAGGCGGCGCTGGGCTCGGCAGAGCGCACGGGGATTCTCGACCATCTCGCCGGTGGAGAGCACCGCCAGGTGCCGAATGCCCACGTCCACCCCTATGGTCCCCGCGGCCTTTACGGGCTTGTCGGAGCGGTCCACGATGCAGCACAGCGAGCAGTACCACCGGCCGTTCTCACGACAAACGCTGATCGACAGGACGCGCGCGTGCCCGTTCTCCATCCTGCGAGCGAGCTTGCCAGTGCGCTCGTGGACGCGAACATGGCCGATGCGAGGGAGCTGGACGCGGCAGCGGCCCGACACGCCGAAGCGACCGGTCGTATACCGAAAGCTCTCGCGTCTGCGGCGGCGTCCCTTGAAGCGCGGGAAGCCCACGCGCGCGCCCTTGCGCATACCCCGCTTGGACTTCGAGAACGCATCGAGGCCGTTCGCAAGGTCCGCGAGCCCGGCGCTGTAAGACTCCTTGCTGTTCTGCGCCCACCACGGCGCCGCCTGCGCCTTCGCCCGGTTCCACTCGCGCCTGAGCGCGGGCAGCGTCCACGGCACTGCGACGGTCCGTGCGAGCGCCTCGACTTCGCCACCGGCAAGCTGCTCGACCAGCGCCGCGCGACGAACACGCTCGCGTTGCTCCAGGCGTGCCTTGACGAGTGCCAGCCCCCAGTTGTACGCGAAGCGCCGTGCCCCGCAATGCGAGCACAGCTTGCGCTGCTGCACCAGGGTCGGATCGAGCGCGAACCGGTACGCCTGCGTGACGAGCATCGCCTACGCCGCCCCGCCCGCCGCCACAAGCGCACGCACCGCGCGACGCCTGGCCGACCGCCGGCCATACAGCCGGGCGCACATCGAGGTCAGCACCTCGGTGATGTCGCTGACCAGATCGTCGTCGACCTCCCGCTCCTCCACCACGATAAGCCGGCGGCCCTGCGCGCGCATCGCAGCCTCCACGTACTCCACGCCGAAGCGCGCCAGGCGCTCGCGATGCTCGACGACGACCGTCCCGACCGCCGGGTCGGACAACAGCCGCTTCAGCTTCGTGCGCGACCCGTTCAGACCCGAGCCGACCTCGCTGACCGTGGCCGTGACACCAAGGCCGTGCGCGGTCGCCCACGCCGCCAGGCGGCCGACCTGCCGCTCCAGATCCTCCCGCTGGTCCGACAAGGACACGCACGCGTACAGCGCCACGCCACCGGCATCCTCGACGCGCGGCTCGTCGACCAGGATCGTTCCCGTCGCGCTCTGGCGCGCCGAAACCGGCAACGTGCCGTCCTTGAACCACTTCCAGGCAGTCTGAGAGTGCACTCCCTCGCGCCTCGCCCACTCCGCAAGCCTCATACCCAAGATCATGAACGCTGACCCGGACAGACAAACGCTGAGAGACCAGCCAGCAGTTCCCAGCCCCCGCGCGACGCGCCTCGCTCACCGGCACCGCATGAGCCGCGAGCGGTCCATCTCGATCATCGGCCTGGGCCGGGTGGGGCTGCCGCTGGCGCTGTGCTTCGCAGACCGCGGCGCAAGAGTGCTCGGCGTGGATCACGATCCTCAGGTGCTGAAGTCGATCAGAGCGGGACGGATGCCATTTGCCGAAGCCGGCACCCAGGAGCTGCTCGATCGCGTCCGGAGCAGCGGGCGCCTGGAGCTGAGCGAACTGGCTACCGACGCAGCCCAGGCGCAGGACATCGTGATCACGATCGGCACACCGTCCTTCTCCCACATCGAGAGCGATTTGCGCCAGGTGCGAGCAGCGCTGGATGACCTGCTGCCGCTGCTGAGCACCGGCCACGCGCTGATCCTGCGATCGACGATCGCGCCGGGAACGACGGAGTTCGTCGCCGGCTACGTGGAGAAGCAGCGTGGACTGCGCGTTGGCGAGGACGTCTTCGTGGCGCATGCCCCGGAGCGCATCGCCGCCGGGCGATTCCTGAAGGAGATCGGCACGCTCCCGTGCATCGTCGGCGGGGTGAGCGACGCCTGTACCGAGCGCGCCGCGGGGGTGTTTGAGCTGCTGGGCGCCCCGATCGTCAAGACCACGCCCGTGCAGGCCGAGCTGGCGAAGATCTGGACGAACATCCTGCGCTACGCCACGTTCGCACTGCCCAACCTGCTGATGATGGACTGCGAGAGCTACGGCGCGAACGTGTTCGAGGTGATCGAGCTGATCAACCACGATTATCCGCGCGGCGGGATCGCGATGCCCGGAATGACCGCCGGCACCTGCCTGCGCAAGGACTTTGCGTTCTCCGAGGAGCGCTCGAACGCTCCGGGAATGCTGCTCGCCGTCTCACGCATCAACGAGTCGGTCCCATTGTTCCTCGTCGAGGGCGTCAAGCGCCGGATCGGAAGCCTCGCCTCGCGCAAGGTCGCGGTCCTCGGCTTGACCTTCAAGCGCGACACCGACGACGAGCGCGACTCGCTCTCCGAAAAGCTGATCCGGCTGCTGGAGCGCGAGCTCGCCGACGTCGCAATCAGCGACCCCCACGCGCTGACCCCCACGCAGCCGCTGGACCAGGCGGTTCAAGATGCCGACGTGGTGATCATCGCCACAAACCACTCTGAGTTCGGGCGCCCCGAGGCGGTTGGGGAGATCCTCGCCCGGGTAGCCGACGATTGCCTGCTGGTGGACGCCTGGAACGCGCTCGGCACCGGTCAGGTGTTCAGCTACGCCCCCGAGGCCGCGGTGCTCGTCGGCAGCGCCATCCAGCTCGGAGGGGCGCCAGACGGTGGGGCGGCGGCGCGCGGCGGTGGGGCGGCGGCGCGAGATGCCCGCCCGGCGGCGCGAGATGCGCGGCCCTAGATGTCGCGCGTGCTCGTGACAGGCGGCGCCGGGATGATTGGCTCTGCTGTCGTCAGGCGCTTGTTGGACGATCCCGCTTGGGAGGTGCGCGTCGGCGACCATCGCCCGCCGCCGCAATGGATGCGCGAGCGCTGCGAGATCCACGCCGGCGATCTGCGCGAGACCGCATCTGCACGAGCGGCACTGGAAGGCTGCTCGCACGCGATTCATTTGGCGGCGATCGTCGGCGGGATCGCCAACTTCCACAAGCTCCCGTACACCCTGACGGAGGTCAACAACGCGCTTACCGGCGCGGTCGTCAGGGCGGCGATCGAGCAGCGCGTGGAGCGCCTGGTCTACGTTTCCTCTTCGATGGTGTTCGAGCGGGCGACCGAGTTCCCCACTACCGAAGCGCACCTGCCGGATTGCCCTGCACCGCGCTCTGCATATGGATTCTCCAAGCTGGGCGGCGAGGTCTACACCCGCGCCGCCCACGACCAGCACGGCTTGCGCTACACGATCTGCCGGCCCTTCAACGCCTACGGGCCGGGCGAGCTGCCCGATCGCGCCGAGCCCGGAATCGCCCACGCCGTCCCCGATCTGATCGCCAAGGCGCTCGCCGGCCAGAGCCCGCTCGAGATCTTCGGCTCCGGGGAGCAGACCCGCACGCTCACCCATGTCGACGACATCGCGGACGGGATCGTCACCGCGATGGCCTGCACGGCGGGTGAGAACGAGGCCTTCAACATCTCCGCCTCAAAGGAATTGAGCGTCGCCGAGATCGCCCGCGTCATCTGGCAAGCGTGTTGCCAGGACCCCTCCCGCCTGCGCTTCCGGCACGTTTCGAGCTTCGAGGTCGACGTGCAGCGGCGCTGGCCGTCGGTGGAGAAGGCCCGCCAGATGCTCGGCTGGGAGGCGCGGGTCGACCTGCGGGATGGCATCGGGCAGACGGTGGAGTGGCTGCGCGAGCAGGCGCCGGGCGCGGGAGGGGCGGCCGGCGGCACGGGAGGGGCCGGTTTTACCCCAGGCGCGGGTAGTGCGGCGCAGGCGCCAGCATGAGCACCCGCGCGCTGATCACCGGCATCACGGGCCAGGACGGGTCATACCTGGCCGACTTCCTGCTCGAGCAGGGCTACGAGGTCCACGGCATGGTGCGCCGGTCCTCGACCGAGAAGTTCGAGCGCATCGAGCGCATCCGCGATCGGCTGGTGCTCCACCAAGGTGACCTGCTCGACCAGCGCTCGCTCGTCGACACCCTCCGAGCCGCGCGCCCGGCGGAGATCTACAACCTCGCCGCGATGTCCTACGTCGCGGCGTCGTGGGCGCAGCCGACGCTGACAGCCGAGTTCTCAGGCGTCGGCGTGACGCGCCTGCTCGAGGCGATGCGCGATGTCTGCCCCGGCGCGCGCTTTTACCAGGCGTCCTCGAGCGAGATGTTCGGCAAGGTGCTCGAGGTCCCACAGACCGAGCGCACGCCCTTCTACCCGCGCTCGCCGTACGGGGTGGCCAAGGCGTACGGACACTTCATCACCGTCAACTACCGAGAGTCCTATGACCTCCACGCAACCAGCGGGATCCTGTTCAACCACGAGAGCCCCCGCCGGGGCCTGGAGTTCGTGACCCGCAAGATCACCTGGCACGCCGCGGCGATCCGCCTGGGGCTGCAGACGGAGCTCCATCTCGGCAACCTAGACGCCGAGCGCGACTGGGGCTTCGCGGGAGACTACGTCCGCTCGATGTGGCTGATGCTCCAGCAGGACCAGCCCGAGGACTACGTCGTCGCGACCGGCTCCGCGCACTCGGTTCGCGACTGCCTCGAGGTTGCGTTCGACCACGCCGGCTTGAAGACCGAGGACCACGTCGTGAGCGACCCCACGTTGCTGCGCCCCGCCGAGGTGGAGCACTTGATCGGCGACGCGAGCAAGGCCAAGCGAATCCTCGGCTGGGAGCCCAAGGTTGGGTTCGAGGAGCTCATTCGGATGATGGTCGATGCGGACCTAGAGCTCCTGAAGCGTGAGCGCGGGAGCGCCAGTGTCCGTGGCGCGGGCGTCCGCAGCCCGGGCGCACCCGAGCGCTGAGGCGCCGGGGATTGCCGCTCACGCCTGGCCTGCGCTCGCTATCCCTGCTCGCCAGCAGGAGGCCGCGTGAGTCATCCGGCTCGGGCCGCTAGCCTCGCTCGAACATGACCCAGCACGAGCTCGCCGGCGCCCAACACGCATCTGACGGCCTGCTCCCGGGTCCGTTTCCGGTCGGGGCCTACGCGGCAGCGCTCAGGCTCCGCCTGCGCCGGCTCGCGCGGGTCCAGATCGTGGGCGAGGTTTGGGGCTTCAGAGTCTCTCGAGCCAGGATCTACTTCGAGCTGCGCGACGCCAGGGGGGCGCTGGCGTGCTCGATGTGGCGCGATGATTTCGAGCGGCTCGGCGTCGCGCTCGCCGACGGGGCACGAATCGTCGCCGGTGGCGGCTGTGACTACTACCCGGGGAGCTCGGCGTCCTCGCCGTCCTTCACGTTCGCGGTCTCCGAGCTGCGCGTCGAGGGCGAGGGCGATCTGCTCCTCGCGCTGCAGCGACTTCGCCGCGTGCTCGATGGCGATGGCCTGTTCGAGCCCCAGAAGCGCTTGGCGCGCCCGCTGCTCCCGCGCACGATCGGCGTCGTCACCGGCGAGCGTGGAAAAGCACGGGACGACGTGCTCGCGGGGCTGCACCGCCGCGGCTGGGGCGGGCGCCTGGTGTGGGCCTTCGTCCCGGTCCAGGATCGCCACGCGGCGCCCAGGATCGCGGGAGCGCTGCGCGAGCTTGCCGCCCTGGCCGAGGTCGAGGTGGTGATCGTGGCACGGGGAGGCGGTTCGCTGGCCGACCTGTTCGCCTTCTGCGACGAGGCGCTGTGCCGGACCGTCGCGCTGCTCCGCGTACCGGTGATCTCGTCGGTGGGCCATCACACCGATCGGACGCTGATCGACGACGTGGCCGCGGTCTGCTGCTCCACCCCCACGCACGCCGCGGAGGCTGCCGTCCCGATCGATTGCCGCGACGCGCGCGCCGGGGCTGCGCGCGCCGCCCGAGAGCTCCGGCACCACGGTGCCCGCGCGGTGCTGGGCCGCGCTCAGACGCTCGGCGCGCTCTCACGTGCTCCCACCGAGCACGTCGCCAAGCAGCGCCACCGTCTTCACCAGACGCTGCGCGAGTTGCGCGCGAGCGCCCGGCGCGGTGGCGAGGAGGGACGGTCGCTGGCCGCCGTTCACCTGCTCGTGCTAAGCCGCAGCGCAGCACGAGCACAGACCTCGCAAGCCATCAAGTCCAGGCGAGAGCTAGACGGGCTCGCGCTCGCACTGGGTGCCCACGATCCGCGGCGAACGCTGGCCCGCGGCTACGCGCTGGTGGAGGACCGGACGGGGGCTCCACTGCCCCGCGCCGGCGATGCTAGAGCGGCCGGCGATCTCCTCCTGCGCTTCCACGATGATGTGGTGCGGGCGCGCGTGGAGGAGGACGGCTGTGGCTGAGGAGCGCGAGGCCGCTGAGGAAGGTCGGGAGGGTGAGGAGCGCACGTACGAGTCCGCCGTCGCGCGCGTCGAGGAGATCATCCGTCACCTCGACTCAGGCGACGCAGGTCTGAGGGAGACGCTCGAGCTGGTCTCGGAAGGCCAGAACCTGATCGAGTACTGCGCATCGGAGCTCGAGGCGGTCAGCCGCGGACTGCAGGAGCTGCGCCTGGAGGAGCTGGTGGCGCGCCTGGAAGCTGGGAGCGCGGCCGGGTGAGCGGGAGCGCAGCGTGAGGGGGTTCGATCTGCTCGCCGAGCTGCCGGTCGAGGTCGAGGGCTACGAACTGGACGGCCTGCGGGCCGAGGTCTCCAGCGGCTTTGAGCGCTTGAGCACTGTCGTGCGCCTGCGGGGTGGCGGCCTGGAAGGCGTCGGCGAGGATGTCGTCTACGAGCGCGCCGACCAAGTCGCCCTGCAGGAGGCGGGGCCTAGCCAGCCGCTAGCCGGCAGACGATCGCTCGCGGAGCTCTGCGATCTGATCGACTCGCTGGACCTCTTCCCGGTGGCGCCCGAGCGCGATGTCTCGAGGCTTTACCGCCGCTGGACCTTTCACAGCGCGGCGCTCGACCTCGCGCTGCGCCAGGCCGGTCGCTCCTTGCACGAGGTGCTCGGCCGAGAGCCGCGCCCGGTCACGTTCGTGGTCTCGCTACGGCTCGGGGAGCCGCCGGCGCTGGAGCCGATCGAGCGGCGCCTGGCCAGCTACCCGTCGCTGCGCTTCAAGCTCGACCCGACGAGCTCGTGGACCCCCGAGCTGATCGCCGCGCTCGTCGAAACGAGGGCCGTGGACTCCGTGGACTTCAAGGCTCTCTATCGCGGCACTGTCGTCGACAATCCTCCCGATCCGGTGCTCTGCCGCCGCGTTGTGCAGGCGTTCCCGAGCGCCTGGCTCGAGGACCCCGACCTCGTGACCCCCGAGAGCGCCGCGGCGCTCGCCGATCAACACGACCGCATCGCCTGGGATGCCCCGATCCACTCGATCGCCGACATCGAAGCGCTCCCGTTCCCCCCGAGGATGGTCAACCTCAAGCCCTCGCGCCTGGGCGGCCTGCCCGGGCTCTGCGCGGCCTACGACTACTGCGCGGCGCACGGGATCGGCGCCTACGGCGGCGGCCAGTTCGAGCTCGGGCCCGGGCGCGGCCAGAACCAGTACCTCGCCTCCCTGTTTCATCCCGATACGCCCAACGATCTCGCTCCCGTGGGATACAACGAGAACGACCCGCCGCCGGGGCTGCCGGTGAGCCCGCTGGCGCCGGCGCCGGCCGCGATCGGGTTCCGGTGGGGGGCGTAGGCGTGGACGGGCACGCACGATCTCATCCGGCTGTGCATGCGCAACTGCTAACCAGAATTTAACGTTCGTTCAGGTGCATCCCTCATTCTTCCACTCGCGACGTACCTCATAGCAGTACCTCCTCCCAGTAGTACGGACCGGCCCGCTCAGCGGGCCGGATTCGGTTCTGGGCCAGACTTCGGTTGCGGGCAGCCGGTTGCCGCCCGAACGTCCGCGCGGTAGCCTTTATGGGCATGGCACTACGAGCTGACCTCCGAGCGTCAGACGCGGATCGCGAACAGACCGGGGAGCGGCTACGGCAAGCGACCTCAGAGGGACGGCTGGCGGCCCACGAGCTGGAGCAGCGCCTCGCTGCCGCGCTGAGGGCCCGAACCTATGGCGAGCTCGACATGCTCGTCGCCGATCTGCCCGGCGATCGCGTTGGTCGCACCGAGCGACATCGCTCCACCGGGCTCGCGCTGGCCCGGCCGGCGCTCGCGCTCGCGCTCCTTGTCCCGGTCGTGATGGCCGTGATCTTCCTGGTCACGAGCGTGACCGCGCTGTGGGTCGTTTGGGCAGTGCTCGGCTGGTGGTTCTTCGGGCGCTTACGGTGCTGCCGCCGCGCTCCCTGCGGGCACCGCGCGCACCGCCGCCACCACTATCGCTTTGAACGCGGGCGCAGCGGGGCTGGGCCTCGTGGTTGGGTGTAGGCGCGCTACATAAAGACAAGCTTGCTAGACTTAGTCCATGACTAAGTCCGTTGGAGTACACGAGGCAAAGACCCATCTTTCGAAGCTGCTGGTTCATGTCGCGGCCGGAGCGGAGATCGTGATCACCCGGCGCGGCGAGGAGGTGGCCCGTCTCGTGCCCGCGCGCCAGTCGCCCGTGCGGCGACTGGCGATGGATCGCGGGCGCTACGTCGTGCCTGAGGACTTCGATGCTCCCCTACCCGATGACGTCCTCGCCGCGTTCGAGCGGTGAAGCTACTGCTCGACACGCACGTCTTCCTGTGGCTACAGACTGAACCCGAGCGAGTCGGCGAGCATCTGGGCCTGATCGAAGATCCACGCAGCGAGCTGCTCTTCTCGGCTGCCAGCTCCTGGGAGATCGCCATCAAGTACGGGCTCGGCAAGCTCCCGCTGCCTGAGCCACCGCAAACCTATGTGCCCGAGCGCGTGCGCGCGATCGGCGCCCACGCCCTGCCCATCGACCACCCGCACGCGCTCGCGGTGGCAGCGCTTGCTCGCCTGCACCGTGACCCATTCGATCGGCTGCTGGTCGCGCAGGCAAAGCTACTCGACGTGCCGATCCTGACCGCCGATCCGCTGATCGCCCAGTACCCGGTGCAGACGCTGGGATGTGACGCTGGATAGCGCGCGCGAGCCGCTAACGAGGGCTCGCTTCGGACCCCCCCCCACCCCCACGCGGGGGACCCCGGGGCCCGGCCTCACCCCTTCTCCCCCAGCTCGAGCACCGCCAGGAACGCCTCCTGGGGCACCTCGATCCGGCCCACCTGCTTCATCCGCTGCTTGCCGCGCTTCTGCTGCTCCAACAGCTTGCGCTTGCGGCTGATGTCACCTCCGTAGCACTTCGCGATCACGTCCTTGCGGTATGCCTTGATCGTCTCGCGGGCGACGACGCGCGAGCCGATCGCAGCCTGGATCGGGACGTCGTACTGCTGGCGGGGAATCTTCTGACGCAGCTTCTCGGTCAGGGTGCGCCCCGCGGCGTAGGCCTTCGAGCGGTGCACGAGCATCGAGAGCGCGTCGACAGGATCGCCCCCGAGCAGGATGTCGAGCTTGACGAGATCCGAGTCGCGCAACCCGATCAACTCGTAGTCAAGCGAGGCATAGCCGCGCGTGCGGGACTTGAGCTGGTCGAAGAAGTCAAGCACGATCTCCGCCAGCGGGAGCTCGTATGTCAACTGCACGCGCTCCGATGACAGGTAGTGCATGCCCGAGTGCTCCCCGCGGCGCTCCTGGCAGAGCTCCATGATCTGCCCGATGTACTCCTTCGGAGTGAGGATCGAGGCGCGGATGTAGGGCTCACGCACCTGCGCGACCTGCCCCGGATCGGGCATGTCGTTGGGCGAGTGCACAGGGATCGTCTTGCCCTCGAGCCCGGTCAGCGTCACCTCGTACTCGACGCTCGGCATCGTCGCCAGGAGCTCCAGGTCGTACTCGCGCTCCAGGCGCTCGCGCACGATGTCCATGTGCAGCAGGCCGAGAAAGCCGCACCGGAAGCCGAACCCGAGTGCGTCCGAGGTCTCGGGCTCCCAGCCCAGGGCAGCGTCGTTGAGGGTCAGCTTCTCGAGCGCGTCGCGCAGCTCGGGGTAGTCGTCTGAGTCGATCGGATAGAGGCCACAGAAGACCATCGGCTTGACCTCGCGGTAGCCGGGCAGCGGGTGCGCGGCCGGGTGGGCCATGGTGGTAATAGTGTCACCGACCCGCAGCCTGGTGACGTCCTTGATCCCTGTGGTCAGGAAGCCCACCTCGCCGGCTCCCAGCGCCGGTGCCGAGATCATCAGCGGGGCGAAGAAGCCGATGTCGTCGATCTCCGCTTCGGTCCCGGTTTGCATCGCGCGGATCGCCTCTCCCTTGGTGAAGGACCCGTCGACGACGCGCACGTAGGCGATCACACCGCGATACTGGTCGAACTGAGAGTCGAAGATCAGCGCGCGGGGGGGCTTGCCGGGGTCCCCGGACGGTGGCGGGACACGCGCTACGAGCTCCTCGAGCACGTCGATCACCCCGTCCCCCGTCTTGGCGCTGATTTGCCGGACATTGCCGGCCGGCTCGCCAAGCAGATCCGCCACCTCCTCGGCGACGCGCTCGGGCTCGGCGCCTGGGAGGTCCACCTTGTTCAGGCACGGGATCAGCTCGAGTCCCGCCTCGACTGCCAGGTAGGTGTTGGCGATCGTCTGCGCCTCGACGCCCTGGGAGGCGTCTATGACCAGCAGCGCTCCCTCGCACGCCGCCAGCGAGCGCGAGACCTCGTAAGTGAAGTCGACGTGGCCGGGGGTGTCGATCAGGTGGAGCTGGTAGGTGTTGCCGTCGCCGGCCTCGTAGAAGACCCGTACCGCCTGGGCCTTGATCGTAATCCCGCGCTCGCGCTCCAAGTCCATGGTGTCGAGCACCTGCGCACGCATGGCTCGCGGAGCGACAGTGCGGGTCAGTTCGAGGATCCGATCGGCCAGCGTGGACTTGCCATGGTCGATGTGGGCGATGATCGAGAAGTTGCGGATGAGGGCCTGGTCGGACATCGGTGTCTTCTCAAGGGTAGGGGCGTGGGTCGTGGGTGGTGGTTCTTGGGCGGATTTGCCTCCTTACCTGTACAACCGGCGGACGATCACGTAGCAGCGAGTGAGAAAGAGGTCTGAAATGAAGCTGAGCGCGGAGTGGATCGAGTACACGTCCGACGGCGAGTCGGTCAGCGCGTACCTGACGCGGGCGGCCAGGACGCGGGAGCGGCTGCCGGCAGTGGTGGTGATTCAGGAGGTATGGGGAGCCGACGCGCACATCCGTGACGTGGCTGACCGCTTCGCCGCAGCCGGTTACCTGGCCCTCGCGCCCGATCTCTACTCGCACGGCAGCCGCCAGCCCCAGCTCGCGCCCGAACGCATCGAGGAAGCCAAGGCGTTCTTCGACGCGCTGCCCGAGGCTGACGCGATGGATCCCTCCAAGCGCTCTGAGGCGCTCGCGCAACTGCCGCCTGAGCGCGGGCGTGCGACCCGCGAGACGCTCGACGCGCTGTTCTCCCCGCAGCGACCGATAGACCGCTACCTCGCTGACGTGCGCGCCGCGTTCACGCGCCTGCGCGAGGAGCCGGCCTGCGATGGGCGGGTGGCATCGATCGGCTTCTGCCTCGGTGGCGGGGTGTCAGCGCTACTCGCCTGCGAGGAGCCGGCGCTCACCGGGGCAGTGGTGTTCTACGGTGCATCCCCGCTCGATGAGCGGATCGTCGATATCGCGTGCCCCGTGCTCGGGATCTACGGCGCGGAGGACGAGCGCGTCATGGCGGGCGTCCCCGGTTTCGCATCCGCGATGCTCAACGCGGGCAAGGACTTCGAGGCCGTCGTCTACGCCGGCGCTCCGCACGCCTTCTTCAATGATACGCGCTCCTCCTATACGCCCGCGGCGGCGCGGGGTGCCTGGGCACAGACGCTCAGCTTCCTCGCCGGTCTCACACCGTCCGAGACGCTCCGCCTGGAGCAGGCCGGCGGCACTCGCGTTTGACCGCGGAAAAGCGCAGGCATCCCGATCGTCGGTCCCGGGCGCAGGGAGGACGGCCTGCTGGTCACTGAGGCCAATGACTGCGTCCGTAGAGGCCGTGCCGCTCCGTCATACGATCACGCGGTCCCAGCTCAGCGCCGGCCCAGCCGGCCGAGTACGAACGCCTCGATCTGGTGTGCCTCGGGGATGCGCATCAACAGCACTGCCTTGACGTACAAGGCTCCGCTTGCCAGGAGCGCCACTCCGAGCGCCACGATCTGCGCCGGCAGCGAGCGACCGAGCAGCCCGTCGAGCAGGCTCCAGAGCGCGAACGCGACGGCAGCCATGATGGCAGAGGCCACGAGGATGCGGGCGGTGACCATCAGCGTCTGCGCGTCCTCGAGCCGGCCCCCGAAGCCGGTTCGCAGGCGCTGGAGCTGGAGCGCGGTCATCACCGCGTTGGCAATCGCGGTTCCGATCACCAGACCGGCGATCCCGAGCGGCTTGTAGAGGGCGACGCTGACGATGATGTCGACGACCATGTTGATCGCGGCCAGGCGCGTCGGGATCCATGGTCGTTTGAGCGCGAAGAAGGTCCGCGTGAGCAGCAGATTCAGACCGGCGAACGGCAGGCTGAAGGCGAACCAGAAGAGCGCGACCGAGACGAGGTGGGTCGACTGCGCGTTGAACTGCCCCCGCTGGAAGACCAGACGGGTGATCGGGGTGGCCAGCACGATCAGCAGCGCTGCCGCAGGGATCAGCAGCAGGTTGATCTGGCGCATCCCGTTGGCGAGCGTGCGCCGCATCTCGGCCGGCGCGCGGCGAGCGGCCTGACGGCTGAGGGTCGGGAAGAGCACCGTCGCGACCGCGACGCTGAAGACGCCCTGGGGCAGCAGGTAGATCCGGAAGGCGTTGTCGATCGCGCGTGGTGCCTGGCTGGAGACCAGCGTCCCGAAGGCCGAGTTCAGGAGCTGGTCGAGGTTCACGATCCCGAGCCCGATCGTCACCGGCGCCATCAGCACGAACACCTGGCGGACCCGCGGGTCGTGCCAGTCGATCGAGAGCTGAAGGCGAAAGTCGATCCGCCGCAGTGCCGAGGCGACCATCAGGAGTTGCACGACTGTTGCCACCAGCCAGCCGATCGCATACGCGTACAAACGCTTGCCACCGTGGAATTGGTCATGCAGCGCGACAAGCAGGATCACGATGACGACGTTCCAGACCGCCGGCGCGAGCGCCGCGATCGAGAACTCGTCGTAGGACTGCAAGATCCCAACCAGCAATCCGCTCAGCCCGAGCAGGAGCACAACCGGGAACAGCACCTGCGCGAGCCCCACCGTCAGGTGGTTCAGAGCCGCGTTGAACGTCCCCGTGAAGAGCGGCATGATCACCCCCGCCGCGAGGATGCCGACAGCGGTCAGCGCGCCGAGCGCGATCAGGATGATCCAGAACAGCGTCGAGGCGAGCTTGAACGCCTCGCGCTTGCGGCCCTGCTGCAGGAGGTCGGTGAACACCGGCACGAACGCCGCCGAGAGCGCCGCCTGCGCGAACAGGTTCGCCATCAGGTTGGGGATCGCCACCGCGATCGTGAACGCCGAAGCCGGGCCTCCGGTGCCGAAGTAGCTCGCGGCGATGACCTCGCGGCCCAGACCAGCGATCCGCGAGACGACGGTGGCGAGCGCGAAGCTCGCGGTGCTCAGGGCGAGCCGGCGCGGGGGTGCGGGAGCGCTCACCTCGGTAGTCTGGTCCGGCACCGCGGCGCTATATTAATCGAGTTGGCGCGTCGCGGCGGATCCCACCGCGGCGTCAGTCTGCTTCCAAGCTCTCATGGCGAACATCCACTCACAGAAGAAGCGCATCGAGCGCGCCGAGCGCGAGCGCTTGGAGAACCGCCGCTACACGTCGAAGATCAGGACGTACTTCCATCGGCTCGAGGGGGCGCTGGCAGAAGGCGACGCGCTGGCAGCCGACAGCGAGCATCGCGTGCTCATGCAGACGATCGACAAGGCGGTAAAGCGGGGAGCGCTTCACCGCAATACGGGCGCGCGCAAGAAGTCACACGCCGCGCGGATGCGCCGGGCCGGCTGAGGAGCCCTTCGCGGTGCGCCCAGTCCCGCGGGACTGGGCGCCTTTCAGCTCACCCCGCGATCCGCTGGATCGCCAGCAGCGCGGCGGTGTCCTCACCCATGCCTCCCGAGCCGCCGCCGCGGGCGGCGAGCTCCAGGTCAGCGATCTGCTCGATCGCGCGGCGCAGCTTCTCCGCTCCCGACCGGCGGGCATCCGCGATCAAGCGGTCCGCCGCGCGTGGCGGCATCCTGATCCTGCCCTTCACCTTCGCCACGGGCTCGCCGGCCTCGAGCGCCTGGGCGACCTCCACTGCGCTCCGTACCCGCGCGGCCATCCAGTAAATAAGTCCTGCTGAGCGCTCGCCCTGCGCGCGCAGCGCAAGATAGGCGCGGGTGGCGCCGGCCGCGTCGTCGGCCACCAGCTCGTCCGCGAGTACCCACGCCTTGCGCTGCGCCGAGGGCGCCGTCAGCTCCTGCACCTGGTCGGCATCGAGCTGCGAGCCGTCGGCGCCGAGCGCGAGCTTCTCCAGCTCGCGCAGCAAGCACTGCTGTCGCTCGCCCACGTGACCGACGAGCGCCCTGGCGGCGTCGGGCTCGAGCTGCAGGCCGAGCTCGCGCGCCCTCGCGCTCACCCACTTCGGCAGCTCCCAGGGCTTGACGCTCTGCTCTGCGCTGACGTCGCCGCCGGCCTTCCGCACAGCCTGCGCGAGTCGAGCCGGCGCCTTGGCCTTACCCTCCTCACGGGCGAAGAACGCGATCGTCGTCTCCGGCGCAATCGCGGACAGAGCAGCCACGAGCCCGTCGAGCTCCTTGTCCTTCCAGCGCTCGACGCCCTCGACGACGATGAAGCGCCGCCCGAGCGCGAACGTCATCGCACTGAGGGCCGCTGCGACCGCGTCAGGGGTCCCGCGATCGCCTTCGAGCACCTCGGCGCCCGCACCTCCGTCTGATTCCCTGTCCTGCGCTTGCGCGAGCGCACGCAAGCGGGCGCGGCGCTCGCCGATCCGGCCGTGGTCGTCGCCGTGGATCAAATAGGCGGGCTTGAAGGAGGGCACCGGGTCGGAGTCTAGGAGCGATCCCGGTCACAGGCGGTCCCTCAATAGCTTTGATCGACGAGTCAAGCCCCTGGCCCCGGTCAGCGAGTCGCCCCTGCGCCCTGTCAAGGCCTACGCGGCCTACGGCCAGTCGAGCTGCTCGGCGAGCCGGGCCGGCCCGAGGTCGATCAGCCCGCTGTGCTCGATGGCCTGATACTCGCCGTGCTCGTCGAGCGCGAGCCAGTGCACGGCGTGCTGGGCGGGGTCAACGATCAGCAGCTCGTCGATGTGGTGGGCGGCGTAGAAGGGGATCTTCTCGGGCGTCTCGTCGTCAGGAGAGAGGATCTCTGCCACCAGCGCCCCGGTTGGCACGTATAGCTGATCGGGTCCTGGCGCAAGCAGCGCCGCGTCGGGTATCCGGTAGTTGCCCTTGTCGCCGAGGTTGAATTCGCCGGCTGCCCTGAGCCCGCTGGCGCGCGCGGGGCCGTGGAGGATCGCGATCACTTGGGCCTGAAGATCTGCGTGGCGACGAAGGGCAGCGGGCGCCATGTGCAAGACACCGTCCCAGATCTCGTCGCGGCGGTCGAGACCGAGCCGGGCCCGCTCGGCGAGCAGCTGCTCGATCTCGGGTGGGGGCGGGTCAGAAAGGAGCGTGCGCATCCCTCGGCAGCGTACCTGCCGCCGGACGGGGCTCACAGGCCGCCCAGTCACGTTTACGCAGAAACCCGCCCCGGCCCCCTTAGGAGTCACGTTAACGACCCAAAACGTGACCCAACGCGCAAAGGTGGTCGCTGAGGAACCCCTGTGCGCGCGCTGGTTTGATACGCGATGATGATCTCAATCTGGGTGGGGTGAGATATGCCTCCGTGAACTGCCCTGACTGTCACGGAGACAGGTTTGTAGATTCTGTAAGTAAGTATATCTGGTTAGTGTGATTGTCTAACACCGTGGGTCGGAGACGACCCCGAAGGGGTCGTACACCACCCGCGCCGTTCAGCTGATCAGGAGCTGTTGGTGTGCGACCGCGTTCCAGGGTTCAGCAGCGACGCAAGCGACGTGTGCTTGTTCGTGCTCGGCGATGCGTCACGCGGGCGTGCTCGGCGCGCGCCGGGAAGAGGGCGCCCTCGGTGACGAGCAGGGGATGCGGATCCTGATGCTGCTCGCACGCACCGGCCGGCGGATCGGCGAGCTGCGGCTGTTGGACTTCGACTGCCTGCTGCCGATCCAGGGACTCACCGCACGCGAGGATGAGAGTGATCCCGATGCGATCGTCGCGAAGCTGCGCTACCAGCAGACCAAGATCGAGGGCGCCCCGGACACGATCTTCGTCGACCAGGAGGTCGACGCGATCATCCACGCCCAGCAGCAGTGGGCGCACGCCCGGCTGCGCTCGCTGCTGCAGGATGATCACGTGCTGCCGCCGCGCTACCTGTTCCTCGCGACGCGCTACAACGGACGCGGCCAGCACCCGTATTCGCGCAACGGGCTCGCAGACCGCCTGAAAGCGCTCGGGGAGCTGATGGACATCCGCGATAGCCATGGCCGCCGGCCGCCGCTGAGCAACCTTCACCGGTTCCGGCACACCCGCGCGACGAACCTGATCAACGCCAACGTTCCCGTCCATGTCGTGCAGCGCTATCTCGGGCACCTCTCGCCGCGGATGACGATGCACTACTCCAAGACGCTGCGCGAGACCCACGAGCGCGAGTTCCTGCGCTTCAAGAAGATCACCGCTGAGGGCACTGAACTCCAGCTCGACCCGCGCGACCTGTTCGCGCTGCTGGAGCTCGACAAACGTACCGACCGTGTCTTGCCCAACGGCCTATGCATGCTGCCCCCCAAACAGGTCTGTGACCGCGGCAACGCGTGCCTGACCTGCGACAAGTTCACCACCGATGCCAGCTACCTGCCCGAGCACGAACAGCAGCACGAACAGCAGCTCGTGAAGCTGAGTGAGCTGATCGCTCACCGCCAGGAGGCGTTCCGTGCCAGGACCGGGAGCGAGATGAGCGAGTCCAACGTGTGGCTCGAGCAGCGCCTCACCGAGCAGCGCGCGCTCCCGAAGATCATCACCGTGCTGGGCGACCCGCAGCTCGACGACGAGCAGGCGGTTCGCGGCGCCGGCACCAGCGCTCGCGCTGCCAACCAGCCAGCCGGCGAGGACAACGTCTGAGATGCCGCGTGGGAACCCGGAGAACCTCCGCGCCGCCGCGCAACGCAAACGCGAGGCGGCGGTCAAGCGGGCCGGCACTGCGTTGCGCGCGCTCGAGAGCTCTGGTGCGCCGATCACGTTCCGCGGCCTCGCGACGGCCGCCGGGGTCTCAGTCGACTTCCTCCCGGCGGAGCGAGAGCAGACGCCAACACTGGCGCTCCCCTGAGGAGCAGTAGCCCCGCCGCCGCGACCCGAAAACCGCTGGTCGTGCGCTCAGACCTAGATCAGTGAGTTAGCGGGTGGCTGATCGTCGTCGGGTTCGGCGCGATGTTGGTCTGGAATGGGAAAGCCCCGCAAAGGCGGGGCTTTCCGTCCGACGGTGCCGTCATTGTTCTGGTTGTTG
>JAABUX010001985.1_pt1 | contig 29715 bp, 23 predicted proteins | sample 5561851 | NCBI WGS metagenome assembly JAABUX01 (sample SAMN10711883, study PRJNA513361) | rock metagenome | isolation source: Antarctica rocks | place: Antarctica: Victoria Land, Richard Nunatak red sandstone | collected 2016-01-03 | reverse complement strand
CTCGAAGGCTTGCGACGAACGCGCCTGCGTCGCGCGGCCGACGTTCTCCGCGATCAGTGGCAACAGTTCGGGCACGCGCGCGATGGCGAGCGACGCATACTGCGCGAGCGGGAACACGTGGCATTGCACGAGCCGCCCGCCGTCGCGGTACGCGAAGACGTCGCCGATGCCGTCGGGAATGCCGTGCGTCGAAGCGAGCACGTTCTCCGCGCGGGTGAGCGCGCGCTCGGCCAGACCGATCGCCGTCGCGCCCGTGAGAAGTGGAACCGCTTCGACGACGAGACTATCGGCGACCAGTCGCGGCACGAGCGGAACGCGGGCGCGTAGCGCCGCTGACGCGGCCGTGCGCGCGGATTCCGTATCGGTGCGTGCGAGCGCCGCGAACGCATCGCGGAGGTCCGGGGCGCCGGGCGCGGCTTCGGGTAGCGGCGGCGGCTCGTACGGATCGCCGACGTTCGTCGCGCGACGCGCGTTGTCGGCGCGCGAGAATTCTTTGGCCGCGCTGACGATCGTTTCGTCCTTGAGCAACACGATGTTCCCGAAGCGCGGCACGAGTTCGACGACCAATCGATAACCGCTCGCGACGCCGAATCGCGAGCGCGACGAACAATCGATCGCGATCAGTCGATCGCCGCGTCGCGCACGAATCGTATCGATGCGTAAACCGACCAGGGCGTCCGCCATCGTGCGCGTCCAGCCCGCGGTGCGATCCAGCGGCGCGTCCGCCTCGAGAGCGACGATCGGCGTGGGTCCGAATGCGTCGATCGCGAGTATTCCCGCCGGCACGCGCAAGCCGAAGCGGCCGTCGGCGAGTCGGCCTACGTCGCGTAACCGCGCGCCCCGTAACGCGCGTTCGAGTTCGGCTGCGAGCCGTCGCACGATGAGCCAATCGGTGAGCACCTCGCACGGTTGGCGCTGCGGCTTCGGACTTCCGCCGTGCTTAGTAGCGGCGCTGGAACGAGAGCGAGAAGCCGCTCGTGCCGTTCGCGGGCTGCGTGGACGTCACGCTCTGATTCGTCGATTGCAACGACGTGTTGGCCGAGAACGTATCGAACTTATTGCTCGACGGTTGGCTGAAGAACGTGAGCTGCACCGCGGTCGTATCATTCGGACTCGCGCGCAAACCGAGGCTCTCGCGCGGCGGCATGTTGAACGACTCCGCGAAGACGGCGTTGACGTTTTTGAAGATTTTCTTTTGCGCGCCGATGTCGACGCTACCGCCGGGCGAATAGTTGATCGCGAGATTACTCAGCCCCACCGCGCCGCCGAGTTGCGATGACAAGGGTTCGAGAAGATTCTGCGTGAGCAACGTGCCCAGCTGTCCCTCCGCGGCGGCCTGAAAGGGATTCTGCTGCGGCCCGCTCCCTTGCGCCGTCTGGACGCCGCTGACGGCACCCAGCGCCTGCGCGTTCACGAGCAAGCCGAGGATCTGCTCGCGCGAATAGCCGGGGTCGGAGGCGAGCGCGACGTTCAGTTGCGTCGCGGGTCCGACGAGGTGCAAGGTCACGTCGGTCGGCGGATTGTCGATCGTCGTCGTGGCGACCGCGTCGAGGGCGGGCACGACGCCGTTCGCCGGATCGAACGTCACCGTGCTCGGGTACTGGAGCCGAAAGGTCCGGTAGAAACTGAGCGTGCCGCCGGTGGAATCGAGTTCGCCCGCTGCCGTCGGCGCCGCGAGCGTCCCGCCGATATGGAGCGAACCCTGCGCGCCGATATCCGCGGGGCCGCCCTGCACGCGCACGTCGCGCCCGACATCGACGCCGAGGTTGAGCGCGAGGGCGAGCGGCGAGGCCGTCGCCGTCGTCTGCGGCGCGCTCGGATTGAAGATGGCGGAGAGCGGGATACGCGTCGACGTAAAGGCGACGTTGCCGCCCAGGACCGGCACGGAGCCGGGCGTGCGGGCGAGCGCGAGCGTGCCGTTGACGCGGCCGCGCAGATATTGCGGTGCGTCAAGATACGCGTTGGTACTCGTGAGACTGAGCGCGTAGGCGATATCGCGCCCCGGTGCGCGCAAGCTCGGGAGACTCGCGCGGCCGTCGGCATCGAGCGCACCACCGCCGACCGTCGCGTGCGTGTCGTGCAGCGTCGCCGTCGAGCCCGCAAACGACAGTTGCGCGCGAACGTCGGTTACTTTGGATTTCAGTTGCGGCCCGACGAACGTTCCGTTCGCGAGCGCGAGCGTGCCGCCGAGTGCGGGCGTCGCGATCGTTCCGCGCGTGCTCACGTCGCCGTCCAGGACGCCCGCGGCGACCGTCCCTTTAGGCAAGAGTGATGCAAACTGCCCGAGGGTGATCTGCTGTGCGACGAGGTCGAGTGCGACGGGCGATGACGCGGGTCCGATGGCGACGGCATTACCCGCGCCGCGCACGATCGGTGCGAAGCCGTTGACGAGCAGACGTCCGCTCTGCAGATCGAATTCACCGCGCGCGAGGGTGATCCGCGAACGGTCGACGGTCGCGGCAAGATGCGCGGCGGGTAACGTGTATCTCGCGTAGCGGAGCGACGTCGCATCGAGCGTCGCACTCGCGAGCGGCAGCGCGAGCGTTCCACCGACGCGCAGGTCGGCCGCGAGCACACCCGACGTGTCGTACGTCGTTCCCGTCAGCGTTTTCGCGAGCGCGCCGACGTCGGGCGAGCGGGCGATGACGCGGATATCGAGCGGGTCGCCGGGACGGAAGCCGACGGGACCGCTCGCATCGACGCGCAGGTTGTCGATCGCGAGTACCGCATCGGAGATCGTCACCCGTCCGCGCGTCCCGTGCGCCGCGATCGTCGCGGTGCGAATCGGAATGCGTCCGACGAGCCCGTTTGCGAGCGACGCATCCGCATCGAGCGCGACGCTCGGGAACGCGCCGCGCGCGCGCACATCGGCATCGACGCGGCCCAGGACCGGCGCCTGCACGCCCGCAACCGGCAACCAAACGCCGAGATCGATCGCGCGTGCGTGCGCCGCAAACGCGACGTTCGTGCGATGGAGCGCGTCGCGCAGCGGTGCGGTCGCCGCGAGTTCGAGCGTGCCGTTGGATTGCACGCGTCCGGCGCGTCCGCCGAGCGCGGCGTCGAAGGCGACGGTACGTCCGCGCGTCGACCATTCGGCGCGTGCGTCGCCGAGGTCGAACCGGCGCACGCGTGCGTGGGCGAGGCGCACGCGACCGTCGGTTGCGATGTCGTCGGGATCGTTGCGCACGGAGAGCGCGATGCTGCCACGGCCACCGAGCGTGTCGCCCTGGTCGAATGCGTCGTTGAAGTCGGCGAGGTCGACCGCCGGTGCATGCAACGCGATTGCCTGCGACGCATGCGACACCGTTGCATCGAATGCGAGCACGGACGTGCCGACCGTGACCTGTCCGCCGCGCGCGCGAAGATCGCTTGGCGTGCCGGACAGTGCGACGCTGCCGGCGCGGAACCGTAATCCGTTGACGGCGCCCTCGGGGATCGCGATGCGCCCGTCGACGCTCGGCGACGTGCCGGAACCCGCGACGCGAACGTCGGCATCGAGCGACCCTTCGGGATATCGGAGATTCGCATGCGCGACCCGCGCGAGCGTCGCGATATCGGCTTCGCGCACGTGCGCGCCGAGGTCGTAGTGCGGCGAGCGCGAGGTGCGCACGCCGGTCACGTCGCCGTCGATCGAGGCGACCGTCGTGCCCGCGCGCACGAGACCGTCGCGCAGGTGCAACGCGTCGCCCGCGTAGGTGAGGCCGACGTTCGCATCGACGCCGAGCCCGCTCGCGACCGCCGCCGGAACAGGCACGCCCGAAACGGCGACGCCGCCGTCGACCGTCGGCGCGGCCGCGGTTCCGCCAACCTCGGCGAGCGCCGTGAGGTTGCCGGCGCGGACCGGCAATCCGAGTCCGCGCAGCGCTGCGAGGTCGATGTCGTGGGCCGAGACCGCGACGGTACCGCCGTTGCCGAAGCTGCCGCGAGCGACGATGTCGTTGCCGCCCAGCGTCGCGCGCGCGGCGTAGATATCGTAAGCGGAACCGCGCACGCCGATCGTCGCCGCGAGGCCCTGCAACGCGATACCTCCGATGCTCGCGTTCGCGAAGCGCGCGCCGTCGACGGAAACGAGCGCGTTCGTGGCGCTCGATGCGACGACGGAGAAGGGGATGTCGGCGCGACCCGTGACGACGGGCCCGCGACCGGCCGCGCTCGCGAGCGCGGCGAGCGAACCGCGGTACCGCGCGTCGACGGCGACGTTACCGTCGCCAGTGACGTGCGCGCGTGCTTGCAGATTTTCGATCGGGTAGCCCAGGACGTGCGCGTTCGCGAGCCCGAGGTCGCCGCCGAGCGCGAGTGCGCTACCGTCGAAGGCCGCCGCGAGGTTCGCATCCAGCGTGCCGTCGGCGGCGGGGAGTGCCATGGCCGTCAAGCCCGGGAACGACGGCTGCGGACCGCCGGTCGCAAAGGCGAAATGCCGCGCCGACACGTATGCCGCGCCGCTACGGAACCCAGGGCGGTCGAGGCCCGCATAGACGACGAGATCGCGGTCGCCTGGGCCGCTGAGGGCGAGCGGCCCGATCGTGCCGACGCCACGCTCGTCGAGTGCGAAGGTGCCCGCGAGCGACTGCGTCGCCGAGGCGCCGTCGAGCGTGCCCGCGACCGCGAGTTTCGAATCGACGCCGGTGACGACCGCGAGGCCGGAGAGCGCCATGTTCGGTGCGAGGATCGACGCGTACGGCAGACGCGAACTTTGCCCGTCGATACGCGCGAGCATTTCGATATTGGTATGTTTGCCGACCGAGAGGATCCGTCCGCGTGCGTCGACCGCGACGCCCGCGTATTGGAGCGAACTGCGTAAGACCGCGGTCTCGGGGCCACTCAGCACGACGAGTCCGCTCGGACGTTCGATGCGAATGCGATCGTAGTCGATCGCGGGCGAGCCGAAGCTCGCGAGCGTTTGCGGTGCCGTCGCATCGCCTTCCACGAAGAGTCGGAAGGCGATCGGCCCGCGCAGCGGCAGATGTTTGGCTCCGTCGGAGAGCGTGAGCAACCGCCCGAGTTCGCCGTTACCGGAGATCCCGAGTCGCAGCGTGGGACTCGCGAGGTTATAGATGCCGCCGGCGATGCGCACGGGGACGCCCGCGATCGAGCCGTCGACCTTGGGGATCGCGAGTCCACCGTCGTACACGCGCAAGGAGCCGCGCCCGTCGCGCAGGGGCTTCGTCAAACTGTTGAGGTACGGCTGAAAATGGTCGAGCTTCGCCGTCGCGGCAACGTGTCGTGCGATCGCGCCCGATCGATCGGCGAGGCCGTAGACGCGAAAATCGAGATCGTCGAGCACACCGTTTGCGACGTGCAGCGAGGGCGAGTTGAGCGCGTAGTCGAGCAACGGCGCGAGCGCGATCGTGCGCGCGTAGACGTGCGAGAGTTCGTAGCCGCGAGCCGGATCGAAGCGGCCGCGCCCGGTGATCGGAAAACGTCCGCCGTCTTCGACCAGCGTGGTGGCGAAGTCGAATTGCGAGAGTGCGTGCGGATCGACGGTCGCGGCGACTTGCAAATTCTCGAGCGCGAACCGGCGGCTGTGGCGGAACAGCCGCGTATCGTCGATGATCCCGATCGACCCGTCGTGGATGGCGACGTCGATTTGCGGAAGGACGAACGGTGCGCTCTTCGCGTTCGGATTCGGCTTGGGAATCGCGATGTTGTACGTGCCGTCGCGATGGTGCACGATCGTCACTTTCGGGCGCTGGATATCGACGCCGGAAATTCCGAAGAAGTGCGGCCCGCGTCCGAGCGTGCGCGTATCGTAGGCGAGATCGAGCGACTGCGCGGTGAAGACCGGTTCGCCACCGAGCGAACTCACGTCGGGATGGCCCATCACGACGTGACCGCCGCGAAAGTGCAACGAATCGTATCGGACGTTATACCCCGCGAGCCGGGCGGCGCTACCGATGCCGACCGCGATGAGGGGGCCGTGAAGCGCGACGATGGCGAACGCGATGAGTGCGACGATGCCAACCGAGATCATCAGTACGCGCAAACGATTCAACCAAACCTCCCAGAAAGACGTCCGCGCGCCATCCTGGCGCAATCACCCGACGCTCCGCGATGCGAAGCATGCTCGAAACGTCTGTGGAGGCTACTTCATCTCACGGGCTGAACCTTGCGGATTCACCTCATCCCACGAGGAGATCGTTTGGCGTCCCCGGGTCCGGGCTTGCTGTTCGTCGTGTCGGGGCCCTCGGGGGCCGGCAAAGATACCGTCGTCGATACGTTACGCGTGCGCTTGCCTCGACTGCGATATTCGGTCTCCGCGACGACGCGGGCACCGCGCAACGGCGAACAGGACGGTGAAGCCTATTTCTTTTTTGATCGCGCGAGCTTCGAAGCGAAGCGGACCGCGGGCGCATTCTTGGAAACGCGGGAGTACAACGGTAATCTCTACGGCACGCCGCGTTCGTTCATCGAGGACACCCTCGCCCAGGGTTACGACGTGATCCTCAAGCCCGAGGTAAACGGCGCGCTCGCGATTCGGCGGTCGTACGCGAGCGCCGTGCTCGTCTTCCTCCTGCCGGACAAGTTTTCGCATCTACGGATGCGTCTGGCGGCACGACGCACCGAATCCAGCGACGAGATCGCCGCACGTCTCGCGATCGCGCACGACGAACTCCAACAGATCCACAACTTCGACTACGTCATCATCAACGAGCAAGCGCCCCCGGACCGCCGCGATCATCTCGCCGCGGTCGACGATCTGGAAGCGATCGTGCGCGCCGAACGCTTCCGCATCCATCACTACAACGACGACACCTTCAGAAACGTGGAAAACGCATGAGCAAAACGGTATTCGGTGACCTCGACGGCCTCCTCACGCACGTCGATTCGAAATTCACCCTCGTCAACGTGGTGACCAAGCGCGCGAAGCAGCTCAACAACGGCGCGCCCGCGCTGTCGGAAGATGCGAATCCGAACAAACCCGTCTCGACGGCTTTCGAAGAAGTCGAGCTCGGAAAGATCCCGTACACCCGCACGAAAGACGGCATCAAGTAGCGTCACATGTGCGGCATCGTGGGCTACGTCGGGTTCCGGGACAGCGTCGGGATCATCATGGATTCGCTCCAACGTCTGGAGTATCGCGGGTACGATAGCGCGGGCATCGCCGTCATCGACCGCGACGGCGCGCTGACCGGATCGAAGGCCGAAGGGAAGCTCGGCCGGCTCGCCGAGCGTCTGGTCACGGAGCCGCTGCACGGATCGACCGGCCTCGGCCACACACGTTGGGCGACGCACGGCCGTCCCTCCGACGCAAACGCCCACCCGCATATGGACTGCTCGGGGAAGTTCGCGGTCATCCACAACGGGATCATCGAAAATTACGTCGCCCTGCGCGACCGGCTCGTCGCCGAAGGTCATACGTTCCGCAGCGAAACCGATACCGAAGTGCTCGCGCACCTCATCGAGAGCAACGATCGCGGCGATTTGATCGAAGCCGTGCGCACGGCACTACGCGCCGTAACGGGAGCCTACGCGCTCGGCGTGATCTCGCAGGCGACGCCGGGGCAACTCGTCTTCGCACGTAGCGGTGCGAGCCCGCTGGTCGTCGGCATCGGCGACGGCGAGATGTTCGTCGCCTCCGACACGCCCGCGATCTTGCAGTACACGCGCAAACAGATCATCCTACGCGAGCACGAGATGGTCGTCGTCACCAAGGACGGCTACGAACTGACCGATTTCGAAGGGCGCCCGATCGATCGCGAAGTCACGCAGATCATGTGGGACGCGAGCTCGGCTGAAAAAGACGGCTTCAAGCATTTCATGCTCAAGGAGATGTTCGTCCAGCCGAGCGTCGTGAAAGAGACGCTCGCCGGCCGCATCGACGAGTCGGGCGATTCGCAGCTCGCCGCCGAGCTGAAGATGAACGAATATCTGCTGCGCGCGATCACGAAGATTTCGATCACCGGCTGCGGCACGGCGTATCACGCCGGCATGGTCGGGATGTATCTGTTACGCGCGCTGTGCAAGTTGCCGGTCGAGATGGAACTCGCGAGCGAATTTCGCTACGGCGATCGCAAGCTCGATCCGCGCACGCTCACGATCGCGATGTCGCAATCCGGCGAGACGGCCGATACGGTCGAAGCGGTCAAGATCGCCAAGGCTGCGGGCGCGCCCGTGCTCGGCATTTGCAACGTGCTCGGCTCACACCTCACGCGCCTCGCCGACGGCGTGCTGTACACGCGCGGCGGCCCCGAGATCGGCGTCGCGGCGACCAAGACGTACGTGTCGCAGACGATCGCGATGGTGCTCTTCGCGCTCTATCTCGCGCGCGTGCGCGAGAGCGAGCCGATCGAACGCTTGCGCGCGATCGCCGAATCGACCAAGCTGCTGCCGGTCTCGATCGACCTCTGCCTCAACGCGTCGGACGAAATCCGAAAGGTCGCGCGCAAGCTCAAAAAGGCGCGCAGCGTGATGTTCATCGGCCGTTACGTGAACTTCCCGACGGCGCTCGAAGGCGCGCTCAAACTCAAGGAGATCTCGTACATCCACGCCGAGGGGTATGCGGCGGGCGAACTCAAACACGGACCGATCGCGCTGCTCGATAGCAAAGTGCCCGTCGTCGCGATCGTGACCGACGGTCGCGTGCGCGAGAAGATGCTTTCGAACCTCGCCGAGGCGAAGGCGCGCGAAGCCATCACCGTCGTCGTTGCAAATTATGGCGACCAGGAAGCGGCGGCGCTCGCCGATTACGTGTTCTGGGTGCCGAAGGTCGACGAGCTGCTCTCGCCGATCGTGAACATCGTGCCGCTGCAATTGCTCGCGTACCACATCGCCGACATCGAAGGCAAAGACGTCGACCAGCCGCGCAACCTCGCGAAGACGGTGACCGTCGAGTAGTGTCGGCTCGCGCCCGGGTCCCCGGAGGCGTACGGGATTTCAGACTCCTCACAGGGTAGGTCGTCGCGATGACTTCTACGTCCCTCATCCGTGCGGACGGCCGCGCGTTCGACGCGCTTCGGCCCGTTACGATCGAAACCAACCCGCTCAAATACGCCGAAGGAAGCGCGTTGATCTCCGTCGGCAACACGCGCGTCCTGTGCGCCGCGACGATCGAGGATCGCGTGCCGCCGTGGTTGCGCGGTCAGGGCAAGGGTTGGGTGACGGCGGAATACGCGATGCTTCCGCGCGCCACGCACGACCGGATGCAACGCGAATCGGCGAAGGGAAAAATCGGCGGCCGCACACACGAAATTCAGCGGCTGATCGGTCGTGCGTTACGTGCCGTGACGGATCTTCGCGCCCTGGGCGAACGCAGCATCATCGTCGATTGCGACGTCGTGCAGGCGGACGGCGGCACGCGGACCGCCGCAATCACGGGCGCGTACGTCGCGCTCGCGCTCGCACTGCGACGCGATTTCGCCTTCGGCTCCGCGAAATGGCCCCTCGCGCGGCAGGTTGCGGCCGTCAGCGTCGGATTCGTCGACGGCGTCGCTCACCTCGACCTGCAGTACACGGAGGATAGCCGCGCCGAAGTCGATATGAACGTCGCGATGACCGACGCCGGTGCGTTCGTGGAAGTGCAAGGCACGGCCGAAGGCGCGGCCTTCGATCGCGCGCAGCTCGACGCCATGCTGGCCCTGGCCGAAGGCGGCATCGCCTCGCTCTTCGCGCTGCAACGCGCGGCGCTGGAGTCGGTTCGTGTCGGTTGACGTGCGCGCGCTCGAAACGCTCGTCGGCGAAGTCTCACGTTTCTACATTCGCGATCGAAAGATGCGCCGCGCGCACGACGCGATGACGACGAAGCTGGAGAAGCAGGCGTCCGTTTCGCAGCGCGATGCGGCATCCTATCTCGCGACGGTCGAGCAGTATTTCGGCGGGTTCGAGCGTGAGGCACGGGCGCATCTCGCCGACGTCGACCGCCGCCTCGCCCGCGTCAGTCAAGTGCAATACAATCTCACCGCGGAGCGCGGCGTCACGGCGAAGCGCGTCGAGGTGACGCAAGGCGTCCTCGCGCGCATCGCGGAATGCGCCCGCCGATGAAGGTCTTCGAAGATGTCGGGCGCGGGACGACCGGATTCTTCGAATACGCCGGCGGCGCCGCGGCGCTGACCGCGGAATCTGCGAGCTTCATCGCGACCCTGCGTATTCGGATCGCCGAAACGTTCGCTCAGGCGTATTCGCTCGGCGTGCTGTCGACGCCGATCGTCCTGCTCACCTCGCTCTTTACCGGCATGGTGATCTCGCTGGAATCCGCCAATCAAGCGCGGCAATACGGCGTCACCGATCTCGTCGGCGGTGCCGTCGCCTACGTCTCGTCGCGGGAACTCGGGCCGATGCTCACCGCCGTCGTCGTCGCCGGCCGCGCCGGTGCCGCGATCGCCGCGGAACTCGGCTCGATGGTGGTGACGGAACAGATCGAAGCGCTCGAAGCGCTCGGACTCTCGCCCGTACGGATGCTCGTGGTGCCGCGTTTGCTCGCGATGATCGCGATCTTACCGATCTTGGTCATCTTGGCCGATATCGTCTCGATTCTCGGTGGGATGTACCTCGCCAAGACCGTCGCCAATATCAGCTACGGCCAATTCTTCGATTCCGCGCGTGCCTACAGCCAATTCGCCGATTACCTCAAGGGCATGCTCAAGGCCGTCGCCTTTGCGATCATCATCGTGATCATCGGCTGTTACCAGGGCTTCGGCGTGCGCGGCGGTGCGGCCGGTGTGGGCAAGGCGACGACGGGTTCGGTCGTGACGTCGATCATCCTGATCTTCATCACGAATTTTTTGCTCTCGATCGTCCTTTTCGGATCGACCGCCTCGAAATGACGACGAACTACGCGCGTCTTGAAAACGTGACGCTGCAATACGGCGACAAGTACGTCTTGCGCAACTGCTCGCTGGAGATCAAAGAACGCGCGATCACGTGCATCATCGGCCTCTCCGGCGCTGGCAAGTCGACGATCCTGCGTCTCCTCAATGGCTTACGGATGCCGAACGAAGGCAAGGTCTTCGTTCACGACGTGGACCTCGCGACGTTGTCGAACCGTGCGTTGATCGACTTCCGGCGTAAGGTCGGCTTTTCGTTTCAATTCGCGGCGCTTTTCGATAGCCTCACGATCGGCGAGAACGTGGCCTTGCCGCTCAAAGAGCATACCAAGATGTCCCAACCCGAAATCGAGAAGCTGGTGGTCGAGACGCTCGAAAGCGTCGGTCTGGCAAATTCCGGTCCCAGCATGCCGTCCGAACTTTCGGGCGGCATGCTCAAGCGGGCCGGCTTCGCACGTGCGGTCGTGACCAATCCCGAACTCGTGCTCTACGACGAGCCGACGACCGGGCTCGATCCGATCATCACCCACGTGTTGACCGATACGATCAAGCGGTTGCGCGAACAACTCGACGGGACGGCCGTCGTCGTATCGCACGATCTCGAGAGCATCTTCACGATGGCGGATTACGTTGCGATGCTCTTCGAGGGAGCGATCATCGCGTACGGAACCGTCGATGGAATTCGAGCCTCGCCCAACCCGATCGTCCAGCAATTCTTGCAGGGGAGTGAGGTCGGGCCGATTCCGCTCTAGCGGAATCGCGCGCGGCCGGTATCGTCTATGTCGAAACAAGCTCAAGTCGGACTCTTCACGCTCGTCGGCGTCTTCGCGGTCTTCGCGGTCTTCTACGTGATCGGCGATATCGGCACGCGCTCGAGCGGCTACAAGATCGCCGCGCGCTTCACGGCGGCCTCGGGATTGCGCACGGCCGCCGGCGTGTTTCTCAGCGGCGTTCCGATCGGCGCGGTCGACAAGATCGACCTGCTACCCGATTACACGACTGAAGTGACGATGGCGATCCAGGCGAGTTACAACATCCCCGTCGGCTCGAAGTTTCTCATCCAAGCGCCGCTGACGGGCGAACCGACGATCCTCATCGAGCCGCCCAAGAATATCGGCGGCGGTGCGGCGACGCTTCCGCACGAGATTCTCCCGCTCGCGCAGCAGCCGCGGGGCGTCAATCCGGCCTCCATTGCCGATCTCCTCGAACAAGGCCAGGGCGAGGTCCGGCGCCTCGATACGATCCTTGCGACGTTGCAGACGAGCGAACCCCAACTTCTCGCCGAGCTCAAATCGACGCTCGTGAACGCGAACGATCTTACGACCAATGCGAACCGGTCGCTGACGACGCTGACCGATAAGGTACAGACCTTGACCGATTCGTTGCAGAAGAATCTCACGGTCGCGAGCGGCAACGTCGTCGATCTCACGAGTACGCTCGACGGCGTCGTCAAGCGTGACTCCGGACAGGTCGACGGCCTCCTCGCACAGCTCAATACGACCTCGAGGTCGTTCGCCGAGACGATCGATTCGCTGCGCGACGTCGCGACCAATCCGAATGTCAAGAACAATCTCATCAATACGACGCGCGACTTTGCGGCGACGGCGAAGTCGTTTTCCGAACTGACGAACGATCTGCGTCAAGTGACCGGCAATCCGCAGACGCAGGCGCAATTGCGCGATACCGTCGCGCAACTCGACGCGACGACGCAAAAGGTCGATTCGCTCGTCGGTTCGCTCGGGGGCACCTCGAGCGTCTTCGGTGTCGACCCGGGCGCGACGCCCGCGCCCGCCGCGCAAACGCCCGCGCCCGGCAGCGTGCCCACCTCCCGACCGCTCTTTAAGTTCCCCGGTTCGTCTACCCCCGCGAGTGCGCCGCCGCAAGGTCGCACGACGCCGCAGGGCCGCATCACGAACGCCGTGGCGAACGCCAAACTCGCCGCGGTGAAAGAGCGACTCAGCAGTTTTGCGAAGAACCTCGTCGAGTTACAGGTACGCGTGAGCACGCTCGCGCCGCAGCGTACGGGAAGCGCGAACCGCAACGTCTCGCCGCTCTTGACCGCCGACCGCGGCCCGCAATCGGATTTCAACCTCTTCGTGCTGCCGCGCGGTACGACGGGACTCGAGCTCGGCGTCAACGATATTGGGTCGGTGCGCACGACGACGGCGAACGCGATGATCCTCAACCGCAAGGGATCCTTCACCTACGGCGGAGGCATCGAGTACTCGCGACTCGGCGTGACGGCGAGCGTCGCTCGTGGGGCGGTCGGGTTGGAAACGCGCGCATACGATTTACGCCATCCGACGCTCGATTCGTACGTCAACCTCATCGCCAACCCGAAGCTGCAAGTCTTCGGTGGCGAACGGGACATCACGCACGCACAGCGCCGTAGCGTCCTCGGCCTCCAATTCGAGTTTTAAGATCGCGTGATTCCGCTTCGCGATACACAGCGCGATCCGGTCTTTCCGATCGTCGTCTACGCGGTCGTCGCGATCAACGTTGCGGTCTTTCTCAACGAGACCGCATTTACGGCGACCGGTGCGCGCGAAGCGTTCATCAACGCCTACGCGTTGATCCCATTCGATCTCACGCACGGCGTGCAGCTCGATGGGCCCGCGCCGCTCACACCGCTCACGCTCGTGACGTCACAGTTTTTGCACGGCAGCGTGTTGCACGTGTTCTTCAACATGCTGTTCTTGCTCGTCTTCGGGCCGGAGATCGAATTCGTGCTCGGGCACGCGCGCTTCGCGGCGTTCTATCTCGCCTGCGGCGTGCTCGGGGGAATTGCGGAGGTGTCGGCAATGCCGGGCAGTCACGTGCCGGGAATCGGCGCGTCGGGCGCGATCGCCGGCGTCTTAGGTGCGTATCTCATGCGCTTCCCCACGCGCGACATCACGACGATCGTGCCCATCGGCTGCTTTCCGTTCTTCATGCGGTTGCCGGCGTTCGTCGTCATCGGGTTGTGGGCGGTCGTGCAATTCGTGCACGGCTTCGGATCGCTCTCGGACCGCGTGCTTTCCGAACAGGGTGGCGGGACCGCCTATTTCGCGCATATCGGCGGATTTCTCGCAGGCGTGTTCCTCGTCTCGCTCCGTGTGAAGTCACGGCGTCCGCGGCGCTTCCGATCTTGAGGGCGTATGGCAACTGACGGACGACCGCGCATCGCGATTTTAGGTGCGGGGGCGATGGGCACGCTCTTCGCCTACCATCTTGCGGCCAAAGGCGACGTCGTGCTCGTCGACGTGCGCGGCGACGTCGTCGAGACGATCAACGCGAACGGCGGCGTCGCGATCGACGAATCGCCGGTGCGGCCGGTGCGCGCCACGCAAGAGCCGTCGCGCGCGTACGCGACCGACTTTCTCTTCGTCTTTGTCAAAGCGCCGAACACGCTGGCGGCGATCCGGCCCTTCGCGGGACAGCTCAACCCCGCGACGCCGATCGTGTCGTTACAGAACGGTCTCGGGAACGAAGAAGCGATCAAGACCGCGCTCGGCGGCACCGTGCCGCTCGTCATCGGCGTCACGAACGAAGCGGGTCTCGCGATCGGACACGGGCGCACGCGCCGCCAGGGCGTCGGAACGACCGTCGTCGGTTCGGCGGGCGCGTCCACCGCGACCGTCCGTTCGGTGCAGGGACTCATCGCGCGCGCCGGCCTCGACTGTGCGATCGCCTACGATATCCGCCCCCACCAATGGGGCAAGTTGCTCGCCAACGCGACGATCAACCCGATCTCCGCCCTCGCCGACGCGCGCAACGGCATCGTCGCGAGCGATCCCAACGCCGCCGAGCTCGCGCGACTCGTCGCCCTCGAAAGCGCTGCGGTCGCGCGCGGTCTGCGCATCAATCTTCCCTTCGGGGATCCGTGGGAATACGTGCGCGACATCCTCGCGACCGCACCCGACGGCCGTAATTCGATGACGGTCGATCTCGGCGCGCATCTCAAAACCGAGATCGATCACGTCAACGGCGCGATCGTCGCCGCGGGTCGGCGCCTCGGAATTGCGACGCCGTACAACGACGCGTTGCTCCGCCTCGTGCGAGCGAAAGAAAACGCGCCGCGCGATTAGCCCGCGTCGCGTGCTGCGTTCGGTACGCGTGCGAGCACGGCGTCGATGAGCTCGGCGGGATCGCGACCTGCGAGCAAATTCGTGCGATCGTGCGCTTTGACGAATCCGTGCGCGACTGCCGTATCGCAGAACGCGAGCAGCGGATCGTAATAGCCGCCGACGTTGAGGATGCCCGAGGGTTTCTCGTGATAACCGAGTTGGCGCCAGGTCACGACTTCGAAGATTTCTTCGAGGGTACCAAAGCCGCCCGGCAGCGTGATGAACGCATCGGAGAGCGCCGCCATCATCGCTTTGCGTTCGTGCATCGAATCGACGACGTGCAGCTCGGTAAGCCCGCGATGCGCGACCTCGCGCGCCGCGAGCATCTCGGGAATGATGCCGATGACTTCCCCGCCCGCCGCGAGCGCCGTATCGGCGACGGTCCCCATGAGCCCGACGCGTCCGCCGCCGTAGACGACTCCGATGCCCCGCGCGACGAGGCCGCGAGTCACCGCGATCGCGGCTTCCGTATACGCGGGATCGTCCCCATCGTTCGACCCACAAAAAATGCAGACGCGAATCATCGGGCACGCAAGGCGCGGTCGAGCGACATTCGAAGAACGAGCACGTCGTGAAGTATTCGCCGCTCCTGGTCATAACGCTCGCGTCCGCCGCGAGTTGGGGCGTGCTGCTCGCAGCGCGCGGCAACTTTTGGAACGCGCCGGTCGACGATCACCTCCGCGACGAACGGCCGCTCCCCGGGTACGCGCCGCGGTCGAGGCCGTCGTGCCGGCTCGCGATGAAGCCGAGACGATCGGGAGCGCCGCCGCCTCGCTCGTCGCGCAGCGCTACGCGGGCGATCTGCGCGTCACGCTCGTCGACGATGGCAGCACCGACGGCACCGCCGTCGTCGCGCAGGCGGCGACCTTCGGCTCCTTCGAGTGCGATCGGCTCGTCGTGATGTGCGCGCGCCCGCTGGAACCGCCGTGGACCGGGAAGCTCAACGCACTCGAATCGGGCGTGCGCCACGTGCTCGGTGCGCGCGGCGCGCCGCGGTATTGGCTCTTCACCGATGCCGATATCGTGCACGACGCGCACAACGTCGCGTCGCTCGTTGCCAAAGCCGAACGCGAGCGGCTCGACCTCGTGTCGCTCATGGTGCGCTTGCGCTGCGAGAGCGCGTGGGAAGCGCTGCTCGTGCCGGCGTTCGTTTTTTTCTTCCAGCAACTCTATCCGTTCGCATGGTCGAATGCGGCGGCGCGCGACACGGCGGCGGCCGCAGGCGGATGCATCCTGCTCTCGCATGCGGCGCTCGAACGCATCGGCGGCCTCGCGTCGATTGCTGCTGAGTTGATCGACGATTGTTCGCTCGCGGCCGCCGTGAAGAAGTCCGGCGGCGTCACATGGATCGGGCTCACCGAGCGTACGACGAGCATCCGACCGTATGCGGGCCTCCGCCCGCTGTGGACAATGGTGAAGCGCACGGCGTTCACGCAATTGCGGCACTCCTATCCGCTCGTCGCAGTCGCCATCGCAGGGCTCGGCGTGCTCTATCTCGTGCCGCCGGTGGCGACGGTCGTCGGCATCGCGCGCGGCGAAGATCGTCTCACGGCCGCGGGCGCACTCGCCTGGGGCGCGATGGCGTTCGCGTACGCGCCGACGATGCGTCTCTACAAACGTCCGCCGCATGAAACACTCGGCTTGCCTGCGGCAGCCGCGTTGTATCTCGCGATGACCGTCGATTCGGCAATCGCCCACGCGCGCAAGCGCGGGGGCGCGTGGAAAGGTCGAACGTACGAGACGTCGCAAGCGCAGGCCGCGTCGCGCGCGACGTAACGTCAGCTGCGAAGCACCGCGCCGATCGTTTCTTGCAACGCCGCAAGCGCGCGCGTGCCGTTGCGTGCGAGATGGAAGCCCGCGAGCGGACGTCGCGTCATCGCGAGCGCGAGCGCGAACCCGTCGAGGCCGCCCGAACCGTCGAGCGCCATATGCAAATCGGGCAGATCGTCCGTAACGCCGTCGCTTGCGACCCGGGCGACCGCGACGGTGACGGCCGCGTCGCGCAAGCCGCGCGCGACCGCGAGACTCTCCATGTCGACCGCCTGCGCGCCGTAACGCGCGCCGAGCTCGGCTTTCGCGGACGCGTGTACGACGACGTCGTCGACCGCAACCGCGCGGACGCCGGATTGCACGTCGCCGATCGCTGCCGCGACTTCGCCTGCGAGCGTGCGATCGAGCGTGAATGTTTCGCCGCGCGCGACGCCGTCGCGGTCGCCGTCCGCGACGATCTCACCGTAGACGAGCGCTTCACCGACCGCAAAGGCCGGCGTTAGCGAGCCGCAGAGGCCCGTGACGAGCACGCGCGACATCGTGGGGCCCGCGAGCGCATCGCGCACCGCAAGGCTTGCGGCGTGCGGCCCGATCCCCGTCTCCACGACGCGAACGTGCGACGCGACACGTGCGATCCCGCGCCGCACGGCCGCTGCTTCCGCGCCGCGCGGCACGAAGATCGTGTCGATCACGATCGCGCTCGCTAGTTCTTGCCCATCACCGTGGTCAGCGAACGCCAGATGTTGCCGACCTTCATCGAATCGTCGGCGGCCGTCGGCTCGAAACCGCAGTGCACCATGCAGTCCGAGCATTTCGGATTGCCGCTCTTATGGCCGAATTTCGACCAATCGGTATCGTCGACGAGTTCTGCATACGATTTCGCGTAGTGGCCGTCTTGCATGAGATAGCACGGGCGCTGCCAGCCGAAGAGACTGTACGACGGCATACCCCACGGCGTGCAGTCGTAGTCTTTCTTTCCCATGAGAAAATCCAGGAAGAGCGGGCTCGCGTTGAAATTCCACTTTTTCGTTTTATTTTCATACGGTTGGAAAATTTCGCGGAAGAGCGCTTTGGTCTGTGCGGCGTGGAGGAAGTGCTCTTGATCGGGCGCCTTTTCATACGGATACCCGGGCGAGATCATCATCCCGTCCACACCGAGTTCGTCGGTCGCGAAATCGAAGAACGCCTGCACGTCCGACGCCTTGGCATCGTTGAAGATCGTCGTGTTCGTCGTCACGCGGAAGCCACGCGCTTTGGCGGCCTTGATCGCCTTGACGGCGACGTCGAAGACGCCGTCGCGGGCGACCGCTTTGTCGTGGGCGGGTTTGAGACCGTCGAGATGCACGGAGAACGAGAGATACTCCGACGGCTCGAACTTATCGAGGCTCTCTTCCAAGCGGATCGCGTTGGTACAGAGGTACACGAATTTCTTGCGCGCGATCAAACCTTCGACGATCTCTTTGATCTGCGGATGCAGCAGCGGTTCTCCGCCCGGGATCGCGACCACGGGCGCGCCGCACTCGTCGACCGCCGCGAAACATTCCTCGACCGTGAGGTGCCGGCGCAAAATCTCGACGGGATGTTGGATCTTCCCGCAGCCCGAACACGCGAGATTGCAGCGAAAGAGCGGCTCGAGCATCAGCGTGAGCGGGAACTTCTTGCGTCCCTTGAGCTTTTGCGCGACGACGTATCCGCCGATTTTTGCTGCTTGTTTGAGCGTGACTGCCATGAGGTTTCTGCTCCGTTATGAACGCGCGTGCACGGTAGCGCCGCCGTTCGTTGCGAGGTAGCCGTTGCCGGTGAACCAATCGACCGCCGCGCGAATCGCGCCGTCGATCGGCCCGGGGTCGTACCCCAATTGCATGCGTGCTTTCGACGTATCGTAGGACATCGACTCCCGGCTCATCCGCACGCCGTCGATCGGTATCGTCGGCGTGTGACCGAACCGTGGAAGGAGAAGCTCGTCCACGTACGCCGCCGCCAGGGGGATCCAGACGGGGAGGACGTAACGCGGCGCGGGCCGCCCCACGAGCGCGCCCACGCGTTGTAACAGGGTCCGAAGCGGAAGGTTTTCACCGCCCAAAATGTAGCGTTCGCCGCTTCGTCCGCGGTCGAAAGCGAGCACGTGGCCGCGAGCGACGGCCGCAACGTCGACCCAATTGAGCGACGTCTCGGGAATCGCGGGCGGCATCTTGCCCGACAAAAATCGCACGAAGATCTCGCCGGTCGGCGTCGGTTTACGATCGAACGCTCCGATCGGCGTTGTCGGGTTCACGATCACGACGTCTTGTCCGGCTCGCGCCGCCGCGAAGGCTTCGCGCTCGGCGAGATATTTCGAGAGCTTGTACGCTCCGATGAGATTTTCCGGAGCGCTCTGATAGGTTTCGTCGGCATTCGCGCCGTGCTTCACGCCGATCGCGGCGACGGAACTCGTATACACGGTGCGTCGGGCCCCGGCGGCGCGTGCCGCGGCGAGCACGTTGTTCGTACCGGCGACGTTGCTGCGCATCAACGCGTTGCGATCGCGCCGGAAGAGACTGTAGTGTGCGGCGACGTGGAAGACGGCATCGACCGCGCCGATCTTCGCCGCGAGATCGTCGTCGCAGACATCGCCCGTGACGATCTCGAGATCGAGGCCGTCGAGATTGCGCGCGTCGCTACCAGCTCGCGCCAGCGCGCGCACGCGCCATCCGTCCGCGACGAGCGTGCGCGCGAGATTGCCGCCGACGAAGCCGGTGCCGCCGGTGAGAAACGCGGTGCGGCTCATCGCGTCCGTGCCGGAGTCAGGCGGCGTGCGAGATCGTCGAAGAGCGTGTAGGCGACGGGAATGACGATGAGGCTCAGGAGCGTCGACGTGATGAGCCCGCCGATGATCGCGACCGCCATCGGCGCGCGCAGCTCGGCGCCTGCGCCGAAGCCGAGCGCGATCGGCAGCATGCCCAAGATCGTGGCCGCCGTCGTCATTACGATCGGGCGCAGGCGCTGCGCGCCGGCTTCGGCGATCGCGGAAGCGCGGTCGTAGCCGAGCGTGCGCAGTTTCTTGATGCGATCGACCAGCAAGATCGCGTTCTTGTTGACGAGCCCGAACAAGAATATCACCGCCATGAGCGAGATGAGACCGAAATCCGCACGCGTGACCCACAGCGCGAAGAGCGCACCGACGATCGAGAGCGGCAACGCGACGGTGATGACGAGCGGATCGACCCAACTGCGGAAGAGCCCGAGCAACACGACGACGATCGCCACGACCGAGAGTGCGAGCGCGATGCCGAAATCGCGAAACGTCGTACTCGCATCGGCGGAGTTGCCGCCGAACGCCAGCGCCACGCCCTTTGGTAAGACTTTGCGCGAAAGCCCGTTCACCACGTCGTTCGCATCGCCGATCCGTAACGTCGGCACGAGGTCGGCGTTGATACCGACGGAACGCCTGCCTCCGAGATGTTCGATGCCCGAAAATGGCGTGCCGTCGGAGAGCCCCGTCGCGCCCACGTCGACGAAGCCCGGCGTCTTCGCCAAGCGGTGTTCGAAGCGCCGACCGACGGCGCGCAGCGTTTCGAGATCGTCGCCGACGAGGGCGAACTGCAGCGACTTGGTCGTATCGCTGCCGACGAACGGCACGTCTTCGACCGTCGTGACCACGCCGTCGATGGAAGGCAGCGCCGCGCGCACGGCATTCTCGATCGCGACGGTTTTTTCGCGACGCGTCTCTTTGAGGTGCACGTCGATCGTGCCGACGTTGCTCGCATTCGCGCGCGCGCCGATCACCGTAAATGCATGCGCGACGGCTGGATTCGCACGTAACGCGCGCTCGAGCATGCGCGCGTCCGCGGTCGAATCACCGACGCTCGTGCCGAGCGGCGCGCTGAAGTTGACCAAGAACTCGCCGCGATCGAGGTGCGGCACGAAGCCCTTGGGGATGAACGGAATCAGCGCGAGTCCGGCGGCGAGTGCGGCGAGCGCGATGCCGACGACCGCTAGCCGATGCGCCAGCGACCACGCGAGCAATCGTCGATAGGTCGGGTGCCGTTCGACGCTCGGCGCCGTCGATACATCGGTCGACGCGCGCGCGCGCAACCACCACGCGGCGAGCGTCGGCGAGAGCGTCCGCGCCGCGAGCAGCGAGAAGAGGATCGCTGCGGACGCCGTGATGCCGAACGCGCGGAAGAATTGTCCGAGCGTGCCGCGCATCAACCCGATCGGCAAGAACACGGCGACGATCGTCAGCGAGGCGGCGACGAGCGTGCGGCCGATCTCCTTGTTCGCGGCGAACGCGGCGACGCGCGGTGCCTCGCCCGCTTCGAGGTGGCGCACGATGTTTTCGACTGCCACGATCGCGTCGTCCACGATGACCCCGACGACGAGCGCGAGTGCGAGTAGGGTGATCGTTTCGAGGTTGAAATGCAAGAGCCACATCACGCACGCGGTACCCAGCAGCGACACGGGGATGGCGACGGCGGAGATCATCGTGGCGCGGACGTCGCGCAGAAACGGCCAGATGACGACGATCGCGAGCAGGACGGCGATGCCGAGGGCTTCCTGCGTCGCCTGAGTCGCCTCGCGGATGTAGGTCGCCTGTTCCGTCGTGCGGACGATGTGCAGTTCGGGGTGCGCCGCATCGAGCGCCACGACGGCTTTTTGCGCTTCATCGGAGACATCGAGGGTGTTCGCGTCGCCGCGTTTGACGATCGAGATCGCGACCGCGGGCGCGCCGTCGAAACGATACGCCGACGCATGCGCGCCCGTCGTCGCGCCGCCGATGACGTCGACCTTGAGCACGCCCGGCAGCGCGCGTAAGCGCGGCGCGATATCGCGTTCGCTCGCGCGGGCGAGCGCGGCGAGGGACGTTCCCGTCTGCGTCAATGCGTACGTCGCGACGGGCGACTCGTTGAGGTCGAGGGTCGAGATCGTCGCTTTGGTACGGGCGGGAAGTCGCACGCGCGCGAGCGCTTCGCGGGCTTGCTCGCGCCGTCGATCGACCGGTTGCGCGACGTCGAAGGCGAGATCGACGACGACGAATTGCGGATACGTCAGCGAGTGCACGTGCGTGGTGCCGGGTAGTGCGCCCAGCGCCCGTTCGAGCGGCGCCGTGACGTCGCGCTCGTTCGCATCGACGTCGATCGTCGTGGTCTGCGCGGAGACGATGACGACGGGAAACGTAATGTCCGGAAAGAGCGCGAGCTTGAGATTAAAGAACGCGAACGTTCCGGCAATCGAAAGCAACGCCCACAGCGCCACCGTCGCGCGCGGGTAATCGATCGCGATCGCGGAGATGCTGCCGAGGCGTTTGAGCTTCAGGCCGGGCCAAGTTTGAAGCGCTGCCGACTGGTCTTCGAGACGAGCCACCGCGTGCACGTGTTACTGATCGTCGAAATCGACCCTGCGAGGATGAGCGAGCGGACCTCGTCGCGCGAGATCTTCACGCCGCCTCCCGATTGCAGCATGGCCGACGAGGTTCCGATCTCGCGAAGCGTCGCCGCAGCGAACAGCACCGGGAGCAGACAGAAGAGCCGAATCTGGACGGCAAAGCGCGGGATGTCGTTGATGTAGGCGATCGACGCGCGCAGATCGTCTTTGGCGAGCGAGACGAGGGCGACGAGCGCTTCGCGATTCTGCGAGCGCAGGTCGCCGTCGAGAAGGGTGCGGTGGCTCGAGCCGCGGGCGCGAAAGAGTTCCTCGGGGACGAACGCGGCGTTCTCGTGTTCGATATCGTACGCGATATCTTTGAGGATGTTGATCGTCTGCAGACATTCGCCGAACGCTTCGCAATTTACCAGCAGCCGTTCGTAGTCGCGCTTGCCGACGAGCGGCGAGCGCTCGTACCACAGCTCTGTGAGGAGATGGCCTACCGTGCCCGCCACGTAGTAACAGTAGCGGCGATATTCCGGCATCGTTTGAATGCGGATACCCGCCGGATATCGCCCGACGAATTCGCTCATGCCGAGCGACATCTCGCGCGTCCATTTCTCGACGATCGCGGCGGATTTCGGTGGCAGCGCGTGCAGCAGATCGAAGACGAGTTTGGTCCCGCGTAGCAATTCGAGATACGCGGCGTCGGCCGCGATATCGGATGCTTCATCTGCGAAGGTTTCGGCGCGGTGCGGATCGTCGAAGCACGCGACGAAGCGAGCCAGCAGCTCCTGACGACGTTCGGCGGTCGCCGTTCCGTCATCTTCGATCGTGTCGGCGATGCGACAGAGCAAGTAGCCCACGAGGACCGCGCGTCCGAGATCTCCCGGAAGGACCGCGATGCCGATTGCGAACGTGCGGGACACGCGTCCGATGATGCCGCGTGCGAAGGAGAGCGCCGCGCGCTCGTCCGTCGCTCGCACACGCGGTGCCACTCGTTCGATCATCGTCATCCTTCGTCGTCCGTCCCCCGTCGTTCCAGTCGAGAAGTCGTACGTCGCCGGTCGACCGGTTGTGTCACGCGGACGAGCGACGTGCGCCCCATGTCAAAAGCGCAGGACTGCGAATGATTCGCGGCACAGACGGTTTCATGCTCTGCGTGCGCCGCAAACCCTCTCTCTGCTTCGTTTCCGGATGAGCCGCGCGCGCGCGTCCGTGACGCGCAACGTGCTCTGCGTCTTTCCGCACTACACGCCGTCGTTCGGCACCTTCGAACACGCGTACCCGTTCGTGGGCGTCAAGGCGTTCATGCCCCCGCAGGGCATCCTCGTGATCGCGAATTATCTGCCGGAGGATTGGAACGTGCGCGTCGTCGACGAGAACGTGCGTCGCGCGACTGCCGCGGATTTCAAGTGGGCCGATGCCGTCTTCGTAAGCGGTATGCACATCCAGAAGCCGCAGATCAACGATATCAACCGGCGCGCGCATCTCTACGGCAAGGTGACGGCGCTCGGCGGACCGTCCGTCTCGGGATGTCCCGAGTATTATCCCGACTTCGACTACGTGCACGTCGGCGAACTCGGCGACGCGACTGATGCCCTGGTCGCGCGGCTCGCGCAGACGACGGCGCGCCCGCGCGTGCAGATGCGCTTCGAAACGAAGGAACGCCACCCGCTCGGCGATTTCCCGGTGCCGGCTTACGATAAGATCGACGTCTCGCAGTATTTTCTAGGCAGCGTACAATTCTCGAGCGGTTGTCCGTATCGCTGTGAGTTCTGCGACATTCCCGAGCTCTACGGCAACAATCCGCGGCTCAAAACGCCGGAGCAGATCGTCGCCGAACTCGACGCGATCCTCGCGAACGGCGGCGAACGCGCGATCTATTTCGTCGATGACAATTTCATCGGTAATCGCAAAGCGGCGAAGGAACTGCTGCCGCACCTCATCGCCTGGCAGAAGCGCAACGGGTTCGCGGTGCAGCTCGCCTGCGAGGCGACGCTAAACATCGCGAAATCCCCCGACTTACTCGCGATGATGCGAGAAGCGTATTTCTGTACGATCTTCTGCGGAATCGAGACGCCGGACCCCGTCGCCCTCAAAGCGATGAATAAGGGCCATAACGATCAGATGCCGATCATGGAGGCCATCGGCATCATCCATAGTTTCGGCATGGAAGTCGTTTCGGGCATCATCATGGGCCTCGACAGCGATACGGCCGATACCGCGAACAAGATTCTCGAATTCGTCGAAGTTTCGAACATCCCGTTGCTGACCATCAATCTCTTACAGGCGCTTCCGCGCACGCCTCTCTACCGCCGCCTCGAAGCGGAGGGCCGCCTCATCGACGAACCCGGTCGTGAGTCGAACGTCGATTTCAAAATTCCCTACGACGAGATGGTCGCGATGTGGCGGCGCACGTTTACGGCCGCGTACGCGCCCGAGGCACTCTACCGGCGCTTCGAATATCACATCGAACATGTCTTTCCGAACCGCATCACGCCGCCCAATAGTAAGCAGCGCGTCAATTTCCGCAACATCCGCACCGCGCTTCGGATTCTCGGGAATCTGCTCGTGCGCGTCGGTCTGCTCGGCGATTACCGCGACGTCTTCTGGCGCATGGCGAAGAAGACGCTCGCGACGGGCAACGTTGAGGCGATGTTCCATATCGGCATGGTCAGCCATCACCTCATCACGTTCGCGCGCGAGGCGGCAGCCGGACGACAGAGCGCGTCGTTCTACAACCAAGACACGCGCGAGGACCGTAATGGCGAGCTCGGCCGCACGGCCTAACGCCGCGTTTCTTACCACGATGCGGCGCCTCGCATGGTCGCCGGTGGACGCTCGGGGATCCATCGACACAGTCGCCCGCTACGTGAGAACGTTTTTCATACCTCGAGTGACGAGGGTTCCGTTCACCTGCGGCCGACCGACGGCGAACCCTTGGATCGCGAGTCGGTGACGGTAGCGATCGAAATGGATCGCGAGCTCGCGACACGCTTCCATCGATGCGTCATCTTCGACGCCCTCGCAGATCACGTCGTAGCCGAGACGGTGAGCGATCGTTACGATTCCTTCGGCCGTCGCACGCGCCGTCTCGTCGGTCGTGAGGCGACCGACGATCGACCGGTCGATCTTCACGATATCGACCGTCACCGTCGATAGCGTCTCGAGACCGGCGTTTCCGCTTCCCGTATCGTCGAGCGCGATACGATACCCGCGTGTGCGCAGTTGCGCGATGTTGACACGCGCCGCATCGTCGAGCGGTTCGTGTTCGGTTACTTCGATCACGATTCGCTCGGCCGGCAGATCGGTGCGAGCGCGGAGGTGCTCGAGCCGCTCGAGCGCGAGATCGGTGCGAGCGTCCTCGGCGAGACGTTGATGAAGAGCGCGCCGGAGAAGCTCGGCTCGATCGCGGTCGCAACCCCATCGATGCAGCACGCGTCGAGTTCTGCCGTGCGTTCCAAACGCGCGGCGGTCGCAAACGCCTCGAGCGGCGTCGTGAAGGTATGCGTGAACCGCGCGAGCGCTTCGTATCCGATCGTTTCGCCGTCGAGCGTGCGAATCGGCTGGAAGGCAACGGCGACGGGATGGCCTCCTGCGAGCACGCGTTCCAGCGCGAGACGACGGGACGCAAGAGTGGACGTTCCCGCGATCATCGTCGAATCGAAGACGACGACGGTGTTGCGGCCACGATGTTTGGCTTCGTAGAGCGCGATGTCGGCCCGTTCGTAGACGGAGTCGATGTGTACGCGCGCGGATCGTTCCGCGACGCCGATGCTGAGGCTTCCGCGGAAACGTTTCGGTGCGTCGCTCCCGATGCGTTCGAGGACGGCGAGCACGGCCGCCGTCGTGCGGCCCTCGAATACCATCACGAACTCGTCGCCGCCGATGCGAAAGGCGCGCGCGTCTTCGTGCGCGAGCAGCATCGCGACTTCGCGAAGCACGCCGTCACCGTGCGCGTGCCCGAACCGATCGTTGAACGACTTGAAGTGGTCGATGTCGACGAGCGCGAGATGGCACGCGCTGCCTCCGCGATCCCCGGGTCGGTCGAATGCCTCACGAAAAGCGCGATGATTTCCCAAGCCCGTGAGTCCGTCGACGAGCGCGGCCGCTTCGAGGCGCTGCATATTTTGCGCCACCATCGCATTGGCGCGTTTTCCGAGGTGCCGAAAAACCAGGAACGTCGCGATCGCGCCGAGACCGAGCAGCCCGACGAGATACGGGAAGAGCACCGCGACCCGAAATTGCGTACGCTCGAGCGCGGCCAACGCAAGATAATCTTCGTGTCCGTACCGTTCCTCGAACCTGCGGATACGCGCTTCCATGTCGTCATAGGTGGGATCGATCGCGAAATGGACTCGCCCGACGGCCGCGCGATCGTGACGATCGCTCGCGTCGAACATCGCGAGCATGGCCTTTCCATAGCGGGCGTTATCGTCGCTGATCCGATCGATCTCCGCAAAATCTGCCGAGGGCGACTCGGCTCGTAGTTGTGCGAGCAGCTTTTCGAGCGTTCGGACCGCAACTTGATGGTACGGCCGATCGAGGTGGACGTTCTCACTCTCGTAGGTTTTCGAATTTACATAGGCGCCGCCATCGAGACGGTCGCGTTCCACGAGATACTTGCGTTCGCGCGTTTCCTCTTCCACGAGCCAGATCCGGACGCGTTTCCAAGCATCGGAGAGGACCACGAGATGGCGCGTCTGCGCGGTCTGGCTCAGCGTTTGCTGCGTGGAGGTCACGCCTAGCCACGACACGATTAGGCCGACGAAGACGAGCGCGCCCCAACCGATCGCGCCAGCGACGCTCGCGCGAAGCGGCACGGGAACGGGAGAGTCCGGCGAACGAACGCGGAGCCGAGTCTGCACGATATCATGGTCGGCTCGAACGAGACGAATTCTTCGCCCGAATTTGCGCGTTCGATTAACTTTCCTTAAGGAAGGCTTCCCGGCTTACATCGCGGGTTCGACCTTTCGATCCACATAAATCTTCACGGTCCGTTTCGGCGATCGCCATGAGAGTGATGCGCGACACGTCCTCACAGGATGCGGAAGCGAGCCATCGATAAGAGGAAAAAGAACGCGCTGCGAACGTGCCCTTACCGATCGCCGCGTTTGTCGCGCGGATGCGCTTCGTCGTACGTCTTGCGCATGTGCTCGACCGACACGTTGGTGTAGATCTGCGTCGTTGCGAGCGACTCGTGGCCGAGCAGTTCCTTGATCGTCATTAGGTCCGCGCCGTTCTCCAAGAGATGCGTCGCGAACGAGTGCCGCAGCACGTGAGGTGAGGCGTGAAGCGAGATGCCCGCGAGCTTTTCGCAGGACGTGACGATCTCCCAAATCGCGCGCACGCCAAGCCGCGTGCCGCGGCGACCGACGAAGAACGCTTCGTCGGACGTGCGCGGGCGGTGACCGAGATAGGCGAGCATGGCATCCGCGGCCGCCTGGTTGATGAGCACCGTCCGCTGCTTGTTGCCTTTGCCGATCACGCGCATGATGCGCCGCTTGAGATCGACGTCCGTCAGGTTGAGGCTCGCGGCCTCGGCCCGCCGAATGCCGCTCGCGTAGAGGACCTCGAGGATCGCGCGATCGCGCAGACGTTGAAAATCGGTCCGGCCGGCCGGCGCGGGCGAGCGTAAGAGCCGCGCGACGTCGTCCTCGCCCAGAACCAGCGGAAGCCGTTTGGGCAGCTTTGGCGCGTCCACGCCGACGGTCGGATCGTCGTCCCGGCGGCCCTCGACGACGAGGTAGCGGCAAAATCGTCGAATCGCGACGAGTTTGCGCCGGATCGCCGCAGGTTGATAGCGCAGCGCGCTCGCCAGATGCAAGATGAACGCTTTCACGTCCGTGCGGTCCGCAGTCATCGCATCGCGCTCGAGAAATTTTGCAAAAAATTCGATGTCGCGCGCATACGCCTCGCAGGTGCGAGCGCCGCGGCCCGCGGCGTAGTGGAGCTCGGTGACGAACGCGCGGATCGTCGGATCCTCCGGGGCGTAGATCGATTGATCGCTAGTCGCGCGTCCACGACGCTCGGGCGGTTTGGCAGCCATCGTTGCGGCGCTTCTCCACCGCTCATCAACATCCTAGAATCATAGTTTCATGATGTAGGCCGAGCAAACGCTTGGCGAAGGTTGTTTTGCAGAGCAACTTCCGCGAAAGGATACCACGATGGCCAAAGCCAGTATTGCACTCGCATGGACCCCATGATAAATTCGAGTTCAGTGCTCGAGTTGCCCGTGTGGGTGTTCAACTTACTGAACGGCGTTCAAGTGTCAGTTGACGCTTACACTGGCGAAATTCTATCGACCACGCGACTATAGCATCATGGGACGAGCTGTTCTCCGAGGACAATTATTGCGGCTCGCCGCGGCCGTGTTCATTCTCTGCACATTTTCCTATGCGTTCAAAGACGTTCTTGGTCGGGTGAGTGCAGGAAGCATCAGCGGCGCAGCGGCTAGGAACCAACAAAATTGGACTTCGCTAACGTATCTGAGCGAGCTTATTGCCAAGTCATCGGGCGGAAATGTAATGCTTGGTGCTCACGGCTTGCACTCATCGCTGTCGGTGTTGATCCTTGGCGCGCGCGGACGCACGAAAGACGGTCTTGAGAAGATACTTCCAACGGACAGTACACTTCTTAATAGTGGTCAAAAAGCATCGACCGCGACCGCTTCAGGGTTCGCTGAGAGAACCGCTTTGTGGACCAAGGGCGGTACCCTCCTGAAACCCACCTTTAAAGACGCCTGCAAACGGCGATTTCAATGCGAGTTATTCGGAGGTGGCAACCTAGCAGCAATCGACGCCTGGTTCCGGGAAGCTTCAGGTGGACAGCTCGATAAGGCGCCAATTCAGGACGTTGGTGATATCACCATTGGGAATGTGAGCACTCGATCAGATCGCTGGGCGTCGCCTTTTCGACCGCAGCAGACGAAGGACGCCGTCTTTCATACCGCACGTGGAAGCAGCGCAGTGCGCATGATGTCTCAAACCTCCGATTTTGCGATTGGAGATTTCCGCGGATGGACCGCGATCGCGCCGTTACGGCATGCGGCCACGGCGTTGTTCCTCTTGCCGCCGAACACAGCGCAACCGCGCGACGTTGGCGCTCTAAATATTGCAGAATTAGCAAATTCGTTGCGACTGCAATTTGGCTCGGTGAGCATTCCGCGATTCACCATCTCGAGCCAAATCAACTTTTTGCCGTTAATAGCGCGCACGCCCGCGGCGATCGCCCTCGGCAGTGAGGCTGATTTCTCGGCGATGACGGAACCGGGCCTTCATGTCACCGCCATGCAACAGGACACAAGGCTCGACGTATCTGAGGACGGCCTCAAGGCAACGGCTGGGACGGAAATTCTGTTCGAGCGAGGCCTATCATCGACGAGGTCGGCAGCCTATCACATCGTCTTTGATCGACCTTTCTTCGTCGTAATCACTGATGAAAGCTTTACGCGGATCGAATTTGCCGCTTCGATTACGGATCCTCACCCACTGCTGCCATCGTGGCACTACGCACCGAGAAGTAAGTAGTTGAGTGATTGTCTCAGCGATCTCAAAGTGCCCTGCCACTGACGGATGCACCCAATCAGACATAAGAGAATCTCGATGTATCGGTTGAAGAAGCCGAACGACGACATTGTGCGCCTGCCTGACAGGTGTTGATTCTAAGGCATCTCTGATTTAGACTGCGTATTTTCTATGGTACAATAGAACCCATGGGTGACGATCAACGGC
>JAABUX010001984.1_pt1 | contig 29730 bp, 28 predicted proteins | sample 5561851 | NCBI WGS metagenome assembly JAABUX01 (sample SAMN10711883, study PRJNA513361) | rock metagenome | isolation source: Antarctica rocks | place: Antarctica: Victoria Land, Richard Nunatak red sandstone | collected 2016-01-03 | reverse complement strand
GAGGCGGGGTCGAGGAAGCCGGGGTGGATCATGGGAGTAGGTAGAGTCGCGCCTGGCGAAATTGGCAAGCGGGAGAGCCGGATTCTCACAGAGTCGGGGTATCGCCTGGATCACCCGGCGGGCGCCGTTCGGCCCGGCCACGCTGGTCGATGAGGACCTGACGGCCGACTTCAGCAAGCAGACGGGTCCAGGGGATATCGTCAGCGTCGTCGCCACCCGGCCGCTGACCCGCGACGAGACCTGGACCACCATGCGTTCCGGCAGCTTCGTCGTGTTCCGCCGCGGCGTGGCGCATCCGGGGGTGCGGGTGCCTGGGCGGGGGATGCCGGCATCGGCTGGCGCTGCTGCCTGAGCAGGCTTGCGCGGCCTGTCATGCAGATGGGCTGCGGCCGTGCCGGGCCGCGCAAGCCTGCTTAGGTTTTGTCCGGCGCAAACCTCCAGAGATTTGCTCAGGGCGGCGGGCGCCATGGGCCGCGGGGGTGCATGGGGTGGCGCAGGATCATGGCGATCCTAGCCGACGCTTCAGCCGGGTCGTGCAGTGGAGCGCTGCCGGCGTAGGTGGGGCCGGCCGCGCGGGGAGCGGCGACCGCCCTGGATGCGACGGGGGTGGTTGGGGCGCGCTCAGGGATGGCCGGAACAGAGGGCGGTTCGGCGCCGGGCGGGTGGGCGCGGCTGGGTGCGGCGGCGCGGGCGCAGAGCTGTTCGAGGTCCGCCGGCGTGCGGCGCTTCCAGGGGTGCGTGCCGGGCAGGGCGGCCAGGCCGGGGTCGCGGCAGATTTCGGTGATGATGTCGGCGACCGGGCGGTGGCTGATGTCCTCATCCAGGTCGGGGGCGTCGAGGCGGTCGTGCAGCTCGGCGGTCATAGCCTCGGCGCTGGCGTCGTCGGCGTCGGCACCATCGGAAGCTGCATCATCGGCGCTGGAGGCGGTGCGCTGGATCGCGTCCTCGACTTCGCGGAGGATGCGCTTGCGGGCGGCGGCGCGGTGCTGGGCGGGGTCCCTGGCGGGCGGGACGGGGTCGGCGAGGCTGCGCGCGAGGGCGATGCTGCGGCGGACGGCGCGGGCGATGCGGTCGAAGGCGGCGGCGATGCTGACGAGGGCGTCTGGCGCCGGGGTTGGCGCGGGCTGCGGTGCGGGGTCCTGCGGCGTGGCTTGGGCGGGGGCGGTGGCCTGCTGGTGCAGGAGGCGGGCGAGGCCGGCGCCCATGTCGATCAGCTCGTGCAGGACATGGCGGTAATATTGCGTGTCCGCGGCATGGTGGCTGGGTTCAGTGTGGAGGTTGGCCGGGCTTGGCTGGGTGGACATGAACGGAACAAGAACATTGTTGGGTTGGGAGTGTCAAGATTGGCGTTGAAGGGACCAAGCAGGCTTGCGCGGCCTGTCACACATACTGCCTGCGGCCGTGCCAGGCCGTGCCAGGCCGCGCAAGCCTGCTAGCTCTGGAGCTGTAAGCCAACCTCCAGAGGTTTGCTTAGCTGTGTGCAGGCCTACGGAGGTCTGCTTGAAGCCTATCCCGGCAGGGGTGCTTCGGGCCTGCGGGAAAGGTCAACAGGGTCCAATTGACCCCGACCGGGACAGGCGATTAAACGAAACGGAAGTTTGCAGCCGTCAGCGGCACGCCGTCAGAGAAGACGTTGATCCTCAAGCCTGCACCAAAGGAGATTTCGGTAAAGGGCGTGCTGCCAGCCACGACTCTGAACGGGGTCAGCGTGAGCGCTCCAAAGCCCGCCGCCTGCTGCCTTTGTATCTGTATGATGTCTGATACGGGATTGAAGGCACCGCCTCCAGAGTTGTAAACGGTTGCAATTCCCGGACTTTTTAAACCAAACTCGATACTGGGTTGTGAATTGATTGCGACAGAAAGGTGTAAGTTAGCGGAGATCAGCACATCGTTGTGCAGCAAGCCATAGGCGAAGCTGGCCGTTCCCGCGATGGTTTCAGCGGTGATGTTTCCATAGTCGCCGAAGGACGACGGGGGACTGCCGCCTGCAAGCTCGCCAACCTGTATCCTGATAGCCTGGGCCGGAAACGTCGGGCCTAGCTCCGATTTGTCAGAAGCCAACTCGACCGGAGTAGGCGCCCTTCCGACTGCAGCTTGGTAAGCTTGGCTGAGGCTAGCCGTAAAAGCTGGACTCTCCCTCGCCACTGCCAACGTCGTATTGGAGATGTCCAAGTTCCGGCCATACTATAATCGTTTGGTTGATCCAGATTACCGATGATGAGCTGCTGGACCGCACTGAGGTCCACTGTGTCTGGTGCTACCCCAAGCAGCGCCTGATACACGGCGGTGATGGCTTCCACAACGCCGGGGACACTTGCAACCGCAGCCGCCAGGCTTGCCCCGCCAGCCAGGGAGCGCTCCGCAGAGGCGATGTCGTCCGCCAACGAAGCGGTACCCGGCGGACCAGCGGGGGTACCGAACGGACCGGCGGGATCAGGCTCCGAAAAATACAGCCGGTCCGTCACGGCACGGATCGCCTCGTCCGACATGGACAGGTAGCTGCGTATGCCGGCGAGGCTTGCTCCCCCGGCAATCGCCTTCTCGCCCGCCGCCAGCTCGCCCGGTGTAATCGCACGAGCAAGCTCGTTCTGATAGAGCGCTGACAGCTTGCCCGAAGCCTCGTTCGACGTGGACAGGTAGCCGCGTATGGCGGCGAGGCTTGATCCCGCAGCAATCGCCTTCTCATCCGCCGCCAGTTCGGCCGGCGTGATCGCACGACCAAGCTCGTCTTGATAGAGCGCCGACAGCTTGCCCGCAGCCTCGACGGTCGTGGCGAAGTATCCGCGCAACTCTGCCTAGAGGACGCCGCCCGCTTGTTCCCAGACCGAGAGAGGAGCCAGTGCGGTCTTGCGCCCTGTCCGTTCGGCCTGCTGGCTGGCCGAGATATGCGGGCCGAAAGCTGGATTGCGCCGCCGAATTGGTAAACTGCCTGGTGCTGCCCACCCACTCCCATGCCATGCTGGCCGCCTATGCCGCAGGAACCGCTGCGGCCGACCACCAAGCCAAGCCGCGGAGCCGCCCATGCCCCTTCCCGTCCCCGCCCTCGACCATGTCGTCATCAACGTCCGCGACGGGCTGGATGCGGCGGCCGAATTGTATGGGCGCCTCGGTTTCACCTTGACGCCGCGCGGGCACCACACGCTGGGGTCCAGCAACAACCTGGCCGTCCTGGGCACCGACTACCTGGAGCTGCTGGGCGTGCAGCCCGGGGGTGGCAGCCGGGCGGACGTGCTGGACTGGCCGGCCGGGCTGAACGGCGTGGTGTTCAAGACGTTCGACTCGGATGCGACGTATGCCGCCCTGCAGGCCGCCGGGCTGCCGGTGCCGCCGCCGCAGGCGTTCTCCCGCCCGGTCAGCATGCCAGATGGCGCCACCGGCGACGCCGCCTTCCGCACCGTGCGGCTGGAACGCGAGGCGGCGCCGGCGGGACGCCTGTTCTTCTGCCACCACCTGACGCCGCAGCTTGTATGGCACGACGCCTGGCGCCGACATGCCAACGGCGCCCTCGGCCTGCAACGGGCAGTCATCGCCGCCGAGGACCCGGCGGAGCCTGCGGCGCTGCTGGCCCGCCTGTTCGGGGAGGATGCGGTGCAGCAGGACGGGGACGGGTTCTCCCTGCTGGCCGGGCTGGCCCGCATCAGCATAATCACCCCGGCGGCGCTGGCAGCGGAGTTCGGCGCCGCCGCGCCGGATGCTGCCGGACGTGGGCAGTTCATGGCGGCGCTGACGCTGCGCACGGCGTCGCTGGACCGCGCCGACGCAGCCCTGCAGGCGGGCGGCATCGCGGCGGCGCGGGAGGGTGGGCGCCTGGTCGTTCCCGCAAGCACGCTGGACGGCATGACCCTGGTGTTCGTGCAATGATGCTTCCCCCTCCTCCTCCGGGCTTGGTCCGCTGTGCAGGTCAAGGCCGGAGGAGGGGGAAGCACCGCGATGTGCCTTGATCGACCTGCTGCCCGCCCTGGATCAAGCGGTCAATTCGAGCCTCGCCCCCCTCCGCCACGGCCTGCCGCTGGCCGCCTTTCGGTTTCTGACCACCATGGGCGCCGAAGCCGCGGCCCTGCCTGTCGCCGTCGCCGCCTCCGGCCTGCTGGCGGCCGGGCGGCGCGGCGGGCTGGTGGCGCCGCTTTGGCTGACCCTGCTGGGGGCCGAGGCGACGACCTATGGCCTGAAGTACCTGGTGGGCCGGCCGCGCCCGCCCACCCTGGCCGGCGTTGCCGCCATCTCGCCCTCGTTTCCCAGCGCCCATGCGACGGTGGCGGTCGCGCTGTACGGCTTCCTGGCACTGGTGATCGCGGCCGGGCTGCCGGGGCGCCGGGCGTTGGTGCTGATGGGGGCTACGGCGGTTATCCTGGCCATCGGGGCCAGCCGCCTGGTGCTCAGCCTGCACTACGTGTCGGACGTGCTGGCGGGCTATGCCATCGGAGGAGCTTGGCTGTGGGCTAGCTCACGCTGGGCCATGCTGCGGACGGCTCCGCGCCCGGAGCGCCTGGGCCGGAACCGACGCTGATGCGCCTCTGGCATTGCAATGCCATAATGTGCGTGCATGAAACCGAGTATGATGAACGAGTCGCCTCGCTGGGGGTGCCGGAGGCGGATGGAGCATAGCGCATTGCAGGTCCGAAGGAAGCTGATCCTGCTGCCGCTGCTCTGCGTGGCGGCCTGCGTACGTGGGCAGCCGATCGTGCTGAACCCGGCCAGCATCCACCTGCTGCCGCCGCCCTACGTCGAGCATGCCGCCCTGCCGACGCATGTTGCCGCTGCCCCGCGGCCGCCTTGCACCGGCGCGGCGGCACGCAGGCTGACCCGGGCGCGGAAGGACGAGCTGTTCCGCCAGTTCGCCTCCCAGGACGGCCAGCCCGACGACGCGCCGACGCCGGCCAAGGCGCCGACGGCCGCGTGCCGGACAGCGGGACGATAAGCGGCGATGGACATGCTGCTGCCCGCCACGGACCCGCCTGCCGCCACGCCGGGCTTGGCGGGGGAGCCGGCCCTCGGCGCGTTGCGGTTCATCCAGGCCGGGGGGCGTGCCGTTGTCCTCGTCGATCCCTCGGCGCCGGCGCGGGCAGCGGCCCTTGAGAGCATCCTGGCAGCCTTGCCTGCCGGGGCCATCAAGATCGGCAACCCGCTCACCAGCGCGCTCACGCTGGACAGGCTGATGTTCCAGCTTGGCATCGAGGACGAGGGCGAGGATGCCGGCGGGCTGATCGTGTGCGCCCTTGATGTTCCGTCCGGCGTCAGGATGGCCGTGCTGGCCGTGGATGACGGGCACTCGCTGACGCCCGAGGCCATCACGGCCCTGGCGCGCGTGCCCAGCCCGGCCAGCCCGGACCAGGCCGGGCGCCTGCTGCTGCTGGCTGGCGGCCCTGGGCTGCTGGCCTTGATGTCCGGACCCGGCTGCGAGGTGCTGCGCGACCCCCGCCTGACCTTGACGGTCATGGCGCCTGCCGTTGCCGAGTCCGCGGCGCCCGCGTCTGCCGAGGCCGCGGCGGCTCCGTCCTTCGGGAAACCTGGCGTGGCCGACACGCCTCCCCTCAGCCCCGGGACCAACCGGCTTTGGTGGGTAGGGCTGTTGCTGGCCGGGTCGTTCGTTGCTGGCTTGGTCGGCACGCCGGTCCTGTTATGGGTCACCCAAGCCCCGGCTCCGCCGCCCGGGGCATCGCCAGCCGATCCTGCACCGTCGGCCGCCGTGCTGCCCGGACCGGATGCTGCTGAGGTTGGCGGCGGCCATCCCTCACCCCAGGCAGCGCCGGACCTGCCGGAGCGGCGCGTCACGCCCACGCCGCAGCCCACGCTGGCCGAGGCCGACGCGCGGCTGCGCCAGGAGTTCGATGCGTTCCTCAACCGGGCCGGGCATGATACGGCGGGTTTGAGCGTGAAGGCGCGGAAAAGGCTGTTCCGGGAGTACTTGGACTGGCGGAGCCGCAATGCAGGAGGCCCTGAGACGCGCAAGCCGCTTGCGCCGGCCGTGCCCTAGGATCTAGGGACAAAATTGGTTGGAGTAGCAACAACCTCGCCGATCATGTTTATACCAATGGCTATCTGCTCCGACCATTCTTGTCATTGCGAGGAGCGCAGCGACGCGGCGATCCAGGAGCGGCAAGCGCAGTCCTCCCCGCCTCTAGACTGCCACGCCGCAAGAGCGGCTCGCAATGACGGTGCGATAGGGGACAGGTCGGAGCAGATGGCCGTTTGTATTACACCGATCACGTGCATTCTGCGTCCCGTCTTCTCGGACACTACAACTATTTCGTGGGTGACTCTATGATATATCAAGCAATGCAATAGGTTAGGAAATCTGTCTCTAAACCCTAGTCCTCTACTAGCGACCGTCCCGGCATGGAGCTACGATCATTCGATAGCATATCCATCCGCCTGCAAACGCCGCGAGCAGGACACAATAGCCAAGCTGAAGGTCCATGCGCTCAGGAAAACGTCTGCTACTAGGCTCGATTCTCTTGACCTTCGTTGCACTCCAGGCAAGTGGCCAGTCTAGACGCCCTGCCCATCGAGTTCCTCCGCCACCCCGGGGCAACAGCATCACGGTCGTCAACCACACCGCCCAAAGAGTGATCGAGGCCTATGCCTCGCTCACGAGCGATACGGTCTGGGGGGACGAGCGCCTGGGGGATGCCGCCATCTCGCCAGGCGCGTCACGAACGCTGGCGCTGCGACCGGCGACCGACTGTTCCTATCAGTTGCATGTCGTTTATGAGAACACGGCCAGCGAGGATGGCACCGTCGAAGGTTGCGGCGCCAAGATGATCACGTTCGACGGAACGCAGGCGCCAGGTGCCCTCAGCGGTAGCCATGACGTCGTGCTGACGAATCAGTCCGGCCAGAAGGTGCAAGCCATCTACCTGGCTACGTCGCGGGAGAACAACTGGCGCAGCGACCGGAACCATTGGGGCCATGACGGGCTTGGCGACGACTTGCTGGCCGTGGGTGAAAGCAAGACGCTGCCAGTGCTCGGCTGCTCGGCCGACCTTCGGATCGTTTATGCCGGCCACGCGGCCGACGAACGAGAGGACATCGATGTGTGCGAGAACCCGACGATCACGATCGCTCCTGGCTGGAATTTGCGCGATCCGGTCGGCGCCGTGGCTGCCGCGGTCCCTTCCGGAGCTGCCGCCGACGGCAAGGCTTCGGTCACGGTCGTCAACAAGACCGGGAAGACGATCAGGGACTTGTACGTCTATCCCGATGGAGGCGAGGAGCATGGCCACGAGCTGCTCGGCGCCGGCATGCTAGAGGATGGGGCGACCAAGACGGTGAGCGTCGCGATGGGGACGACTTGCAAATTCACCCTGGAAACCTCCAGCAGCAGTATCGGGACGCGAACGCGGGGCGGCATCGACCTGTGCGCGAGGAAGGACATAGCGATCACGGCTTCCGGGCATCCAGAGGCCAGCTTCCGCAACGCCGGGCCACTGCCGGTCGTGGCGTTGCACGTCGATGCGCCGGGCGCTCCGCAAGGCCCGGACCGGCTGGCGGATGGCGTGGTCGCACGCGGCGGCGTCCTCACGCTGGTGCTGCCGGACGAAGGGCGGTGCGACTACCAGGTGACCGCCGTCTTCCGGGATGGGCGGACGGTTGCGTGTTCGAGCGATCTTTGCGGCGGCGAGGTGGTGCTGAACTGATGCGTGCAGCCTGCCTGTTTGCGGCTTTGGGCCTTGTTGCCCTTCCCGCCGCTGCCCTGGCTCAGGCGTCAGGCGCTGCCACGGCATCGCCAGACCTGCCGGGGACGCTGCTGGGTACTTATGCCGTGGCGTCCAACGGCTGCGCGAACGCAACCCTCGCCGTGCAGGTGACGCCCCGGAGCATCGTCACGATGAGCGCGTCCGGCGACAACCGCCTTATGCGGGTGGTCACGACGCAGGCGCTTGGGGATTGGACGGTGGCGGTGGGCGGGGGCGACGATATGCCTCGCGTCCTGCTGCGTCCTGCAGGCGAGGGCGCGGAGACCGGGATCGACCGCCTCCTGCCGGACCCGAAGCTGCGCGACGATCAGCTTCCCGGCCCGCAAGCCCCTGTCCACCTCCGGCGCTGCGGCGAGTTGCCGTTGCTGCTCGCTGTCCTGCACGGCGAGGGGCTGGCGACGTTGCACGGGCTTGAGGCCATGGAGCCGCCCTGCGCGGAAGGTCTGCTGCAGGCGTGCATGGACGCGTTTATGAGCTATGCCGACTTGAACAAGGACGGCCGGCTGAACCCGGCGGAACTGGCGCGGGTGGCGCGGGGCGCCGCCTGGTTCGCCCAGATGACGTCCGGCGCAACGGCTGGCGAGCTGGAAGCCGGGCTGGCCGCCGCCTTGCTTGGAGGGTTGGCTGTAAGCGAAACGCTGGTCCGGTCGTACGATTATGACGGCCAGGGCTCGATCACGCCGCAGCAGCTCATGCATGACCGGATGTCGATTGCATTGCAGCCCCAGCCTCGAACAAGCGCCGCTTCTCCAGTGGAGATCGGCCCGGTTGCCGGATTCCAGCTTGGCCCTTTGATGTCTCTGCTGCGCCTCCTGGAGTGAAAATCCCACAGCGGGACCTGCATCTCAAGCTAAGCAGCCCTTTCTAGGTTTGCGTAGATATGAAAGCTAAGCACAGTTGCGCAGCCTGGTCGCGCTGGACAGCATCCGTGTTCCAGGCTGTGCAACCCTGCATAATCTAATCCCCAGTCGAGATGCCCATCAGGAAGCATGGATGCCAACCTCGTTGGCCGTGCAACCGACCGACCAATATGGCCGGAGCATCACCCCTCAACCTGCCCCGCTGCCCTAACCTTCGATTGCACCTGTCCACCTTGCCGCCCTAGCCTTGTCCCATGCCCTATCAAAGCACCGTCTGTCCGCACGACTGCCCCAGCACCTGCGCGCTGGAGGTGGAGGTGCTCGACGCCCACCGCATTGGCGGGGTCCGCGGCGCGGCCGACAACACCTACACCGCCGGCGTCATCTGCGCGAAGGTCGCCCGCTACGCCGAGCGCCAGCACCATCCGGGCCGCCTGACCCGCCCGCTGGTCCGAACCGGCTCCAAGGGCAGCGGCACATTTCGAGAGGCCGGCTGGGACGAGGCCCTGGACCTGGTTGCCGCTAGGTTCCAAGACGTCGCTGCCCGGCACGGCTCGGAGGCGATCTGGCCCTACTACTTCGCCGGCACCATGGGCCTGGTGCAGCGGGACGGCATCAACCGGCTGCGCCATGTCATGCGCTACTCCCGCCAGCACAACACCATCTGCTCGACGGTGTGCGAGAGCGGCTGGATCGCCGGCATCGGCCGCTATGGCGGGCCGGACCCGCGGGAGATGCAGCAGGCCGACCTGATCGTCATGTGGGGCGGCAACCCCGTCTCCACCCAGGTCAACGTCATGACCCATGTCACCCGCGCCCGCAAATCCCGCGGCGCGGCGTTCGTGGTGATCGACCCCTACCGCACCCCGAGCGCCGCCGCCGCCGACCTGCACCTTGCCCCCCGCCCCGGCACCGACGGCGCCCTGGCCTGCGCCGTCATGCACGTCGCCTTCCGCGACGGCCACGCCGACCGCGCCTACATGGCCCAGTATGCCGACTGCCCCGACCGCCTGGAGGCCCACCTGCGCCCGCGCGGCCCCGAATGGGCGGCCGGCGTCACCGGGCTGACGGTGGCGGAGATCGAGCACTTCGCCGGGCTGTACTGCCGGACGGAGCGGGCGTTCCTGCGCATCGGCTACGGCTTTGCCCGCAGCCGCAACGGAGCGGTGGCGATGCACGCCGTCACCTGCCTGCCCACCGTCACCGGCAAGTGGCGCCATCCCGGCGGCGGCGCGTTCTGGAACAACCGCGGCACCGGCATCTATCACTGGGACAAGACGCTGATCGAGGGCCTGGACGCCCGCGACGCCTCGGTCCGCATGATGGACATGAGCCGCATCGGCGCCGTGCTGACCGGGGACCGGGCGGAGCTGGGCAGCGGTCCCCCGGTGCACGCCCTGCTGGTGCAGAACACCAACCCCGCCGTCGTCGCCCCCGATAGCCTGCGGGTCCGCCGCGGCCTGCTGCGGGAGGACCTGTTCACGGTGGTGCACGAGCAGTTCATGACCGAGACCGCCCGCCTGGCCGACGTGGTGCTGCCGGCGACGACGTTCCTGGAGCACGACGACCTGTATGGCGCGGGCGGCCACACGCACCTGCAGGTCGGCCGCAAGCTGGTGGAGCCGCCGGGGGAGTGCCGTAGCAACCACGAGGTGCTGCAGGGCCTGGCCGCTCGGCTGGGGGCGCAGCATGCCGGGTTTGGCATGACGGCGATGGAGCTGGTGGACGCGACACTGCGCGCCTCCGGCTGGCCCGGCGCCGAGGAGGTCGTGGCCCGGCGCTGGGTGGATGCGGCGGAGGGGTTCGAGCGGAGCCACTTCCTGACCGGGTTCGGGTTCCCTGATGGACGGTTCCGCTTTGCGCCTGATTGGGCCGGGGTCGGGCCGCACCATGCCGGGATGCCGGCGTTGCCGGACCACTGGGCGGCGACGGATGCGGCGACGGAGGACCATCCGTTCCGCCTGGTTGCTGCGCCGGCCCGCAACTTCCTGAACACGACGTTTACGGAGACGCCGGGCAGCCGCAAGCGGGAGGGGCGGCCCACGGCGCTGCTGCATCCCGCTGATGCGGCGCGGCTGGGCGTGGCGGACGGGGGGCGGGTGACGCTGGGCAACAGCCGGGGGGCGGTTACGGTGCATGTGCGCGTGGCCGACGGGATGCAGCCGGGGGTCGTGGTGGTGGAGAGCGTTTGGCCGAATGCGGATTTCGGGGACGGCGTGGGGATCAACGCGCTGACCAGCGATGCGCCTGCGGCGCCGAATGGTGGGGCGGTGTTTCATGATACCGCAGTTTGGGTGCGGGCGGTGGCGGTAGGGCTGGCTATGGCGGCGGAGTAGGAGAGTGGCGGTTTGGTTCGGGGAGTGGAGGGAATCTCCGATGCATAAAGGGGTGTACCAGACCGCAATAGGCTGTGGTATAGCATGGTTGTCGGTTGCAGCCCTGGAGTTCTTCGAGGTTCCCAGCGGCGCCAACCCCTGGCTTACCTCAACAATTGCCTGCATCATGTTTGCGGTTACGAGCAGCATGATCTACAACGTATTCTGGAGAAGCTACACGCCTTATATCACGCTGGAAGAAGCGACGATCCTGGCTTCATCCGAAGCCCTGCCTGCGCCACCTCGCGCCCGCTTCTGGTTGGCGGTTGCAATGCTTTTCAGCTGTGCTTGCGTAATCCTTGTTGTTATTGGCGCCATCTACGGCAAGCCAGTCTGGAGTTCGTGGAGGGGTTTCGAATCCAGCTTTTTCATATCAATTACAATCACGGTCTCGGCAATGTTCCAAAAATCTTTCAACAAAATACTTCCCCCACGCAGATAAATGGAATGCGCCAACCCGCTTGGACCCAGCATCGGGTTCCTGAGCACAGCGGCAAAGTAGAAACCGCTTGCTGCCCCTCTCCCTCCGGGCTTGGGCCGCAGCGCGGACCAAGGGCGGGGTGAAGGGGGTCTTCGCTGCGGAGCGGGGAGCTGTAAGCGCCAACAGCAAGCCGCAACTCGTCCACCGCTGACTATCGCACTCGGCCGCGTTGGCATTGCCGCGTTAGCGCCCAACCTCGCCTTGCCGACTGAGAAGCCTGCTGCCGCCTCGCTCATGCGGCAACACGCAGGCGCCGTTCCGCCCCTTTCCGGATGTGTGCAAATTGCAATGGACCAGCCTTGGGCGCTTCATCATGCTGGCCCCATCATGCCCGGAGGATGCAATTGGACGCTGCCTACACTGCCCTGATGTTCCTCACCCTCACGGTGAGCGCAGCCGTTGGATGGTGGGCGCAACACAGGCTGCATGAGCGTTACGTGTCACGGGATGCCATCGAGAGCATCCGGCTGCTGATGGGAATGCTTCTGACCTTCTCAGCCTTGGTCCTCGGGCTGCTCACCTCCAATGCGAAGCAGCGATTTGACGGCTACAACAATGACCTGAGCGCGTTCGGGGTCAGCCTTGTTGAACTCGATCACCGCCTGCGGACGTATGGGCCGGACGCGCAGCACATCCGCGCCCTGCTCCGAACCTACACGGCCGCCGCCATCGCCGACACCTGGCCAGGGGAAACGCCACCCTCGGGACGGTATCCCCGGTTCAACCATGGGTTGGGTCACGAGAGCGTGGAAGGGACGGAGCTGGGCCGGATACTCGCAGACGTGGACACCGAGATCGAGCGCCTTGCACCGCCAGACGACTACCACCGCCAGGTCGCCGACCGCCTGCGCAACCGTGTTACCCAGGCGATCGAGCAGCGGTGGCAACTGATCTTCTCGGCCCGCTCGACGGTCTCCTGGCCTTTCCTGCTTGTGCTCACGTCCTGGCTCTCGATCATCTTCGCGGTCTTCGGGCTGACGTCGCCTCGCAGCCGCCTGGTGTATGCTGTCGTCTGTTTGTCGGCCCTAACCATCGCCTCGCCGCTATACCTGATCCTCGACTACACCGAGGCACGGACCGGACTGCTGAAGCTCTCCAGCTTCTCGATGTACACCGCGTTGTCGCATATGGATCAGGACGATTGAGCAGGCTCGCGCGGCCTTGACCTCACCCATGCACCAGGCCATGCAAACTTCGGTTGAACCAGGCGGCGGTCGATGCGAGCGCGCCCAATCAGTGCAAGCCCTTTCACACCAACCCTATTCCTGACAAATAGGGGGCAAGAAACGGATTGCCTGCCTCGGTTCCGCCCAGCCAGGGTCGGCCATGACCCGGAACAATTGGCTCTTGCTCCTTGCGCTCTCCGTTCCTTGGGGGTGCTCGTTCTTCTTCTTCAAGGTGCTGGCCGCAGAACTCCCACCGCTGACCATCGCGCTCGGCCGCGTTGGCATCGCGGCGGTGGCGCTCAACCTGGCCCTCATGCTGGCAGGCGTGCGGATCAGGGCCGTGGCGCCGCACTGGCGGGCGCTGCTGCTGCTGGGCATCGTGAACAACGCCGTGCCGTTCACCCTGTTCGCCTGGGGCGAAACGCGGGTCAGCAGCGGGGCTGCGGCGATCTGCAACGCCATGTCGCCGGTGCTGACGGTGCTGGTGCTGCGGGCGCTCGGCATCGCGGGGCCGTTTACCTGGAACAAGGTGGGCGGCGTGCTGCTGGGCTTCGCGGGCGTCGTCGTGCTGGTCGGGCCGGACGCGCTGTCAGGCGGCAGCCTCGGCGGGTACCTCGCCTGCCTGGCGGCGGCGTTCAGCTACGCCTGCAGCGCGCCCGTCATGGCCCGGCTGCGCCACCTGCCCTCCTTGGGCGTCGCCAGCGGGCAGCTCATCGCCAGCACCCTGGCGCTGCTGCCGCTGGCCGCCCTGGTGGACCAGCCCTGGACGCTGCCCAACCCCGGACCTGCGGCCTGGGGCGCGCTGGCGGGCCTGGCGCTGTTCTCGACGGCGCTGGCCTATGCCCTATACTTCCGCCTGGTGCAGCAGGCCGGGCCCGCCAATGCGCTGCTCGTCACCTACCTGATCCCGGTCACGGCGCTGCTGCTGGGCAACCTTGCGCTGCATGAGCCGATAACCCCCAACGCCGTGCTGGGCGCTGCCGTGATCCTCGCCGGGCTGGCCCTGCTGGACGGGCGCTGGCTGCCGCGAACAGGAGTTGCCCGATGATCCGCGTCCTTGCCCTCTTGACGTGCCTGCTGCCAGCCGCCGCGCTGGCTCAGCCGAAGCCCGGCGCGGATAGCACCACCACCCATACCCTGGCCCTGCCCGGCCGCAGCATGGCCTTCACCGCCACTGTCTCCACCATCCGCCTCGCCAACCCGGCCGGCGCGACGCAGGCAGAGATCGTCACCACCGCCTTCCAGCTCACCGGCGCCGCGCCGGACGCCCGGCCCGTGACGTTCGCGATCAACGGCGGCCCCGGCGCGTCCTCGGCCTGGCTGGACCTGGGCGCCATCGGCCCCTGGCGCGTTCCCCTGTCCGGCGCGGCGCCCAGCGCCGGGCCGGCCGTGGTGGACAACGCCGAGACCTGGCTCGACTTCACCGACCTGGTGTTCATCGACCCCGTCGGCACCGGCTACAGCCGCGTTACCGGCGGGGACGACGTGCGCCGGGGCATGCAGGGCGTGGAGGGCGATATCCAGTCCATTGCCGCCACCATCAACCGCTGGTTGCAGGCGCAGGGACGGTTGGAGTCGCCAAAGTTCATCGTGGGCGAGAGCTACGGCGGCTTCCGCGGGCCGAAGCTGGCGCGGGCGCTGCTCGACGATCAAGGCGTCGGCGTCCGCGGCCTGGTGCTGGTGTCGCCCGTGCTGGACTTCAACGGGCGGGACGCGCCGTGGGACGCGCTGCGCTGGGTGGGCCGCCTGCCGTCCCTGGCCGCCACCGCCCGCGGGGCTTCTAGCCGGGCGGACATGGAGGACGTGGAGCATTACGCCAGCACCGCGTACGTTGCGGACCTGGTGGCCGGCGAGCACGACGCGGCCGCCGTGGACCGTATGAGCGCCCGCGTGGCGGAGCTGACCGGCATGGACCCGGTGCTGGTGCGCCGCCGGGCCGGCAAGCTGGACGTCAACACCTTCCTGCGCGAGCGCGACCACGGCCGGGTCGGCAGCCCCTACGACGCCACGGTGACGGCGGCGGACCCGTTCCCGTCGGCGGTGAACGACAACTCGCCCGATCCCATCCTGGATGGGCTGCGCGGACCCTTGACGGGCGCGATGCTGGAGCTGTTCCGCACCCGGCTGAACTGGGCGCCCGAGGGTGCGCCGGCCCGGCAGTATCAGTTGCTGAACGAGGCCGTCGCCCGCGAGTGGGACTACGGCCATGGGAGCCACCGGCCGGAGGCGCTGACCGACCTGCGCCAGTACGTGTCGCTGGACCCAACCGTGCGGGTGCTGGTGGCGCACGGCCTGACCGACCTAGTGACGCCGTATTACGCCGACAAGCTGCTGCTGGACCAGGTGCCGGAGACCGCGCCACCGGGGCGGGTGCGGCTGCAGGTCTATGGCGGCGGGCATATGTTCTACGGCCGCGACGCCTCCCGCGCCGGGCTGCACGGCGATGCGGAGCGGCTGGTCAGCGATGCACTGGCGGCATATTGAATTCGCTTCGTCCGCGTTTGAGGAGGGTGATGTGCTCCAATGTGCTTTGATCGTAACCGCCGCATTCATCGCGATGACTTGCGCCACAAGCTCCTTCGCAGCGTCGGCCGACCAGCCGTGGAAGGCGTTGCCGCCGATGCCGGATCTGCCGCCGGCCAGCGTGTCGGGGCCGGTTCATGTCAACGACATAGACATGTGGCGGGCCGAATTCGGACCCCGCGATGGCAAGCCCGTCATCATGGTCCATGGCGGGCTGGCGAACTCCAATTACTTCGGCAAGATCATTCCCCTGCTGGCGGCCGAGGGCTTCCACGTCGTCGCGGTGGACAGCCGCGGGCACGGCCGCAGCACGCGGTCGGCGCAGCCTTATGGCTACGAGTTGATGGCGTCAGACGTGGTGGCGATGATGGACGCGCTGCATATCCCAAAGGCAGATCTGGTCGGCTGGAGCGATGGCGGCATTATCGGCATCGTCATGGCCATTCACTATCCGCAACGCCTGAACCGGGTATTCGCCTTCGGCGCCAACACGGTCCCGGAGGGTCTGGTCCCCGATTTCGACAAGAAGGGCGTGTTCGCGGATTTCGAGAAGCGGGCTGGCGACGAGTATAAGGCATTGTCGCCGACCCCCGGCCAATACGCTGGCTTCCTCGAGCAGATCAGCAAGATGTGGGCGACCCAGCCGCACATCACGGAGCAGCAGCTCAGGGCCATTCATACGCTCATCGTGATCGCGGACGGGCGCTACGACGAGGGCATCAAGCAAAGCCACGACCGCTACATGGCCAGCGCCATCCCCGATGCACGCTTGGTGATCCTGCCCGGCGTGTCCCACTTCGCAATGCTGCAGAACCCGCCCCTATTCGCCCGCGCTGTACTGGACGCCTTGACTGCCTCTTGGGGCGATTAGGTTCGTCCGCCCTGCGGTGATCTGCCGGTCAAGGCAGCGCCGCGACCGCCGCCAACGCCTTCGCCACCCCGGGTGCCGCTGCCAGTATCGGCGCACCCGCCAGGTTTCCTCGCGGCAAGAATGGCAGGGTGACAGCCCCAGCCTCGTTCAGCAACGCCAGCGCCGCCGCGCAGTCCCACAGGTTGATGTGCAGCTCCGCATAGCCGTCCATCCGCCCCGCCGCCACGTCGGCCAGCCCCAGCGCACCCGACCCGCCAAAACGCAGGCTGGCGCCGCTGGCCTGGATGCGGGCGAACAGCGCCTGGTAGGCGCTGTTGTCCACCCGGGGCGACCAACTGACCTCGATGATGGAGCGGGCCAGGGCGTCGGTCCCGGCAGCATGGATCGGCGTGCCGTTCAGCGTGGCGCCCTGGCCCCGGCAGGCGGCGAAGGTCTCCCCCAACGCCGGGGCGGCGAGCACGCCCAGCAGCGGGGTGTCGCCGTCCAGCAGGCCCACGGACACGCACCAGCGCGGGGCGCCGCGGGCATAGTTGCTGGTGCCGTCGATGGGATCGACCACCCAGCGCAGGGCGCCGATACGGGTGCGGCCGGCCTCCTCGCCCTGAAAGCCATCCTCCGGGAAGGCGGCGGCCAGCGCGTCGGATAGCAGGCGCTCCACGGCGCCGTCCGCCTCGGTCAGCCAGTCCTGCGCGCCCTTCAGTGTGGCCTGCGCGGCGCCCGGCGGCGGGCGCATCCGCATGGCGAGCGCGGCGGCCTGGGCAGCCAAGTCCCGCGCAGCGTCGAAGCGGGCTTGGAGCGCCGTCATCGCCGCTCGCCGGTTGACAGGATCGGCGAAGGCGGCTGGATGGGGGGCATGAAGCGCTTTGTCCTGCCGATGGTGCTGTCCGCCGCCGGGTGCAGCGCCTACGCGCCTGCGATGCAGGCTGGGGCGGATGTCTCAGCGCCGGCATACCAGGCCGCCCTGCTGGCGTGCCAGGACCAATCCGCGGCGGCGGTGGACAAGCGCAATGCCAAGACCGGGCTGGCCTGGTTCGCCTCCCCTGTGCGGCGGCCCTTCCAGGTGCGGGCGGAAATCCGCACCTGCTTGCGGGCGAAGGGCTACCCGGTCCAGGGTTAGCTGCGCAGACACCGGGCAACTGCCGGCAACGGGGCTGCATGCCGGGGGCAGAACCCTCGGCGGCTGGCGTCAGTCGCCACAGGCGGCCAGCTCCAGCATCGCCATCTCCGCATCGCCGATGCTTCCGCCTGCAGCCTGGTGGTCCGGCTCCGCACGGCTGTAGACCAGGTGCAGGCGAGGCGCAGCAGCCTCCACCGGCTCGCGCGGCGGCGCCAGCAGTTGCGTGCGGGCCAGCGCGGCAAACAGCCCGTCCTGCGCCACCAACTCCCCGAAGGTCCCGGCCTCGGCCACCACGCCGTCGCGGAAGAACAGGATGCGGTCGGCGTCGCGGATGGTCGCCAGCCGGTGTGCGATCACGAACGTCGTGCGCCCGGCGGCGGCGGCCTGCATCGCACGCACCACCTTCTCCTCCGTCGCGCCGTCCAATGCGCTCGTCGCCTCGTCCAGGATCAGGATGCGCGGGTTGCGCAGCAGGGTGCGGGCGATCGCCAGCCGCTGCCGCTGCCCGCCGGACAGCGCCGCGCCGCGCTCGCCGACCAGGGTGTCGTAACCCTGCGGCTGCCGCAGGATGAAGTCGTGCGCCTCGGCCAGCCGGGCGGCGTGCTCCACCTCGGCCTGCGTCGCGTCCGGCTTGCCCACGCGCAGGTTCTCGCCGATGGAGCGGTTCAGCAGCAGGGTGTCCTGCGGCACCGTGCCGATGGCGTCGCGCAGGCTGGCCAGGCTCACGTCGCGCAGGTCGCGCCCGTCCACCAGCACGGCGCCGCCGTCCGGGTCCCACAGGCGCTGCAGCAGCGACATGGCGGTGCTCTTGCCCGATCCGGTCAGGCCGACCAGGGCGACGGTCTCGCCGGGCCGGGCGACCAGGTCCACGCCGTCCAGCACGGCGGGGCCGCCGGGGTAGGCGAAGCGGACGCCGCGGAACTCCACCTGCCCCGGTCCGGCCGGCAGCGCGGGCTGGCCTGCCGGGTCCGGCACGGTGCTGGTGGTGTCCAGGATGGCGAACAGGTCCTCCAGCCGCGGCAGGCTGCCGCCCAGGCGGGACAGGGTGCCTACCGCGCCCTCCAGCCGGCCGATCAGCATTCCGGCAAAGCCCATGAATGTCACGACGTCCGCCGTGCTGGCGCGGCCCTGGCCATGCAGCCAGGCGCCTAGGCCCACCACCGCCACCGTGGCGAGGGTGCTGGCGAAGCGGTTCATCACGCCTACGCCGGCCCACCAGGCCAGCACGGGGAACTGGTGCCGCACCACATCGCCGGCCAGTTGGCCGAACGCCGCGGCCTCCAACGGCGCGCGGCCGAAGGCGCGGATCAGCGGCGCGTTGCCCAGCACGTCGCCCACCTGGGACGCCAGGGCCGAGTGCGCGTCCTCCGCCCGGCGCTGCCCGTCCCGCGTGCGGCGGATGGTGAGCGACGCGGTTGCGGAGAACACCACCGCCAGCCCCACCAGCACCGCGCCCAGCGCCGGGTTGAGGTACAGCGCCAGCGGCAGCAGCCCGGCCAGGCACAGGGCGGTGCCCAGGTGCTCGCGGAACAGGCCCAGCCACAGCCAGAACATCTCGTCGCTGCCGCCCAGCAGCGTCTTGATCAAGGCGCCCGTGGGGTGGCGGGCATGGTGCGCGGGCGGCAGTTGCAGGACATGGGCGAAGGCGTGGCCCATAACGCGCAGCCGCAACCGGTGCGCCAGCCGGTCCGCCGCCAGGGACGTTGCCATGCCGGCCGCGATGCCGAGCACACCCATTGCCGCCCAGGCCACGATGTTGCCGCCGGACGGCCCGGCCCCGCCCAGGCCCTGGATCACCTGGCCGAACAGCACGGGCTCCACGAACCCGGCCGCCACCAGCGCCACGTTGGCCACGCACAGCAGCGCCGCCATGCGCCAATGTGGGGCAAGGAAACCGAGCACCCGGCCATACACCTTCAGAAACCGCTTCATCGACGCCTCTATGTCCGCCCCTATGGCGGCCTCAGGGCGTCAGCTAGGACCTGATTGCGGCGGGGGCGGCACCGGATTGCGCCGACATTGTGCGGGGGTCGGAAAAGCCTTCGCGTCAGTGCTTCGGGTGCTGGATGTCCTCGTGGACGGGACGCGCCTCGAAGCCCTCGTTGGCCAGTTGGACCACCACCAGGTGCTCCTCCGCGCCGCCGATCACGACGACCTCGCCACGGTCGGCATCGACGGTCACGCCCTCGACGTTGGCGACCAGGCCAAGCGACCGCCGCAGGGCCGCCACCCGGACCGCGTCATCCAGGCCGGCGATCTTGAACCGTAGGGAACGTGACATCAGGCCATCCTTCTGCAGAACCAGGCGCCAGGACGCGCCAGCGGCGATAAAGTTGTTGCAAGCCGGTGGCTCCGTTCGGCACGCAACTCTCAACGGTACGCGAGCGTTCCGTTCGCACAACAACCGCGATCGGACGCCGTCATGGGCATGTTCAGCTTCATCAAGTCCGCCGGGCGGATGCTCGGCCTGGGCCACGACGCCACGCAGGACGAGAGCAAGCCCGCCCCGCCCACCCCGGACGCCGCTGCCATCAAGACCGAGCTGCAGGGCTTGGGCTTCGACGCGGCGGGCATGGACGTGCAGGTGCAGGGTGATGCCGTCACCCTGGCCGGCACCGCCCCGGACGCCGCAACGCGGGAAAAGATGATCCTGGCCGCCGGCAACATCGCCGGGGTCGCAAGCGTGCAGGATGCTGTGACGACGACCGACCCGGCGCCGGAGCCGAAGCTGTACACCGTGGTGAAGGGCGACACCCTGTCCGCCATCGCGCAGAAGGCGATGGGCAATGCCAGCCATTATCCTGCAATCTTCGAGGCGAACAAGCCGATGCTGAAGGACCCAAACAAGATCTACCCGGGCCAGGTCCTCCGCATCCCGTCCTAACGCTTCAGTAGCGCCAGTGCTGCGGCGCCCGCAACCAGCACGCCCACCCCGGCACTCATGGCCATCCGGGACTGGGCCATTCGGGACTGGGCAGCCTGGGGGCCGTCATCCATCGGCTTGAACAGCGCGCCGCTCGTCGGCGCCTGCTCGGGCGTTCGGCTCAGCCCGATGCCCAGCACCTTGGCCATCATCCACCGGCCCAGCCCCGGCGCGATCGCATAGGCCACGGGCGACAGCTTCGCCAATGCGCCGACCGAGGTCTTGTTGCGCGGACGCTGGGCGACGCGGACGATGGCCTCGGCGACCGCCTCGGGCCGGTCGGGCGGCGAGGGGTGCAGCTCGTGCCCGCTGTAGTTTGCGGCGTGCTGGACGCCCGGCGTATCGACGAAGCCAGGGTAGATGTCGCAGATGCGGATGTCCGGCTCGTCTTGCAGCTCGGCCCGCAGGCTTTCGGACAGGCCGCGCAGGCCGAACTTGCTTGCGGTGTAGCTGGCGGCGAACGGGGTGCCCATGAAGGCGCCGAAGCTGATGACGTTGATCAGCACGCCTTGGTGCGCCGCCTGGAACAGCGGCAGCACTGCGTACGCGCCGTGCAGGTAGCCCATCAGGTTGGTGCGGATGACCTGGTCGTGCGCCTCAACCGGGGTGTCGTTGAAGCGGCCGACCGCGCCGACGCCGGCATTGTTGACCCAAACGTCCACACGGCCGTAGCGGCGCTTCGCTGCCTGCGCCAGGGCGCGCATGGCGGAAGGGTCGGTGACGTCGGTTTCGACATACTGCGCCTGCCCGCCGGCCGCCACGCAGTCCTTGGCTAGGTCCGCCAGCTTACCGCCGCGGCGGGAGGCCAGGGTGACGCTGGCGCCCCGTGCCGCGAACGCCAGCGCGGTCACCCGGCCGATGCCGCTGGACGCCCCGGTGATCACCACGCTCATATCCCGCGCTTGCATGTCCGTCTCCTTGATGGTCAGACCCGAACAGGCCGGCGCGGCGCGGGTTCCCACCGGGGAGACAGAGCATGGAGGATGAAGGGGCCGTGCGTGCGGCGTTCGCGCGCCAGGCCGGTTGGTGCCGCAACCTCGGCTCGCCGCTGACGGCGCTGATCGAGCAGTTGGCAGCGGAGCGGCTGGACCGGGGCACCCCGCTGGGCCGGCGCATCCTGGACTGGCCGGCGCAGCCCGGCGCGGCCGTGGATGTGCTGCCGCTGCGTCTTGTCGGGCGGCCTGCACGCGCTCGCCCGGCGCGGCCATCCGGCGCTGGCACTGGTCTATCCGCCGCATCCTCTGCCGGATGCCGACACGCTATGGGCCGCCATGCAGGCGGCGCTGCTCGACCCGGCGCTGGCGCCCTGGCTGGACAGCGTGCCGCAAACCAACGAGGTCGCCCGCTCGGCCATCCTGATGGCGGGGCTGCTGGTGGTCGCGGCGGAAACCGGGCTGCCGGTGGCGCTGCATGAACTCGGCGCGAGCGCGGGGCTGAACCTGCTGCTGGACCGGTACGACATCCGGCTGGCCGGGGTGCAGGCCGGAACCCCCGGCAGCGCCCTGGTGCTGGCGCCGGAGTGGGCGGGGCCGCCGCCGCCGGCCGCACCGGTGCAGGTCGTGCGCCGCAGCGGCGTGGACCTGCTGCCACTCGATGTCACGCAGGACACCGCCCGGGAGCGCCTGCGCGCCTACATCTGGGCGGACCAGGAGCTTCGGCTGGCCCGGCTGGAGGCGGCGCTTGCTGTGGCGCTGACGCAGCCGCCCCGCATCGTCCAGGGGGACGCGGCGCCCTGGACGGAGGCTGCGATCAGCTTGGAGCCGGAACCGGGCGTCGTGCGGGTGCTGATGCACTCGGTCGCGTTCACCTACTTTCCGGTTGAGACCCGGGACCGCATCGCCGGGCACATGGCGGCGGCGGGCCGGTGGGCGACCCCGGCCGCACCGCTGGCCTGGTTGCGGTTCGAGCCGCCGCCGGGCCATGCGGAGGCGCCGACCTTGCGCTTGCAGCTTTGGCCCGGCGGGGAGGACCGCGTTTTGGGCACCGGCAGCCCGCATGGAACTTGGATCAAGTGGGCGGGTCAGATGCCGTCGTAGAACTCGGCCAAGGGTGCCTCGATCCCGATCTCGGGCATTCGCAGCACGTCGTCGGCGGCCAGCATGTGGCCGACCCAGTCGTCGCCTGCACGCTCGAACACGGTTGCCACGACATCATCCTGTTCAAGCAAGACGTAGCGCATGATCGACGGGGTGGCCTTGAACTCCTGGTTCTTGATGATCCGATCCGTCCGTGCCGTGCTGGGGCTGATGACCTCGAAAACCACGATGGGATCAAGGACGACCCTGCTCGATCCCGGTCCGCCACCGCATGCCACGAAGGCATCCGGGTAGCGGATGCTGCCTGCGGCCTCGATTTGCAGGTCGCTGGTGAGGACTTCGCAAGGCGAGCCGCGCAGCCGGTTGCCGAGCGCGATAATGACGTTCCGCTGTATTCGGGAGTGGCTGCGAGTCCCGCCCACCATGGCGACGGGCTGGCTTCCGTCGTACTCCCACCGCAGCTCCTGCTGCTGCTCCCAGGCGAGGAATTCCTCTTTCGACATCTCCTGGCGCATAACGACGTTCATGCTGACACCCTGCCATAAACTCCAATATCCCGGCAGCTTATCCCTCGCGTCACAAGGTTGCATCCCATGGACTTCACCATTCCCGCCGAGCTGTCCGACCTGCAGGACCGCACCCGCGCCTTCATCCGCGACAAGATCATCCCGCTCGAAGGCGACGCCCGCCAGGAGCGCCACGGCCCCACGGACGAGCTGCGCCGCGAGATGAACGCCCTCGCCGCCGAGGCCGGGCTGCTGGCCCCGCACGTGGCGCGCGAGTACGGCGGCCTGGGCCTCAGCCACGTCGGCCGCGCGGTGGTGTTCGAGGAGGCCGGCTACTCCGTGCTTGGCCCCCTGGCGATGAACCTGTCCGCCCCGGACGAGGGCAACATGCACCTCATGGAGGTCGTCGCCACCCCGGCGCAGAAGGACCGCTGGCTGCGCCCGCTGGCATCGGGTGAAATCCGCTCCTGCTTCTGCATGACCGAGCCGCCGCCCGGCGCGGGCTCCGACCCGGCGGCGCTGCTGACCACCGCGGTGCGCGACGGCGACGACTACGTGATCGACGGGACCAAGTGGTTCACCACCGGGGCGGTCGGCGCCGGGTTCGGCATCATCATGGCCAAGGGCGAGGACGACCGCGCCACCATGTTCCTGGCCGACATGGACCAGCCCGGCATCCGCGTCGCCCGGGTGATGGACACCATGGACCAGGGGTTCGCCGGCGGCCACGCCGTCGTCGAGATCGAGGGCCTGCGCGTGCCCGCCGCCGACATCCTGGGCGAGATCGGCCAGGGTTTCCGGTATGCCCAGATACGCCTGGCCCCGGCGCGGCTGACGCACTGCATGCGGTGGCTCGGCTCGGCCCGGCGCGCGCAGGACATCGCCGTGTCGTATGCCGCCAAGCGCCAGGCGTTCGGCAAGCCGATCGCGCAGCACGAGGGCATCGGCTTCATGCTGGCCGACAACGACATGGACATCCGCACCAGCCGGCTGACCATCTGGCACACCGCCTGGCTGCTGGACCAGGGCGAGCGCGCCGGCACCGAGAGCAGCATCGCCAAGGTGGTGTGCAGCGAGGCCATCTTCCGCGTCGCCGACCGCTGCGTGCAGGTGCTGGGCGGCGTGGGGGTGACAGGGGAGACGATGGTGGAACGCATCTTCCGCGAGGTCCGGGGCTTCCGGATTTATGACGGACCCAGCGAGGTGCACCGCTGGAGCCTGGCGCAGAAGATCGTCAAGCATGGCGCGAACCACTAACCGGACTGTCATGGCGAGGCGCCGCTTGGCGCTGCGGCAATTTAAGGCCTGACATCAACGGCCATCTGCTCGGACCGTTTCTGTCACTGCGAGGAATGCAGCGACGCGGCAAGCCAGAGCGGCAAGCGCAGTCCTCCCCGCCTCTGGATTGCCGCGCCGCAAGAGCGGCTCGCAATGACACGCACGTGCGGTTGCAATGCCGTCCGGGCCGGACAATCCTGCCGCTCAGACGGGAGGGAACCAACCATTGAGCGACACCTTTGACCTGACCGGCCACGTTGCGGTGGTGACCGGCGGCGGGCGCGGCCTGGGCCGGGCGATCGCCGAGGGCCTGTACCGCCATGGCGCGCAACTGGTGCTGTGCGGCCGGACGGAGGCCACCCTGCACGCCGCCGCCGCGGCGATCGGCCCGGACGTGCTGCCGGTGGTGGCCGACATCTCGAAGGAGGCGGACGTGCTGGCCCTGCGCGACGCGGCGCTGGAGCGGTTCGGCGCAGTGCACGTGCTGGTGAACAACGCCGGGGTGAACCCGATCTACGCCGGCATCGAGCGCACGACGCTGGCCGATTGGCAGCACATCATCGACGTGAACCTGACCGGCGCCTTCCTGTGCTGCAAGCACATCGGCGGGGTGATGGCGGCGGCGGGGCGCGGGTCGGTAATCACGATCAGCAGCGTGGCCGGGCATGTGGGGCTGCGGCGGTCGGTGCCGTACTGCGCGACGAAGGGCGGGGTGGAGCTGCTGACGCGGGCGCTGGCGCTGGATTGGGCGCAGAAGGGGGTGCGGGTGAACTGCATCGCGCCGGGCTACTTCGAGACCGACCTGACGGCGGGGATGCGGGAGAACGAGGCGATGGCCGGGCGGCTGCTGGCGCAGACGCCGATGGGGCGGTTCGGCACCGACAGCGACATCGTGGGGGCGGCGGTGTTCCTGGCGGGGCCGGCCAGCCTGTATGTGACGGGGCAGAGCCTGATGGTGGATGGGGGATACACGGCAGGGTGACGCGTTCGGCCCGGTGCGGCGGCCGGCACGCCCCCTAGATCTTCGCTTCCAGGGAGAAGAAGAAGCTGCGGCCGGAGTTCGTGTAGAAGAGCGCCTCGGAGGGCGGCCCGATCGTCTGGCCTGCAAACCCGATGATGCTGCGGTTGTCGAATAGGTTGTAGAGGTTTGCCTTCAGCGTAAGAGCGCGGTCCCTGTATGGGAACGTGTAGCCGCCGGCGAGATCGACCTGCCGGTAGCTTTTGATCGCGAAGCTGTTTGCCTGGCCGGGCGCGGCTGTATCCAATCCGTATTGCGGGCCGACAAACTTCGCCAAGACCGAGGCAAACAGGTCGTCGCCCTCGCGAAGGACATGCCCCTGATCGTAGATGGGTCCGATCACGCCAGTGTAGCGGGGAGTCTGCGCCAGCGTGTTGCCATTGGTGGTATAGCCGCTGTAGTTCAGCGAGCCGTTTGCATACATCGCCACGCCACGTCCCAGCTTGGCGGTCCCCTCGATCTCGATGCCCTTGTAAACGGCGCCGCCCTGGTTGAAGAAGGTCGTCAGCCCGCCCACGGTCCGGCTGTTAACGAAGTTCTCATACTGGATATAGTAAAGGTCGGTGCCGAGCGAATAATTGGCCCTGTTGATGACGCCGCCAATCTGGAAGCTGTTCGTCGTGGACGGGCTGACCGACGTTACCGCCGTCGTTGAGAACAGGTTGAGGGTCGGGGTCTGAAAACCGCGCGCGGCCTGGGCGAACACCGACGCCCAATCGGTCACCCGCCAGTTGACGTCGAGGGAGGGCAGCGGCGTGCTATAGCTCTGGTGCACGTCCTGCGGCAGCCCGGTCAGGCCAGCCTCGCCCTTCAGGGTCCGCACGATCAGGCTGTATTTCAGGCCAGCGGTCACCGTGACGTTCGGCAGGACCTTCCAGGCGAACTCCGCGAAGGGCTGTAGCGTGTCTAGGTTGGAGACGTACCTGTTCAGAAACACCGAGCCCGGAGCGGGCGCATAGGGCAGGAAGTTGCGCATCGCGTCCGCTGTGAAGGTATTGGTCGCGAACACTTCATGTTCCGCCCAAACCCCAACCCGCGCCTGGCCGTAGGGCGTATCCTGCGTGATGCGGAGCACGTCGCCGGTGTTACGGAAGTTGTATTTCGACGATATCGCGGGAACGTCGCCGGTGAGATCGGCCGGCGTCACGCCATTGACGTAGTTGATGCCGGAGAGATTGGGTCCCTGCCCGCCGACATCGGCGCCATGGACGGAGTTCTGATAGTAACCGGTCGTGTAGATCTTGTTGTCGATCGTCAAGCCGTTGCCGAGGTCGCTGCGCACGCCGGCATACTCGAAGTCCGTCTTGTAGCTGTCGTGGTTGTAGCCCGTGTAGGTCTGCGAGGCCGGGTCCTGGTTCAGGGCGTAGTTCGGGCCGAATGCCTTGATGTTGGCGAGCGTGGCCCCGTACGGCGTATGGGTGAAGGTGTGGTCCAGGTTCACCAGGACGGTCACGACGGTGTTGCTTCCGACCGGCTGCTCATACTTGAAGAACTGGTTCCGCCGCTCGGTGGAGGTGTTGGTGGTCGCGCCCCCGGACTCGAGCTGCTCCAGGTTGATCGTCGCGCGGCCGCCGGCCAACGCGCCCAGGGCGCCGCTGTCCAGCCGCAGGCCGCCCAGGTGGGTGTCGTAGCTGCCAACCGTGCCGTAGGCGGTGGCCCCCAGGGTGTTCGATACCGCCGGTGACGTCAGATCGACATAGCCACCGAACGTGGCCGCGCCGATCGCCGACGCCTGGCCCGGCCCGCGATGGACGGTCACCTGCCCGAGGTTTTGGCTGGTGAAGTATATGCCGGGCTGCGGGGCGAAGTTGATCGGGAAGCCCGGGACCGGGATCCCGTCATATAGCACGCTGAACTGGGTGTATTGCAGGCCGCGGATGCTCTGCCCGAAGTCCTGCTGCAGGCCCGGGCCGACCGGGGAGATGTCGATTGCGCTGGGCGTCAGGCGGACGACGTCGTTGTAGTTTGCCGTGGGCACGATGATCTTGCGCAGGGTCTCGGCGCCGACGGTGCTGGTTGGCTCGATCTGGTCCAGGCTGGGCCGGCTGGGGGCAAGCTGCTCGGCGGTTTGCGGCACGGCCACCGGGCCTGCCGCCGCACCCGTGGCCTGCACAGTGCCGATGTCCTTGGGCTGGTCCGCCGCTGGCTGGCCTGCAGCGACGCCAGCGCCAGCGAGGCCTCCCACGAGGGATGCTGCCATGGCCGCGTGAAAAGTCGTCCGAGTCGTCCGTCGCACTGAGCTGTCCCTGCCGATGCCGCGGGGCTAGCTAATCGAGGTCGAAAACAAGCACACGTTACGCTTTTACGACCCGGACGCTTCCACGACCTGGGCTGCGGCAAGCGGCCGGATCCACGGACCCCCAGGTGCTGGTTGGCCGCCGCGCCATCGGGGGACTGGTTCGAGTCGGGTCGGCCCGCAAAGCAGGCGCCCATTACCAAGGAACCCCTGCCTGCCCCCGGCGCTGTCCTCCCCAGCAACGCAGGGATCCAGCAGTGGCAGTCAAAATCCAAGGCAGCAAGGTGCGCTACGCCGTCGTCGGCGCCGGGTGGATCAGCCAAGGCGCCTTCATGCCCGGTGTCGCCCACACCGGCAACTCCGAGATGACCGCCATCATCACCGGCGACGAGGAGAAGGCGCAGGCGCTGGGCAAGCGCTATGGCATCACCAACACATACCACTACGACGCCTACCACGCGGCGATCAGAAGCGGCCAGTTCGACGCCATCTACATGGCCCTGCCCAACTGGCAGCACCGCGAGTTCACCGTCCCCGCCCTGGAGGCCGGGCTGCACGTCCTGCTGGAAAAGCCGATGGCCACCAGCGAGGACGACTGCCGCGCCATCAGCGCCGCCGCCGAGGCGTCCGGCGCCAAGCTGCTGGTCGCCTACCGCCTGCACTTCGAGGCCGCGACGCTGGAGGCGATCCGCCTGGTCCGCGCCGGCGGGCTGGGCCGTGCCCGGCTGTTCACCTCCACCTTCACGCAGCACGTCGCCAAGACCAATCACCGGGCCAAGAATGGCTTCTGGGCCGGGCCGGTGGCGGACATGGGGCCGTATCCCATCAACGCGGTCCGCAACCTGTTCGGCGCGGAGCCGGTCGAGGTCATGGCCTGGGGCCTGCGCCACAAGGAGTTCGGCTTCGACTTCGACGACAGCGTGTCCGTCCACCTGCGCTTCCCCGGGGACCGCATCGCACAGTTCACCGTCGCCTACGGGCTGAACGCGCATAACGACTACCGCGTGGTGGGCACGGATGGAGACTTGCTGGTGGAGCCAGGGTTCATGTTCCCGGGGCCGTTGAAGCATACGCTGACCCTTGGGGAGACCACGACGGAGCGGACATTTCCAAAAGTGGACCAGTTCGGCGGGGAGACCCAGTACTTCTCCGACTGCATCCTGCATGACCGCATCCCGGAGCCGAACGGCCAGGAGGGGCTGCTGGACGTGCGCGTGGTCGCCGCCATTGAGAGGGCGCTGGAGACGGGGCAGCCGCAGACGCTGCCGCCGATAGTGCGGGACCGCTATCCGACGCCCGACCAGGCCACCAGCCTGCCTGCCGTCACGCCGCCGCCGTTCGTGAACGCGTACGTGCCATCCGAGGGCTGAGCGACTTCTCCCCTCTCCTCTGGGAGAGGGGAGAAGCGGGCAGTGCTGCTCAGGTGCGGCCGTGGTCGCGGTAGTGGTGGCCGCCGCCGGCGTCGTCCCCGCCAGCATCCTTCATCGGGTCGGCCTTGTTGCCCGGCGTGCCGCCGCCCTTCTTGTGGCCGTGCTCCTGCTTGTCCTTGCCGGGGTGCTCCTTGTCCTGGTGGCTGCTGCCGGGGCCGCCGAAGCGACCGGTGTGCTCGTTCTTGTCGGGCATCGCGGGTGTCCTTCCTATGGGGTTGGGAACAGCCAACGGATCGCGCGGGCTTTAGTTTTTGCCGCTGCAGGATGACGGCCTGTTGACGCCGCCGGGCCAGGCCGGTACGCCCATGGGATCGTGAGCAGCGCAACCCGCCCCCGCCCCTTCCTTCGCCTCCGTGGCCGGTCCTTCATGGCCGTGGTGCTGACGCCCGAGCCGCCCCTGCCCGGCTGGATGGTGCAGCTCGATGCGCAAATCTCCCGCTCGCCCCGCTTCTTCGACGGTCGTCCTGTGGTGGTGGACCTCGCTGCCCTAGCTGGCCAGGAGGCGGAGTTCCCTGCCCTGATCGACAGCCTGGCCGCCCGCGCCATCCGGGTCATCGGGATCGAAGGCGTGGACGAGGCCGCGCTCGGCACACTGCTGCAGGTGTTGCCGCTGGTGATCGCCGGAGGCCGCACGGTAGGCCTGCCCGTGCTGGTCGCCGATGCGCCGGATGCCGTGCCGCCGGAGCTGCCAACGGTGGAGCGTGACCCGCCGGCGCTGGTGGTGGACCACCCGGTCCGCTCCGGCCAGAGCGTGGCGTTCACCACCGGGGACGTGACCATCATCGGATCGGTTGCGTCGGGGTCGGAAGTGATTGCCGGCGGGTCCATCCACATTTATGGCACCTTGCGCGGCCGGGCCATCGCCGGTTTGCTGGGACGTGGGCCTGACGGCAAGCGGCCGCGCATCTTCTGCCGGCGGCTGGAGGCGGAGCTGCTGGCGATCGACGGCGTGTACAAGACCGCCGACGAAATGAGTCCCAGCTTGCAGGGCCGCGCCGTGCAGGTCTGGCTGGATGGCGACGAGTTGGCGATAGCCGCGCTGGATTGATCGAGTTGAGGAAGGGTTAGCACTGATGGCCAAGGTCCTGGTCGTGACGTCCGGCAAAGGCGGGGTCGGCAAGACGACCAGCACGGCCGCGCTGGGCGCCGCCCTGGCGCAGGCGGGCCAGAAGGTGGTCGTCGTCGATTTCGACGTGGGCCTGCGCAACCTCGA
>JAABUX010001982.1_pt1 | contig 29741 bp, 31 predicted proteins | sample 5561851 | NCBI WGS metagenome assembly JAABUX01 (sample SAMN10711883, study PRJNA513361) | rock metagenome | isolation source: Antarctica rocks | place: Antarctica: Victoria Land, Richard Nunatak red sandstone | collected 2016-01-03 | reverse complement strand
ATAGTGACAACTGGAAGGCAATTATGGCAGACATGACCAAGTCCGAAAAGAAGGTCGTGCAGTACCTGGGCGAAGCGCACGCGAGCGAGAGCGCACTGCTGAACGTGCTTCAGGCCCAGATCGCGATGACCCCGCGCGGTAGCTACCGCTCCGGGCTCGAAACCCACTTGCGTGAGACCCGCAAGCACGCCGAGCGCCTGCAGCGCCGGCTGGGCGAGCTCGACGGCGCCGAGAATCCGCTGGAGCTCCTCGGCGGCTTTGCGAAGTCCCTGCTCGGGCAGGCGCTGGCGCTGACCAAGGCCCCGGTCGACCTGCTCCGCGGCTCCGGCGGTGAGGAGAAGGTCCTCGAGAACGCCAAGGACGCCTGCGCCAGCGAGGCGCTCGAGATCGCCACCTACACGGCAATCGAGCAGCTCGCCAACTCCGTGGAGGACGAGCGCACAGCCCAGCTTGCGGTCTCGATTCGCGCCGACGAGGAGAAGATGCTCAAGCGGATCATGAGCGAGATTCCGAAGCTGACCGAGGCCGTCGTCGAGGCCGAGGTCAACGGCAACCCGTCCTATGACCTGCAGCAGACCGGTGCAGCCGACGCCGCACGCAAGGCCGGGCGCCAGGTCAAGGACGCCGCCGGCGAGGCGAGCTCGAGCGCCAAGCGCCAAGCGCGTGCAGCGCGCAAGATCCCGGGCGTCGCGCAGGCCGAGGGCCAGGTCAAGGGCGCCGTGGCCTCCGAGGGGGACCTCGCGATCGCGCGTTATGACTCATTGACCGCCGAGGAGATCGTCGCCAAGCTCCCCGAGCTCTCCCAGATCGATCTCGCCAAGGTCGACTCCTACGAGCGCAAGCACAACGATCGCACAACGGTGCTCAGCCGCATCACCACGTTGCGCGGTGAGGAGCCATGGCCCGGGTACGACGAGCTGACCGTCACCGAGGTCACCAGCGTCCTAGCCGAGGGCGATCACGAGCGCACCAAGAGCGTGCGCTCCTACGAGCGCTCGCACAAGGATCGCACCGGCGTCATCGATGCCGCCAGTCGCGAGCTGGCGAGCGCGTAGCCAAGCGCGAGCGCTTGCGTAGCGCGTAGCCCGATGGGTTGCGGCGGAGGCCCGCGGGGCCTCCGCCGCACGACCGGCGTTTCATTCGGGCGACGAGTGTCGCCCCGAAGGACCCGGCGAGCGGGCTAGATCGTCTGCACGTTCGCGGCGTTCGGGCCCTTGGGACCCTGCTCCGCGTCGTAAGAGACCTTCGCGCCCTCGGCGAGCGACTTGAAGCCGCTACCGGAGATGGCGGAGTGATGGACGAACAGGTCCTTGCCCTGGTCGTCCGGCGTGATGAAGCCGAAGCCCTTCTCATCGCTGAACCATTTGACGGTTCCAGTTGTCATCTATTCCCTCCCGGGAGGTCGTGTGCTGCGAAACGCGGGAGGTGCTGATGAAGGCAACAACTACGAACGCTGGCACTGCTTTGACGAGCAGGCTGCTCGACAGGAAGTCTCAAGTGTACTCGTATCCGGATCCGCCTCGTCAGCTTCGTTCACGCACATCCCTTTTTCGTGCGCTCTTCGTTACGCCCGTTAGGGGTTACGCCAGACGCCGCCGCCGTACGCCGGCTACATGACCCCAACCGCGCTGGGACGTGCAGGAGACGTTGCGGCCCGCCGCTAGAGTCGCGCCGGTGAGCGTTCTGGAGATCGTCCCACGGGGCGAGTTCTCGCTGGCGGCCGCGGCCAGCTTCGGGTTCGGACAGCGCGAGGCGACCCACGACGACGTGATGCGCCTGGCATTCGTCGTCGACGGGCTGCGGGAGCACGCCGGCGTGCTGCTGCGTCAGCTACCGGACGGGACCATACGCGCGGAGGTGCAGAGCGAAGCACCTGCCGATGTGGTCCGCCGGCAGGTGCAGCGGATCCTGTCGCTCGACTACGACGGTGAGATCTGGACCGCGCTTGGCGAGCGCGACTGGGTCCTGCGCGAGCTCCAGCAGCGCCATCCCGGGCAGCGCCCGGTCCTGTTTCACAGCGCCTACGAGGCCTGCGCGTGGTGCGTTCTGTCGGCGCGCTTCTCAGCACCGCAGGCCGCGGCCGTGCGGACCCGCATCTGCGAGCGGCTCGGGACGGTCTACGAGCTGGGTGCTCAGCGGCTGAGAGCGTTCCCGACGCCTGATCGCCTGCTCGAGCTGGACGAGATCAAAGGGCTCCCGCAGGAGAAGGTCGCCCGCCTGCACGGCGTCGCGCGCGCAGCCCTCGAGGACCGCCTGGACACCGATCGACTGCGCGCTCTGCGCTTCGAGGATGCGTGCGCTGAGATCGAGTCGCTGCGCGGGATCGGGCCGTTCTACAGCGGGCTCGTGATCAATCGGGCGCTCGGGCACGCGGACGCGCTCCCGAACCGCGAGCCGCGGATCCTCGCGTACGCGGCTCACTACTACGGCCTGCCGGGGCCGCTGCGCCCCGACCAGCTCACGGAGCTGGGCGAGCGCTGGCGCCCGTTCCGCACGTGGGCGGTGGTCCTGCTGCGGATCGCCGGCGACCGTGCCGGGCTGGCGCATGACGCGGGCGGCCCCGTGCGCGCATCGCGCGCGGACCGGGCCTAGGTCGTCCAGCTCGCCCTTGGTAGTAAGCGCGCTGATGCTATGCTAACTTTGTAAATGGCCTGCTGACACGATCGGAGAGCAACAAATGTGGAGCTTTGAGCACACCGAAGTGACCAGCGTGAGTCCCGCCGAGCTGTGGGTGCACTACGCCGAGCCTGCAACCTGGCCTGAATGGGATCACGAGACCGCTGTTGTGACCGTCGACGGTCCGCTGGCCGTCGGCACCCGCGGCACCCTGAAGCCACTCGAGGGCCCGGCGACGCCGTTCAGGTTCACCGACGTCACGCCCGAGGTGGGCTTCAGCGACGTCAGCCGGCTGCCGTTGGCGCGCCTTGCCTTTAGCCATCTGATCGAGCCGACATCGACTGGCAGCCAGTTCACTCACCGGGTCACGATCACCGGCCCGCTGTCACCCTTGTTCGCCCGCGTGATCGGAAAGAAGCTCGCCGCGGGCCTTCCGGCTGCGATGCGAAGGCTCGCCCGGCTCGCCGAGGCAACTGGCGATCTGCGCGCTGGCAACACCGGCCTTTCCGGGCTGCCCGAGACAGCCCTCACTCCGAGCTCGAGCAGCGCTCGGTGAGCCGCGAGCACGCTGGCCGCGCGCTCGGGCGCGCCGGTCCCAGGGCCCCCGACTCTTCACCGGGACCTTGGGACAGCCCGGGGTTCCTGCTGTGGCGCGCCACGCTGCGCTGGCAGCGGGCGACCACGGCTGCCCTGCGTCCCCTCGGGCTCACCCACGTTCAGTTCGTGCTGCTCGCGGCGGTCTGGTGGCTCTCAGACCATCCGGAGACTTCGAGTCAGCCACCCAGCCAGCGCCAGGTCGCCGACCACGCCGGGGCCGACGTGATGATGACCAGCCAGGTTCTGCGCGCGCTGGAGAAGCGCGGCCTGGTTATCCGGACTCCCGACGGGACGGACACTCGCATCAAGCGGCTCACCGTTACCCCCGCCGGCCGGCAGCTCGCGCCGCAGGCCGTAACCGTTGTCGAGGCAGCCGACGCCGAGTTCTTCGACGGTGTCCGCGACCCTACGCAGGTCGTCGGCCTGCTGCGCCAGCTCGCCGGCGACCGTCATCTGGTCGTCACGACCAGGGAGCCTTTGAGGTGAGCGTGCCCTCACCCGATCGGGGCCGAGGTGATCGTCTCGATCAGATGGCGCGAGGAGACGTCGGGGCCGGGGACCTCGGGATTCATTCGCCAGAGCACGAACTGGGCGTTTTGCATCAGCGGCTGGCCGATCGCGGCTGTGGGCCGCGGCTGGTTGGTGTTGGCGATCACGTAGTCTGCCTTGTACCCAGTGGGAGGGTGTGGGAAGAAGCCGGTGAGCGGATCGAGCGCTGACAGCGGGTGGTCAACGAACATGTAGGTGACCCAAAGCTGGTACCCGCTAGCTGGTACATCGATCCGGACGCTTGTGCCCCGCGGCAACTCGTGGTCCCAGTTGCGCAGCCCAAGGATCGAGAGGTTTGCCTGGACGAAGGTGGTGTCGATCTCGTGCGCGGCGCTTACCGGCACCAGTACCAGCGCGGCTGCGAGCCCACCAAGCCCGAGCAGCGCCCGGCTCCTTCTCACCGCGGCGGCGAGCGCCCCGAGGCCGGCAAGCGCGAGCAGCAGCACGTACGGTCCAAGGAACGCGACATCCTTGAAGAAGAAGAGCTCACCGCCGAAGCGCACGCGGAAGTACACCCCGATCAGCGCCGTTACCAGCACCATCGCGGCTAGCGGGCGGCGCACCGAGACCGGAGCCCGCCAGCATCCCAGCCATGCCAGCCATCCCAGGACAATCACCGTGAAAACAGCCCAGGAGGCCTCGGGCATCCCCACGAACCGGGGCCAGGGGAGGTAGGGCAGCGCGTTTCCGTGCCAGCCTGCGAGGCTCTCCCAGGGAGCGACCACTGCCAGCCCCTCGGTCGTCTTCTCCAGAAAGCCTCGCCCCAGGACCAGCAGCACCGGGACTGCGACCGCGACAACTGGTATCCAAAGCAGCCACGGCCGTGCCCTTGGCCGCGGCAGTCGCAGTGCCGAGATCCAATGGGTGCGCTCGCCCGCTGCCCGGCGCCGGCGAGCCACGACCCAGGCACCGACGACGAGGAAGATCGCCGGGAACGGGATCATCAGCGGGTATGCGAGCAGCCCGAGCACGAGGAACGCTGCGAACAGCGCGGCGCTGCGCCGGTCCGGCGCGTTCAGGTAGCGCCATCCGCTCAGCAGCATGAACGGCAGCGCGAACTGCCCCCACAGCTCGTTGTAGTACGGGTGAATCGTCACGTACATGACTACGCGGTCGAGCGGCACTACTAGGAGCGCCAGCAGCGCCACCCACGGCGGGGCACGCAGCAGATAGCGCGCGAACAGGAAGAACCCCAGCGCGGTCAGTGCGAGCATCAGCGCCGAGACGGTGGCAAATGCCTGGATCGGGTCTTGGCCTGCGAGCATCGAGATTCCGGCGAGCGCGTAGTAGATCGGGTACTTCGAGCGCCATTGCAGTGGGACGTGGTTGATCGGAAGGTCGGTTCGCGTCGCGCCCGGCGGCGCGTGCTCGAGCAGCACCGCGGTACCCACCGCCAGGATCGCGTCGCCATTCTCGCCGGGCACCGTCGCAAATCCCGAGCGGAAGATCGGTAGCAGTGAGATCAAGCCCACCATCCCGGCGAGCAGCAGTGGTAGCGCGGTCCGCACGAGCAAGCCCCGCTCCGGGCGCTCCGCGGCGGGCTCCGCGCATGCCGCCTCCGCCTCGGCCCGCTCCGGAGGCCGGGCCCGGGGGCTGCGGCGGAGCGCGAACGGAGTGAGCGCCGCGCCGGCCGCGGCAACGATCACGATCGCCAGCGAGACCTCGAGCGGCACGTGCAGCAGCCCCAGCACCGTCAGCGACAGGCTCGAGACCGCGGCCCCGAGTGGCATCACCAGCAGCGCCCGGTGGGCACCGAGCGCGCCATGCACGAGCAGGCGGGCGGCTGCGTACCCACACAGCGCGAAAAACGCGATTCCGACCGCAGCCGTGCGAAGCACGGTCGGTACGACGCGGATGCCGATCACGTCCGCTGAAAGTGCGAGCGCAAGCCCGAGCGCACATGCGCCCAGCAGCGCGAGCCCCGCGAGCAGCCGGGGGTCCATCGCCTGCGCTCTCTCGAGCAGCGAGCGCTCGTTCCTCGCCTCCGTGCTCGAAAGCTCCTCGACGGCCTCTGTGGGGGCGCTCAGCGCCGTGTGGTTGCCCGTGTGCCTTCCCGGCGCGCTTCGCTCGCCACCCTGGTCAGGAAGATCGGATTGCCGATCAGGTAGCGCCGCCACATCCGGGTCGGCTCGATAGCGAGTCGGAAGATCCATTCGAGTCCATTGTCCGCCAGCCATCGAGGCGCGCGCGGGGTGTGACCGGAAACGTAGTCGAACAGCGCCCCAACTGTCCACACGACGGCCCCGTCGAGACGCTCAGCGTAGCGATCTACCCAAAGCTCCTGCTTGGGCGTACCCATGCCGACGAGCACGATCCGCGGTGAGTGGGCTCTGATGTCCTCGATCACGCGCTCGTTGTGAGGCGAGTCGAGATCGAAGAAGCCGTGATGCGCGCCGACCACGTCCAGACGCGGATAAGCGTGGCGCAGGCGCGTGGCGGCCTCGCGGGCGATTGGAGGCTCGGAGCCGAGCAGGTAGATCGGCTGACCGGAGAGCTCGCACAGCCCGGCGAGACCCCAGATCCAGTCGGCGCCCGTCATCCGGTGGGGCACCGGAAGGCTCAAGACGTGGGCGGCGAGCCTCACGCCGTAGCCGTCGCAATAGACCAGATCGGCCCGCCGCAGCGCCTGAGCGAGTCCGGGCGCAGTGCGCGATTGGTTGACGACGTGCGCGTTGACGTACATCACACGGCTGGTGTGGCGCTCGGATGCCCAGCCGGAGATCGTGCGCAGCAGCTCGGCAGGCTGGGCCAGATCGATTGGGATGTCGAAGATTGCGGCGGACGGCCGGGAACCCGGGACGGGCGGTTGCCCATCGTCCCCGTCCGGCTCGCGGAGGGCATGCGCGCACAAGTCGAGCGTGATACTACGCCGGTGTCACCGGTGGGCAGAATGACCCCTGATGGACCCGATCGTCGCCATCGACGCCCGCGACGCTTACGCGCACGAGATTCGAGGCTGGGGGCGCTACACCCGCTCACTGGTCGGCGCGCTGCAAGCCGGCCCGGCGGAGGGCCTTCAGATCCACGCGTTCCAGGACGGAGGAGCTGGTCCTGAGGTGCTGTTCGAGCAGGTCAAGCTGCCGCTGGCGCTGCGCCGCCGGCGCGCCGCGCTCGTGCACGCGCCCAACTGCTTTCTGCCGCTGCTGCGCCCGTGTCCCGGCGTCGTGACGATCCATGACTTGGCCTTTGAGACCTGGCCGTCGGACTTCGCGCCGCGCACGCTGGTCAAGTACCGGCTGTTCGCTCGGCTCGCGGCGCGCTCGGCTCAGCGCGTCATCTGCCCCTCGGAGTTCACGCGCCAAGACCTCTGCGAGCGCTACGCCGTGGACCCCGGCAAGGTGCGGGTGATCCCGGAGGCCCCCGCGCTCGCTCAGGGCAAGAAGCCGCCGGTGCAGGACGACCCGCCGCTCGCTGCAGATGAGAAGCGCTGCCCTATCGACGAGCGCTCCGCCTCCGGCGACGAGCTCCAGCTCGGCGATGAGAGACCCCCGCAGGCCCCTTACGTGCTTGCCGTCGGCGACCTGCGCAAGAAGAAGAACCTCGGCCCGCTCGTCCAGGCGTTCACCGACCTTCGCCGCCAGGAGCGGATCCCGCACCGTCTCGTGCTCGCCGGGGTGGATGGGGGGGAGGGCCCGCGTCTGCGGGCGCTGGCGGGCGACGCTCCGCTGGAGCTGACGGGATACGTGGGCGACTCCCGGCTCGACGCGCTGATCCGCGGGGCCGAGGTGGTCGTTGCGCCGAGTCTCTACGAGGGCTTTGGCCTCGTGGTGCTCGAGGCGATGGCGCGCGGCACGCCGGTGCTCGCCGCGCGCGCCACGGCGCTCCCGCAGACCGGTGGCGACGCGGCGCTCTACTTCGAGCCCGGTCGAGACGGCGGGCGTGAGGATCTCCGGCTCGTCCTGGAATCGCTGCTGGGCGACCCAGGCGCACGAGCAGGGCTTTCGCGGCGCGGGCTGTCATGGGTCGCGCAGTTCTCCTGGGAACGAACAGCGCGGGAAACCGTCGCCGTGTACAGGGAGCTGCTCTGATCATGAGCCCCGCCGGATCGCGTCCGGAGATCAGCGTGATCGTCCGTGCCCGAGACGAGGCGCAGAGCATCGGTCGCTGCCTGGAGCTGATCGCCGCCCAGCGAACCGATGGCCGGGGGGTGGAGGTGATCGTCGTTGACAGCGGCTCGCACGACCGCACGGTCGAGGTCGCCCGCCGGCACGGGGCGCGCACGATCGCGATTGCGCAGCGCGCGTTCAGCTTCGGCCGTGCGCTGAACCTCGGTGCGGCCAATGCCCGTGGCGAGTTGCTGGTGGCTCTGTCGGCGCACGCGTTCGCGCTCGACCCGAGTTGGCTCTCGCGCCTGGCCGAGCGCCTCTTGGATCCCGGCGTCGCGTGTGCCTGCGGGGACCGGTACGGGCCCGAGGACCTGCCGCTGACCGCTGTCGTGCGGCAGGACCTAGCTCTCGCTCGGCGCCGGCCGACGTGGGGATACTCGAACGGAGCCGGTGCATTCCGGGCGGAGCTGTGGCGCCGGCGGCCGTTCCGAGAGGACCTCGCCTTCTGTGAGGACAAGGAATGGGCGCTGCATTGGCTCGCGCGCGGCTACGTGTGCGTGATCGACCCGACGTTGGCCGTCGATCACGACCACACCCACGACTCGCTGCGCCGCGTGTACCGACGGGCGAAGCTGGAGGCGGTGGGTTACGCGTCGTTCCTCGCGCTGGCGCCGTACGGGCCCCGCGAACTGGCCCGCGAGTGGTGGTGCCAGCGTGGCTGGCACAGCTCCGCGTTGCGGGCTCGCGCCAGCCCGCGTCGTGCGGCGCGGCTGACCGGGGCCTACGCCGGACGCGCGAGCGTCGCCGGGCGCCCGCGCCCGCGTGGCTCGACCGCGCAGGACTGAGCGAATGCGGGCGGGGCGGCCGCTCGCCTCGACGCCCGTCGATGCCCGCGGATGCCCGAGGATGCGCGAGGACGGCCAGCCGTGTTCGACAGACCTCGACGGTTAACATGTTGCCCTGATGACCGCCTCCGCCACCGAGGCGGCGCTCGATGCCGACTGGTTGGGCATCTGTCGCCGTGCGCAGGCTGCCGCGAGTCGTGCAGTGCACCAATATTCGCCGGGCGACCGCTGGTGCTCGACGGGCCGAGGCGAGGGCGGCGACGTGTCGCTGGTCATCGACCGTGCGGCCGAGGCGGCGATTCTCGCAGAGCTCGAGCGGACCGGGCTCCCGCTGAGCGTGGTCTCAGAGGAGTGCGGGCACCTGGAGCTCGCAGGCGGCGGTCCCGTGCATGTGATCGTCGACCCGATCGACGGCTCGCGCAACGCCAAGCGCGGCCTGCCCTGCTGGTGCGTGTCGATAGCTGTCGCGAGCGGTCCCCTGCTCGGCGACGTGCGCTGGGCCTACGTGCGCGACGGCGAGCGCGGCGAGGAGTGGTGGGCACGTGCCGGGGAGGGAGCGTTTCACGACGGCTCACGCCTGCCGGCGCTCGATCCCGATGGACCGCTCGAGCTCGTTGGGCTCGAGTTCATCCACCCGCACCTGGTCGCCGATGCCGCGGCGGGGCTGGCGGCGTGCGGAATCGAGCGTCTGCGGGCGCTCGGCTCGATCGCGTTGACCCTCTGCTACGTGGCGTGCGGTCGCCTGGACGGCCTTCTGGCCCTCGCGGGCTGCCGCTCGGTTGACATCGCCGCGGGTCAGCTCATCCTCAGGGAAGCTGGCGGGATGCTCGCCTTTCCCGACGCCGAGGAGGCCCTCGACCAGGCGTCGCTCGGACTCGACTGGCGCTCCCGCGTGTTTGCGGCCGCCGGGCCGGCGGGGCTGCAGGCGCTGTGCACGATGACTTGAGAAGTGCATCGAGCTCCACGGGGGCAACCGGCGGCGAGCACCAGCTCGCCGGCCACGACGAGCTCGCCGGCCACGACGAGCCCTCCGGCGGGGCCGCCCGGACCGATATCCTGCTGATCAGCACCGACCGAGCGCCAGATCTGCGCCACTCGCTTCCCGCGGCGATGGTCCAGCCCCAGGCGCAGGTCACGGTGATCGATAACGCCTGCACCGACGACACGGCACAGGTGGCCTCGCGCGCAGGGGCACGGGTGCTGGGTCTGGAGCGGCGCGCGAGCTGGTGCGCAGCCAACAACGCCGCGATCGCCGCGACCGCAGCGCAGGAGGTGCTCTTGCTCAACGCCGATTGCTTCCTCGCACCGGACTTCCTTGCACGTGCCCGCCCCCGCCTGTGGGAGCCCGGGATCGGCTCGGTGGCGCCGAAGCTGCTGCGCGCGCTCGCCCCCGGCCGTCCGTTGCCTGAGATCGACGCCGCGGGCATCGTCCTCGACCGCGCCCGCAAGAACAACCTCGTCGGACACGGCGAGCCGCGCGAGTGCTACAGCCATCCCGGGCTCTGCTTCGGGGCCGATGGCGCAGCCGCGCTCTACCGCCGGGCGGTGCTCGAGGACTGCGCGCTCGACGGGGCTCCGTTCGATGAGTGCTTCGAGAAGTACGCCTCCGATGTCGATCTGGCCTGGCGGGCGCAGCTCCTTGGCTGGGGGTGCGCCTACGAGCCGCGCGCGATCGCCCACCACCTCAGAACCTATGGCCCCTCGACGCGTGCACAAGTGGACGAGGCGGCGCGCCGGATGCAGTTTCGCAACCGTTACCTGATGATCGCCAAGAACGAGACGGCTGCGGGGCTCCTCCGGCACGGCGCCTGGATCGTCGTCTACGAGCTGCTGGCGGCCGGCTACGTACTGACCCGCGAGCGTCATCTGCTGCTCGGCTACCGCGACGCATGGCAGCGGTTGCCGCAGGCGCGCCGGCGGCGCGCACTCGTGCAGGCGCACCGGCGGGAGTTGCTGCGGACAGGCCGGCGGATTGGCTCGCCGCCCTTTGGCCTGAGGGCGACCAGATAGGAGCCTCGTTCGCCGGCGACCTGATACGACATGCATCCCCCGGAGCGGGGCCGTGCGGCGTCCTATGATGACCTAGGAGGACAACCATGATGCGACGCCAACTCCGTCCCCTTTTCGATCGAGTCGTGATCAAGGAGCTCGACCCGGACCGCGTTCGGCGCTCAGGACTGCTGGTCGCGCCCAGGTCTGACGAGCCCCCGCCCCAGCACGGCATCGTGCTCGCGGTCGGCCCCGGTCTCGATTGGTGGGATCACGTAGGCGTCGTCATGCCCGTCAAGCCCGGTGAGCACGTGGTGTTCCCGGCTTCAGCCGGAGCTTGGGTGGAGATCGACGAAGAGCGCCTGCTCGTCTGCCGTGTCGGCGAGCTGCTCGGCGTGCTCGAGCGAGCCGAGGATTGCCCGGGCTGTGGCGGTCGTGTGCTGCAATCCCACGAGTCCTGCCCGGTGTGCGGGCGCGACGGCTCGGTAGCTTCCTCCTAGAAGCCCTATGCTGCGCTGCGCGCCGGCAGGCTGCGCGGGCGAGCGGCCTGCATGCGAGCCAGAAGCTCGGAGACCTCTGGATCTTCGCCCAGTGCGAGCGCCCGCAGGCAAGCCTGGACGCACTCGCTGATGCGATCGGTGCGGGCGAGGGCGTGGGCGTAGGTGGACCACGCGGCTCGCGATCCGGGCTCGATCCGTGTCGCGCTATGTGCCACGGAGACCTCGGCACCGACATCGCCTGCGAGGTGATGCGCGAGCGCGAGATCGAGCAGTCCCTGCACCGACGGACCGATCAGCCTGGCGCGCTCGAGCGCGGCGATCGCCCCCGAGCGGTCCCCCAGTCGCAGCGCCAGGCGGCCCAGCCGCTCCCACGCGGAGGCGTCGGCTGGCGCGCGCTGCGCCGCGCGGTGCGCCGCGTCGGCGGCCTGGTTGATCGCGCCCATGTCCTCGTAGATGCGGGCCGCGAAGCGCTCGGGCGTGGGACGCTCGGGCTCTACCCGTGCCCAGTCGCGGACCGTGCGCGCCGCGGCGGGCAGGTTGCCCGCCTGCCAGAACGCAGTTGTCAGCAGCCTCAGCACGACCGGATTGGCCGGTTGCGCGTCGCGGGCGTACACCAGCCGCCGCGCAGCCAGCCCGGCGTCGCCTTCGGCCAGCGCGTGCTGGGAGGCGGTCATGAACCTCTGCACGCGGTCAGCCGCGGGATCGGGTGTCGAGAAGTCGACGAATTGAAGTGAGCCGGCGGGGACCGTGCGCACGCCGGCCGAGAACGTCATCCGAGCCCACTGCTGCCCGTCCTCGTCGTCACCTGAGAAGTAGATCCCGGTCACGCTCCCGACGCCCCACTCCGGATAGGAGAGACAGCGCGCGTAGCGGTGAACCACGGAATGGTCTGGTACGCGCGAGCCGAACGGGTCGTGCTTGGCGCTCTCCTGCGCATTGGCGCGCGCTCGCTGCTCGGCCTCGTATGCACGCTTGCCGGCGTCCGCCCTTGCCTTACGTGCCGCCGCGGCTGAGGCCTTGACGGTGTTGGCGCTGACGCGCCCGCCCCGCGCCGATTCCGCGAGCTCCCCGAGCTGGTCGGCGGCCTCGTTGATCGCCTGCAGGTGTCGTTGGTGCTCGTGCTGACGCCCGGGAGGCGCGATGTCCGGATGCCAGCGCTTGGCCATCCGGCGCCGTGCGAGGTGTACTGCGCGCTGATCGAAGGGAGCCTCGAGCTCCAGCAGGAGCAGCGCCTGTTCGACATCGAGGATGCGAGGCATGACCCTTTTACGGTAGCGAAGAGTCAAGCATTCGCCGCTTCACGACTTGCAACATATTAGTCTCAATTAGACTTGTTATGTCTCAGCGGTGCTATTGTTATGGCGTGTCCAGCAACCGCCAGCGCCGGCACTCGGGCCGTACCGCGATCCTGGCCGCCGGGTTGATCGCGGGCATCGGGACCGCGGGCATCGGGGTTGCGCTGCTCGCGCTGCTGATCGGCCCATTCAACGACTCAGGCGAGTGCGGAGGTGGAAATGGTGGTGGGGGCGCGGGCTCGATCGTGCTTGGTCCTCCCGGCACGGGCCAGATGGTCGGTGCGAGCGAGTACGGCGGTGCTGGAGATCCAAGCTCGGGGATCGTCGGGGCGCGCGGTGACAACCTGCTCCAGCACCCCGACACCTATGCCGAGCTCGGCGGGCTGAGCTGGCAGACGGCCACCGCGATGGGCGGGCTGGCCTATATGACGCCGCTGCGGGTCAGCTGGGGGGCTCACTCCGCGATCGCCTACAAGCGCGACTTCGGGCTCGGCGGCAGCCCGGTTGCCGGGCTGCCGCGGGTGATCGACCTCTGGTGGCAGTTCGCCGGGGCGCTCGGGATCCCCTACGAGGACGGCCTCTGGTCAGGGGCGGTGCAGATCGAGCGACCACCCGCCGCCGGGGCGGGCAGCACCCTCGGCCAGACGCCGGGGCAGCCGGCCACGCTCGTTTCGCCCCCGGCCGCCGCCGCTGATCCCGCGACGTGTGCCCCGGGGACGCCCGCGGGCGTCCCGCTGACGCCCGGTCAGCGTGCGCGCCTGCTCCCGGACGGCCTCGCCGCAGCACCCCAGGATGCGCCGCCCGCGGTCAAGGAGATGATCGCCGCCGGCAACCAGATCGTCGGCAGGCCCTACGTGTACGGGGGTGGCCACGGGCTGCCCCTGTCGGAGATCGCGCCCGCCTATGACTGCTCCAGCAGCGTGGAGCACCTCCTGTACGGGGCGGGACTCGTGCCCGTCACCGATGGCGCTGCGTCGGGTGAGCTCGAGTCCTTCGGCGCATCCGGGCCCGGCCAGTGGGTGACCCTGTACGCCAGCGCCGACCACGTGTTCATGTACGTCGCGGGGCTGCGCTGGGACACCCACGACGCCGCGGGCGCCGGCGACGGCAGCACCGGCATCGGCTGGCATCCGCTGATCCGCAGCTCCGACGGGTTCGTGGCACGCCATCCTGAGGGCCTGTAGCCATGCACCGCTGCCGATCCCGAACCCGCGCGTGCACCGCTACCCGCACCCCCACCCAGGCCCGCACCCGCACCCCCATCCACCCCCGTACCCGTACCCGCACCCGCACCCGCACCCGATCGGCTTCGGTCATCCTTACCGCGATCTGCGTCGCGCTCGGCGGTTGCGCCGGGAGCGCCGGGAGCTCAAGCCGCCCAGCGCGGAGTCAGACCCAAGCAGCCACGCAGGCGTCCAAGCTCGCCCGGGCCCGGTCCTCCCACGAGTACCCGTCGCCCCCGGCGCCGCGGCAATATGCCGCCGGCGGCGCCGGCAGCCCTGTGCAGGCGCTGCGCGCGTTTACCACCACCTACATCAACTGGACCGCGCAGACCGTCGCGGCCCACATGCATGCCCTCGCCGCCCAGAGCGTCGGTCAGGCGCGCTCGGCGATGGCGCTGGCCGCTGCCCAAACCGCACATGACTACGAGCTCCAGCGCGGTGGGATCGCCAACAGCGGGACGGTGGAGGCCATCGCCCCCCTGCTGGGGCACCGCGAGGAGTACGTGGTGGTCACGCGCGAGCTGACCAGCGCCACCGACAGCACCGCCTACCAGGGCCTGCGCCCCGCCTGGCACCTGACGATCGCGACGGTCACCGAGCTCGGCCAGGGACAATGGGTGCTGAGCGGCTGGCAGCCAGAGAACTGATCGCGCCCAGCCACGTCCGGGCCCCGTCAATGGTGGGCAACGACGTTCAAGATCACCGCCACCCCGAAGCTCAGCACCGCGAGCACCCGGATCAGCCAACCCATCCGTGCGCTGACCCGGCCGGTGTACATGCTCGCGATCGCCACCACCATGCAGCCGGCCGCGAGGAGCGCAAAGAGGATCGCGAGCACGTGCAGCACGACCAGTGTTCTACTCTCGGTCGGGTGTCCGCGCAGTACATCTTCACCACGCACCGGCTCTCGCGCCGGTTTCCGCCCGACCGCCAGGTGCTGAGTGATATCTCGCTCTCGTTCCTGCCGGGCGCCAAGATCGGGGTGCTCGGCTACAACGGCGCGGGCAAATCGACGCTGCTGAGAATCATGGCCGGCCTCGACCACGAGTTCGACGGCCAGGCGCAGCTCGCCCCCAAGGCGAGCGTAGGAATGCTGGCCCAAGAGCCAAAGCTCGATCCGGCCAAGGACGTTCGCGGCAACGTCGAGGATGGGGTGGCGCAGGCGCGCGCGCTTTTGGATCGCTTCACCGAGCTGTCCATGAACTACTCAGAGCAGGACGCCGACGAGCTCTCTCGGGTGCAGGAGCGGATCGATGCGCTCGACGCCTGGAACCTCGACACGACGCTCGACGTCGCGATGGACGCACTGCGCTGCCCGCCCGGCGAGGCGTCGCTGGACACCCTCTCGGGCGGAGAGCGCCGGCGCGTAGCCCTCTGCCGGCTGCTCCTGCGCGCGCCGGATCTGCTGCTGCTCGACGAGCCGACCAACCACCTCGACGCGGAATCGGTCGGCTGGCTGGAGAACCACCTGCGCGAGTACGCCGGGACTGTGGTGGCGATCACCCACGACCGCTATTTCCTGGACAACGTAGCGGGCTGGATCCTCGAGCTCGACCGCGGGCGGGGGATTCCCTATCAGGGCAACTACTCGGGCTGGCTGGAGCGCAAGCGCGTACGGCTGGCGGCACAGGAGCGCCAGGAGACAGCGCGCCAGCGGACGATCGAGCGCGAGCTGGAGTGGGTTAGGCTCAACGCGAGCGCCCGGCGCAACAAGCCCAAGGCGCGCCTGAACGCCTACGAGGCGCTGCTGGCCGAAGATCGCAACGTCCAGCTCGATCAGGTCCAGATCCACATCCCGGCTGGCCCGCGCCTCGGCGACGTGGTGCTGGAGGCCGACGGGGTGCGCAAGTCCTATGGAGACCGAGTGCTGATCGAGGAGCTGTCCTTCAAGCTCCCGCGCGGTGGCATCGTCGGTGTGATCGGGCCCAACGGCGCCGGCAAGACCACACTGATGAGGATGATCACAGGCGCCGAGGCACCCGACGCGGGGACGCTGCGGATCGGCGAGACGGTCCAGCTCGCCTACGTGGACCAGTCCCGCGAGGCCCTCGATCCGGAGAAGACCGTGTGGGAGGAGGTCTCCGGCGGCGCCGACCAGATCACGCTCGGCGATCGCAGCGTCGCCAGCCGCGCCTACGTGGCGGGGTTCAACTTCAAGGGCTCTGATCAGCAGCAGAAGGTCGCAAAGCTCTCCGGCGGCGAGCGCAACCGCCTGCAGCTCGCCAAGCTGCTGCGGACGGGCGGCAACCTGCTGCTGCTCGACGAGCCGACCAACGACCTCGACGTCGACACGCTGCGCGCCCTGGAGGAGGCGCTCCTGTCCTTCGCGGGGTGCGCGATGGTCGTCTCCCACGACCGCTGGTTCCTGGACCGGATCGCGACCCACGTGCTCGCGTTCGAGGGCGACTCCCAGGTGCGGTGGTTCGAGGGCAACTTCGACGCCTACGAGGCATTCCGCCACGAGCAGCTCGGAGCAGAGGCCGACCGGCCCAAGCGCATCAGCTACAAGAAGCTGGTGCGGGGTTGAGCTTCACCGTCAGGTCCCGCCGATCAGGAGCTGACGGTGCGGATCGCGACCGCGCTCGCTAGTGACGTGCGCAGTTCCCCAGCGTCGCTGTGGACCTCATCGGCGTCGGTCAGCTCAGCTGCGTCATACGGGCCGGTGGCGAGCGCGAGGCACTTGACTCCGTCCGCGCGCGCACACGCGATGTCACGCGGCGTGTCGCCGATGACGATCGTGCGCTCGCGGGGATAGGGAGCACCGCGGCTGCCGGCGCGCCGGCGTGCGATCGCCGGCAGCGCCGTGCGGTCCTCGGAATCGGAGCCGAAAGCTCCCTGGCCGGTGCGGAAGTGCTTGCCGATGCCCGCCCGCGCGAGCTTTAGCCGTGCAACCGGCTCGTAGTTGCCGGTCAGCAGCCCGAGGATCAGCTCAGCGCGGTCCTGTCTGCGAGCGGGTCCGGAGAGCCATTCCAAGAGCTCCGCGATCCCCGGAAGGACGGCGAACGACAGGTCGGCCGGGCACAGCCGCGTGTACGCGGCGGCGCACTCCTCGCGCACATCGCCGGCTCGCTCGTCGATGCGCTGGGCAGGGACCCCCGCGTGCAGCAGGATCAACCGCGCGATCTCCCCGTCGGTCCGCCCGGCCGGCGTGACCACGGGCGCGGCCAGCTCGGCGCTCCCGAGGCCGTGCACCGTGCTCAGCGCTTGGCGCAGGGCGTCGCTGTGGGCGGCTGTCGCGCGTCCGAGCAGCGTGCCGTCGATGTCGAACAGGAGCAGCACGGCGGCGTGTACTCAGCGCGTGAACGACATGCCGGGCGCCACGCGCGCGGCGAACGCAGCGATCAACCTCGCCGCCGCGTCGATGTCCCGCAGCGAGACCATCTCGACCGGAGAGTGCATGTAGCGGCACGGTACCGACACGAGTCCGGTCGGGATGCCCGAGCGGCTGACGTGGACCGCGTCGGCGTCGGTACCCGTGCCCTTCCCGAGCGACTCGACGGTGAACGGGATCCGCTCCTGCTCACCGGCCTCGCAGAGTCCGTCGAACAGCAGCGGGTGGAGCGTCGTGCCGCGCGCGAGCACCGGCCCCGAGCCGAGCTTGTGCTCGGTGATCTGCCCGAGCTCGATGCCCGGCTGGTCGGTGGCGAAAGTGAGATCGACCACGATCGCGAGCTCGGGCCGACGCGCGTATGCGCTCGTCCGCGAGCCCGCGAAGGTGGTCTCCTCCTGGACGACCGCGAGCGCCAAGACGTCTCCCGGCGCGCCACCCGCGCCGGCTACCAACCGGGCAGCCTGCGCTGCCACATAGCACCCAACGCGGTTATCGAGCGCGCGTGAGACCAGGAGTCCGCCCCGGAGCTCGATCGGCGTCACGTCGATCACCGCCACGTCCCCGATCCTCACGAGCTTGCGCGCCTCCTGCGCGCTGCCCGCGCCGATGTCCAGGCGCAGGTCCTTTAGCTTTGGAGTCTTCTTGCGGTCCTCGTCCTCGAGCAAGTGGATCGGCTTGCGGCCGATCACGCCTGGGACGGGCCCCTCGCGGGTGCCCACGCGGACGCGCTGGCCGATCAGCACCATCGGATCCCAGCCGCCCACTCCGCCGAAGCAGAGGAAGCCGTGGTCGTCGATGTGCGAGACGTGGAGCCCGATCTCGTCGATGTGGCCGACGATCGCCAGCGCCGGTCCGCCGGCGGTTCCGGGGACGCGGGCGAACGAGGATCCGAGGTGATCGCTGCCGACCTCGGCGGCGAACTGCGCGCACCCCTCGCGCCACACGCGCGCCGGATCGCCCTCGTGCCCGGATGGGCCGCTGGCCCCGATCAGGCGTTGCAGAAGCTGTGGTGTTGACATGCGTGCCTGCTCGCGCGCCGGCCTGGCTGCTCAGGCGGCCTGCTTGACCAGGCCGTGGGGGTCGATGACGAACTTCTCGGCGGCGCCCCGATCGAAGTCCTCGTAGCCCTTAGGGCCTTCGTCGAGGGTGATGACCTTGGCGTTGACGGCCTTGGCGATCTGGACGCGGTCGTGGAGGATCGCCTGCATGAGCTCGCGGTGATAGCGCATCACCGGGCACTGGCCGGTCACGGGCACGTGGGACTTCGCCCAGCCCAGCCCGAGGCACAGGGAGAGCGAGCCCTCCTGGGCCGCCGCATCGCAGGCGCCGGGATCGGCCGTGACGTAGAGCCCGGGAATCCCCAGCCGCCCCGCTGCGCGGGTGATGCTCATCAGCGCGTTCAGCACGGTCGCGGGGGCCTCCTGGCCGCCGGAGCCGTGGCCCTTGGCCTCGAATCCGACGCAGTCCACCCCGCAGTCGACCTCGGACACGCCGAGGATCTGCTCGAGCTGGTCGCCGATCTCGCCGTCCTGGGTCAGGTCGATCGTCTCGCAGCCGAAGGACCGCGCCTGGGTCAGCCGCTGCGCGTCCATGTCGCCGACGACCACCACCGCGGCACCGAGGAGCTGCGCCGAGGCTGCGGCGGCGAGACCGACCGGCCCCGCGCCCGCGACGTAGACGGTCGATCCCGTGCTCACCCCCGCGCAAACGCAGCCGTGGTAGCCGGTGGGGAAGATATCGGACAGCATCGTCAGATCGAGGATCTTCTCCATCGCTTGCTCCTTGTCGGGGAAGCGCAGCAGGTTCCAGTCGGCGTAGGGGACCATCACGTACTCGGCCTGGCCGCCCACCCAGCCGCCCATATCGACGTAGCCGTAGGCGCCGCCGGGCTGCTCGGGGTTGACGTTCAGGCAGACGCCGGTGTCGCCGTGCTTGCAGTTGCGACAGCGCCCGCAGGCGATGTTGAAGGGCACCGAGCACAGATCGCCCTGCTTGATGAACTCCACACCGGGCCCGGTCTCGATCACCTCGCCGGTGATCTCGTGGCCGAGGATCAGCCCCGCGGGGGCGCTGGTCCGCCCCCTGACCATGTGCTGATCTGACCCGCAGATGTTCGTGGAGACGAACTTGAGGATCGCTCCGTGGGGCGTCTTGCGACCCACGTTGTCAGGGTGAACGCCCGGACCGTCCTCGAGCTCGAAGGTCGGGAAGTCGATCGCGTGGACCTCCACCTTGCCCGGCTCGATGTAGGCGATGCCTCGGTTCTCAGCCATGTCGCTCTCTACCTCGTCTATGCGCAGGCGCCGTAGACGGCCGCACCGGCCTGGGCGACTTCCATGTCCTGATCCACCGTGCCTCCCGAGACGCCGATCGCGCCGGCCACGAAGTCTCCGTCTTTGAGGGGGATGCCGCCCCCGAAGGCGATCAGCCGCCCGTCGTTCGATGCCTCGATGCCATACAGGGGCATGCGGTCTCCTTGTCTGAGGTTCGCCTACAGCCTTCCCCGCTGTGGCCGGGCTTATTCACGGGGGGCGGGCTCATCTCCTGCGCCCGGGCTGCCGGCCGGGGCTCGTTCACTCAGCCCTTCTTCACGTCCTCGAGCACCTCCTCGAGGCCCTCGCGCGCATCGGCGAAGAGCATCATCGTCTTCTCCTCGTCGTAGAAGAGGGGGTTGTCGATGCCCGCGAAGCCGGGGGAGAGGGAGCGCTTGACGAATACGACGCGGCGCGCGGCGCCGACGTCGAGCACCGGCATCCCCGAGATCGGGGTGTCGCCCTCCTCCTTGGCCTGCGGGTTGACCACGTCGTTGGCCCCGACGACGAGCACGACGTCGGTGTCGGCGAAGTCGTCGTTGATGTCCTCCAAGTCGACGAGCTTGTCGTAGGGGACCTCGGCTTCGGCCATCAGGACGTTCATGTGGCCCGGCATCCGCCCGGCGACAGGGTGGATCGCGAAGCGGACCTCCTTGCCCTGGGCCTCGAGTGCCTCCATCAAGCCGGCGAGGGCCTTCTGCGCCTGGGCCACCGCGAGCCCGTACCCTGGCACGAAGATGATCGAGTCGGCGTCGGCGGTGAGCACGCTCGCCACGTCTTGGGCGCTGGCGGTGTGCACCGGGCGCTCCTCGGTGTCCTCATCCCGGGCGGCTCCCGTGCCGGCGCCCCCCAGGGCGCCGAACAGGATCTTCGGCAGTGAGCGCCCCAGCGAGGAGCTCATCAGCTTGGTCAGGATCGTCCCCGACGCCCCCACCAGCGAGCCCCCGATGATCAGCACGTAGTTGGACAGCTCGAAGCCCGAGGCGGCAGCGGCCAGGCCGGTGAACGCGTTGAGCAGTGAGATCACGATCGGCATGTCGGCGCCGCCGATCGGCATCACGAGCATGACTCCGAGCAGCGCGGCGAGGCCGAGGACGATGGCTACCACCACGGTGCCGGCGCTCCCGGCGAGCACTAGGATCGCGAGCAGGACGGCACCCGCGAACAGGAGCGCGTTGAGCGCCGCCTGGCCGGGGAGGCCGCGCAGCCGCGCCGGCCAGATGCCCTGGAGCTTGGCGAAGGCCACCGCTGAGCCGGCGAATGACACACCGCCGACGAGCGCCGAGAAGAGAACCGCGAGCGTGAACACGAACAGCCGCGGGCCGTGGGTCAAATCGTGTACGCGGTGAAACTCCGAGAGCGCGATCAGCGCCGCCGCCCCGCCGCCGACCCCGTTGAACGCCGCCACTATCTGCGGCATCGAGGTCATCGCGACGCGCTCGGCGCTGATGTAGCCCACCACTGTGCCCGCGAAGATGCCGACGACGATCCACAGGTAGTCGGTGATCCCGGCGGTGAAGAACGTCGCCACCACCGCGATCAGCATCCCGATCGCCGAGGTGAGGTTGCCGACCTGGGCGGTCTCCGGCGTGCGCATGCGCCGGATTCCGACCACGAACAGCAGCGCCGTCACTATGTAGGCGACGACGATCGCGGGCTGCATGCTCACCGATTCTTCTTGGCGGGGTCTGTGGCCTGCACGGTCAGGGCTTCTTCTTACCGCGCCCCGATCGGCGGAACATGCCGAGCTGGCGGTTGGTGACCACGAACCCGCCGACGACATTGGCCGTCCCGAAGGCGACGGCGATCGTGCCGAGCACCTTGATGAGCGTGTCACCGCCGCTGACGCCCACGGCGATCATCGCGCCGACCAGGACGACGCCGTGGATCGCGTTCGTTGCCGACATCAGCGGGGTGTGGAGCAGGCTGGGCACGCGGGAGATCAGCTCGAAGCCGATCGCCACGGCGAGGCCCAGCACCGCGAGGTTGCCCAGCAGGGCCTGCCCGCTCATCGTTCTTCGCCCCTGTGGGAGTGGCCGCACATTACGTGTCGCCGTCCTCTTGGGAGGGGCGGACCTTCCCGTCGTGGGCGAGGACGGCGCCATCGGTGATCTCGTCGTCGAAGTCGAGGTGCAACTCGCCATCGTCGTCGAGGAGGTGCGACAGGACGCTCGTCATGTTGCGCGAGAGCAGTTGTGAGGCGTGGATCGGCATCGTGCTCGGAAGGTTGAGAGGACCGTGGATCGCGACGTGGTCGTGGTGGACCACTTCACCGGGCTCGGAGAGCTCGCAGTTGCCCCCGGCCTCGACCGCGAGGTCGAAGAGGACAGCCCCTGGCTTCATCCGCTCCACCATCTCCGCGGTGACCAAGGTGGGGGCGTGCTTGCCGGGGACCAGCGCCGTGGTGAGGACGATGTCCATCTCGCCCAGGCGCTCGGTCATCAGCTCCTGGTCGCGCTGCTGGCGCTCCTCGTCCTGCTCGGAGGCATTGGCGTCCTGCTGCTCGCGCGTGTCCGCGTCGTCGTCGGCGCGGGCCTCGTCGTCATCCGCGTCGTCGTCGTCACGGGCCTTGTCGTCGTCCTCGTCACGGGCATCGTCGTCCTGCGCGCGGGCGCGCTCGCGCTTAGCTGCCTCGATCGCTCGCCGGCGGCCGAAGTCGGCGGGCAACCCCAGCAGCGCTTTGACCAGCAGCTCGGCACGGGCGGGCTGGGGTGGCTCAAACTGGAGCTCACCGCCATCGTGGTCGGCGTGCTCGTCCCGGGCCTCGATGAACGTCGCCCCGAGCGAGCGCACCTGGTCGCCGACCTCCGGACGGATGTCGAACGCCTCGACCTCCGCTCCGAGCCGGCGCGCGGTGGCGATCGCCTGCAGCCCGGCGACGCCGACCCCCAGCACCATCACCTTGGCCGCCTTCGTCGTTCCGGCGGCCGTGGTCATCATCGGCAGGTAGCGCCCTGCGGCCTGCGCGGCCATCAGGACTGCCTGATAACCCGCGACCGAGCTCATCGACGAGATTGCGTCCATCGCCTGCGCGGCGCCCGTGCGCGGGATCGAGCTCATCGAGAAGACCGACACGCCCCGCTGCGCGAGCGCTTCCAATACGTCGCTCTGCTGGATGCGGTCAAGAAAGCAGACCAGCAGGCATCCTTCGGGTAACGCGCGGGCCTCCTCCTCGCTCGGCGCGGCTACCTGGAGCACGATCTTTGCACCGTCGGTGGCGTCCCCCTCGGCGACACGCGCTCCCGCCTTGGCGTACTCCTCGTCGGGGTAGAAGTCGCCGCCGGCGCCGGCCTCGACGACCAGCTCGTGCTCGCCTGATACGAGCTTCGCCACTGACTCTGGGACCAGCGCCACGCGCCGCTCGCCCTCTGCGCGCTCCCGTTGCACGGCAATCCTCACGATGGACGCTCCTACCCGCCGGGCGCAGACGGCAATCCCAGCCGCGCGCATGGCGTACTCTTCGCGAGCGGACTACTCATCGAATGCGACAACCCGCGTTGTGCGAGCGATCCTCAGCGTCGCGTTCTGACCGACAGAGCGCTGGCAGTGAGGGCAACGCCTCGCTCGGTGCCGTCGAGCCGTCGCGCCGCTCATCCGGGAAGGCGCAGCGACCGGAACCCGAACACGCCGGCCAGCACGTCGAAGTGGCGATCGTCATGCAGGATGTCGGCCGTGTGCTGCTGCGCGCAGGCCCCGATGATCAGATCCGGCAGACTGATCCGGTGCTGGGCGCGGGTCGCGAGCTCCTGCTGGGCGCTTTCGGCGGCGGCCATGGTCTGGGCGTCGACGCGAAGATCGCGAAACAGCGCGAGCGCCCCTTGCTGCTCGGCATAGTCCGCCGCGGTGCTCGCGCTGAACAGGATCTCCAGACGCGTGATCGCGCACAGGCACGGCTCGCCGTGGCGCTCGATCTCCTCCGGGTCAGCACGCACCCACGCAGACTTGTCGATCAGGATCAGGCCCACGCTTGGTCTGAGAGCAGCACGCCGGCATCCAGGAGCTCCCGCGACCGTCGTAGTGCCTGCCGGCGCGCGGTGCGGGCCGACCCGCCCTCGTGTAGCGCCTGCTGCATCACGCCGGCGCCAGCCTCGGCCAGCCGTAGGAGCAGCTCCTTACGGTCTCCCACGTCGGGCCATGCCCGCTCGGCGAGGTCGAGCAGCTCAGCGGTCTTCCCGGTGTCGGTCACTGAATATCGTGGGCGGGTCGTCGGCACCGGTTCAGTGTAGCACCTATTACGACAGGTGCGGCACCTCGAGCCAGACTCGTGGCCGCGGGCCGGGATGACTGGCGCTGCAGCGCGTCGAACGTCGAGATCCCCACGAAGACTCCGCCGGATGATCCGGCGATCCGATCGGTCGGCAGGTTCGCCGACTCCAGCGCCTCCCAGGCAACCTCGAGCAGCAGGCGCTGCTGGGGATCCATGCGATCGGCCTCGCGGGGCGAGATCCCGAACAGCTCGGGCTCGAACGCGTCCAGGTCGGTGAGGAAGGCGCCCCATTTCGTCACGCACTTGCCGGGCTTGCCAGGAGTCGGGTCATACAGCGCCTCGGCGTCCCAGCGCTCCCGCGGGATCTCGGTGATCGCGTCAGCGCCCGCCCTGAGCAGCGTGCGGAACGCCTGCGGCGTATCGGCTCCGGGGAACCGGCACGCCATCCCGACGATCGCGATCGCGTCGTGCGCCGCGCCGCGCCGCGCCGCTCGCCGACCTGCGCGAGCGTCCGGCGGGTGGTAGCCGTTGCGCGACGATGCCGGGCCGTCATCGGAGGTCGCGTGGAGGGCAGCGCGCCACTCGTGGAGCACCGCCAGCTCACCGGCCGCGTAGGCATCGCGACACCGCCACCGCTGCAGCTTTCCGCTCGACGTCTTCGGCATGCTCCCCGGCTCGACCAGGACGATCGCGTGCGGGGCGACTCCGTGCGCTGCGGCGATCTCCGCGCGCAGCTCCGCGGAGACTCGATCGGTCGCCGCGAGCCCGTCCCAGCCGATCTCGCAGACGACCGCCAGGCGCTCCTCTCCCGCCGTGTCGACCGCGAACGCCGCGCTGGCCCCGCCGCGCACGCCGCGCACCGACGCGACGGTGCGCTCGACGTCCTCCGCGTAGTGGTTGACGCCACGGACGATGATCACCGACTTCCGGCGCCCCGCAACGTACAGCTGCCCCTCGTGCACGAAGCCGAGGTCGCCGGTGCGCAGGTACGGGCCCGCGCCGGCCACCCGCGCGGAGAACGTCCCCGCCGCGTCCTCAGGATCCCCCCAGTAGCCATCGGCCACGCTCGGCCCGGCGACGTAGATCTCGCCGACGCAGTCGCGCGGGCACTCGGTCGAGGTGACGGGATCGACGATCGCCACTCGGTGCTCTTCGAGCGCCGGGCCGCAGCTCACGAGCTTGGTCGCGGTGGCGTCCTCGGCGTTGCTCGGAACGACCGTCCCCAGGCTCAGCGCTCCGCGGTCCACGCCGAGGACCCGTGCCGCCTCGCCGGCCGGCGTGCAGGTGACGCTGAGGGTGGCTTCGGCGAGCCCGTAGGCCGGCAGCAGCGCGCGGCGCCGGAATCCGGCCGGCGCGAGCGCGGCGCAGACGCGGTCAAGCAGATCGTGGCGGATCGTCTCGGCCGCCAGCGCGGCCACCCGCCAGCGGCTCAGGTCCAGTCGCTCGACCCTCGCCGCCGCGCTTCGGCGGATGCACAGCTCATACCCGAACGCCGGAGCGCCGCTGTGGGTCGCGCGCTCGGCGTCGATCGCCTCCAGCCAGGTCGCTGGGTCCGCGACGAACGACGCCGGCGCGATGAAGACCGCGCGGGCGCCGGCGTAGAGGGGCATCAGCAGCCCGGCGACGAGACCGAAGTCGTGGTCTAGGGGCAGCCAGCTGACGGTCGCGTCACCCGCGCCCAGACCGCAGCGGCGGGCGACCCGGTCCACGCACGCGGCGAGGCACCCGTGGGTGATCCGGGCACCGCGCGGGCGTCCGCCGGAGCCCGAGGTGTACTGCAGGTAGGCGAGCTGCTCGAGCGCCGCGCGTCGCTCGGGGGCGTGCGCGCTCCCGGCCAGCGCCTCGCCGACGCGCAGGCGCCGTGGCGCGGTGAAACCCGCCTCGCTCCACCGCGCCGCGAGCGACTCGGCGCCGTCGGAGGTGAGGATCAGCGCGGGCTCGGTCTCGGCGACGATCCGGCGCAGCGCGGCCCCGCTGCCCCCGGCGGAGGTGAGCGCCACCGGCACCGCGACGACGCCGGCCCGCAGGCACCCGAGCAGCGCGACGGCGTACTCCGGGCCGGGGGAGCAGGCGATCGCGACCCGGTCCCCCGGGCGCGCCTGCTCGTGCAGGGCACCGGCAACCGCCTCGGTCTGAGCGGCCAGCTCCGCGCGTGAGAGCCGGCGCTCGGCCCCGCCGTCGCGGAAGCACAGCGCCTCGCGGCCCGGGTCGGCCTTGAGCCAGCGCGTCGCCGCGGCGAGCAACGTCGCGCTCACCGCCGGCTGGCCACCGTCACCCGCAGGCGAGCGCTCACCGACGCGTCGTAGTGGTAGATCGCCGCCGGCGTCTTCGTGATCGTGACGGTCGCCGTGTGAACCCCGCGCTCGCAGTAGAAGTGCGTCGCGCGGAGCTCGTAGCTCCGGCGGCCCGTCACGAGGACCGTGCCGGCGCCCTCGCTGGGCCCGTCGCCCCAGTTCACGTAGGCCCCGTACAAGTTTACGTTGGTCACCTCTGGATCGCGGTCGCTGAAGCGCACGAGCGTGTACGTCGAGGACCGATCGGCCCGCCCGGTGCTCGCAAGCGCCCTGATCGAAAGGGGACCGGAGCGCCGAGCGCCGCCCGCCGGCGAGAATCTCACCGCGCCGCCGCCGCAGCTCGCCGGCTCGACGTACACCCTCGCTTCGGCCCCCGCACTCAGCACGCATTTACGTTGACCTTGCACGACAAGACAGGACGGAGTGGATGCGGCGATTGCGGCCTTCCCCGGCCGAACTGCCGTGAACGCGAAGCACCGCGCCCCGCGCGGGCAGTGCCCGATCGGCCACGACCACGCAGCGACCACCGACGTTGGCCCGCCATTCGGGGGGCCGAACGGCGGCACGGATGCCACGAGGATCCGCCGCCCGACGCGCACGGTGAAGATCGGCACGGTCCGGTAGTGCCGGGAATCGAAGACGATCGTCACCGGCGGATCACTGTGGGCCTGGCCACCAACTCGTGCTGGCGAAGCGGTGCCGCAGCCCGTCGCCGACATCGCCGTGACGGCGAGGCAAGCGCCAACCGCGGCCGCGCTCACGGAACGGTGGGGTCCGCCAGCACGCATCTGTTGTCGCTGTTTGACCACTGCCCCTGCACCGCGAACGGTCCGGTCGAGTAGGTGATCGCAGCCGGTCCGCCAGGCGTCCCAGACTTCACGTTCTCGCACAAGTCACCGATCTCCCTGCCGCCTAGGTTGTACCACGCTTTGCCCGGCTCCGGATCGGTCACGGTCTCCGCGTACTTGTGACTCTCCGTGATGCTCAGCCCGTCGAGCTGGCCGCCCGTGACGGACCCGCTGAAACATCCCTCCGTCGTAGGGCAGGTTCGTGAACGCAAGGTTGCCATACGGCGTCGCCACGCCGCCCTTGTGCGTCTTGAAACCGACCGAGGAGCAGTTGTGCGCGCCGCAGCCAGATGCCTGCTTCGCCGCTAAAGAGAAGGCGCATGCCCTGGGCTGCTCGACGCCGCGCGCGACGACTCCTTTGCCGCTCGACGAGGTCCGACGCGAGACGGCCGCTTCCGGCGCCGGCGAGGCTCGAAGGGGGGAGTGCGGGCTGAGACCCGGGCCAGCGGCGAAGGAGGCGTCTCGGCACGGCGTGGTCGACGGCTCCTACTCGCGCAAAGCGACACAGCCCGTTCGGTCTTCCAATCGCGCGTACCGAGGCGCGACCGCACCCGCCACATCAGGTGGATGGTGGCCGGTGCGACTCTTCATGGCGCGCGAAGTACCCGTGCGGGTGGTCGATGTCGAACACCATCTCGGGCTCAATGGTCGAGGCGAGGGGAAGTAGGCGCTCCGGTGTCATCCGAATCGCGCCATTCAGTGATCACGGTCAAATCGGGATATCGCTCGGTGATCTGGTCGGGGACGGTGCGCACACATACATCCAAATGCCGCCCATGCCGTAGTCGTCTACGACCAGAAAGGGCTTCTTGTCTTGGCTTCGGAGGAGGGTTTTCGCGCTGCGCGCTCGCCGCACTTCGGCGATGAGGGCAGGTAGGTGGTTCCGCGCAGCGGCCATGAAGTCAAGGTCGGCGGCGGAGGCTGCGGTCGTGTCGCGGGACACGTACATATCCTCTTCACGAGGGTTTCCGACGAGAATCACGTCATCCCCGCTTGTGTGATCGCGACCTTCGACGGACGCGATCCACGGAGCCGGTGACGCGGCCGCGACGATGCTGTCCAGCTCGACCAGCTCGCTCTCCGACAGCCGGTCCTCGCGCACGTCGGCCATGACAAAAATGGTACAAGCCAAGTCGCAACGGGGGCCATCGAGCCCGCCTCGGCGCCACTGGGCAGACGGCCGCTCTCGCCGTTCGGCTGATCGAAAGCGGCAGTCAGCGATCAGCGCCTGTCGAGCGGCAAAGCGGTCGTCGAGCAGGGTGGCGTCGCTGCCGCGGTGGTTGGAGGGCCGCACAACTCCGACTCGTCGAAGCGAGTCGCGCCCGCGGTCGGTGCCGCGGTGTGAGCCGTCGGTCCGACGCGGAGTAGGGCCGGGAAGCTCGCGGGCAAGTTGCACGCAAGAGGCGCGGTGTGGGGCCTTGTCCAAGACCCTGGGACGCCTCGTCGGTCACGGGAGCCGGGCTCCTCCCTAGGTTTTGCGGCGCCTTTCGGCAGCCGAGCCGGAGGGGCTCACGGGCGCGCCAGTGATTCGACTTGTTCGTGGCTCTCGCGACTAGCGGCCGAAAGTCGCGTAGCCCGTCAGATCAGATCTCGACGGGCACTCCGAGCTCGAGCGTAATCAGCCGGGCGCTTGCGGCTTTGACCCGTTCGAGTGCGTCGGGGACTGGTTCGTACACGCTCGGCAGCTCGTAGCCGCCGTAGTGGATCGGCATGAGCCGCTCGGCTCGTAGGAGGTCGGCGGCCAGAGCGGCTTGCTCGGGCTCCATCACGGCTGGCAGCGGACTGGGGGGTCGGCGATGCGGGAACGTCACGCGAGCGCCGTTGATCGGTGCGAGCACCGCGTCTGGCGCCCCGAAGCGCTCGGTGATGCGCCACCACCAGCAGTGGAACATTGTGTCGCCGAGGTGGAGCACTCGCGTGCCGCCGGCCTCGATCAGCCACGACACCTGGGGGTCTCCGGTTCCATCGACGGCGGGAAGCGCGGTGAGCGTGAATGGTCCTGCTGTCACGCTCGTCCACGGCGCGGTTGGCTGCCGCGTCAGGCCCCTGGCCGCCAGTTCGTGATCGGCCTGCGCGATCGCGAGTTGCTCGACGTCGGCCCCCCCGTACCCCTGCGGTTCGTGCACCGTCCCGTCGGTGCGAAGCGCCGCGGTCAGCGCCGCCGCGTCGGCGTGGTCGCGGTGAAGGTGTGTCACCAAGCCGGCGACAGCGCCCGCCCTGGGCGGGATGACCTCAGGCAGTACCATTCCGGCCGCCCGCTCACCGAGCCACGCGAACACCGCTGCGGGATCTCCGAGAGGGTCGACGACGACGCGCTCATCCTGCTCCTCAACCTCGACACCGGCCCAACCGAGCCACCGAATCCTCATCTGCATCCTCCGCTCGCGAGCACCTATATAGAACGATCGTCCGCAATATATATGAAACGATCGTTCGTTTCGTAAACTCCATGATGAATGCCGCGTCGCTCGTCAACTCAGGTCGCGGGGTCGCGCGCGGACACGCTCGATGCCGCGGTCGAGCTTGCGTCGGTTATCGGTCTCGAGGGCGTCACGATCGGCCTTCTCGCCGACAAGCTCGGCATGAGCAAGAGCGGACTCGTCGGACGCTTCGGCTCCAAGCAGCAGCTCCAGCTCGCCGCGCTCGAGCTCGCCGCCGAGCGGTTCCGCCGGACCGTCTACGAACCAGCCGCCGGGCAGCCCGCCGGTCTACCGCGACTGAACGCGATCTGCGATGCATGGATCGACTATCTCGGCAACCCCCCGTTCCCCGGCGGCTGCTTCCTGACCACCGCATCGGTGGAATTCGATGCTCGCCCCGGCCCGGTGAACGAAGCCGTCAAGAAGGTCATGCACCGCTGGATCGACGCGCTCGAGCGCGAGGCCGCGACAGCAGTCAGGAATCAAGAGCTGCCGGGAGGCACCGACCCGAAGGAAGTCGCATTCGCGGTCAACGCCCTAACCTAACTGTCTAACGGCTTGGCAATGGAGTACATCGCCGATCCCGAGTACGCCGACCCCGGCCTCTTCGCGCGGATGCTCGCACAGCTGGTGACGGCATGAGGATCCACGCGCTTCCGACCGGCCAAG
>JAABUX010001981.1_pt1 | contig 29743 bp, 31 predicted proteins | sample 5561851 | NCBI WGS metagenome assembly JAABUX01 (sample SAMN10711883, study PRJNA513361) | rock metagenome | isolation source: Antarctica rocks | place: Antarctica: Victoria Land, Richard Nunatak red sandstone | collected 2016-01-03 | reverse complement strand
CGGTCATCGGGTCCTCGTCGGTTCGGGTTAGAGCCTCGCAACTCCACCTTAGCCAGCCGATCCGATGACCACCTCCGCCTACACCGTTCCTGTCAGCAATTTCCACCACGAGCTCGGACGCTATCCAGGCGCCAAAAAAGCCGACATCAGGTGAACGCGGCGGTAGGCGCGGAAGAGCGCAGCGCATCCCGCCGTCGATGGAACCGCCCGATATAGGCGGGGGAGCGGGAACAAACCGACGTTGGCGGAGTGCGCTACCTTCTACGCCGTATGTTTATTGCGCTTGTTACCTTGGTAGCGACAAACTGACGTTGCCACCAAGTCGATATGAGCGGGCAGATGTAATAGCGAGGCTGAGCGGTGAATTCTGATGCGGATCTCGACAAGATAAACGCTTACATGGCGGCGCGATGGCCAAAGTCAGAGCGCCTCACTGAGTATGTAAGAAGGTTATGGACAGATTACGACCAAATCAAAGTCGACGATCGTGATCATGTCGTCAGCCAGCTGACTAACGATAGCGACGAGCAGTTCTGGCAGCGTCTTTGGGAGCTTCAGCTGGGGAGCTATCTCTTCCGACTTGGGCATAAACCCTACTCTCCAAAGACCGGCCCAGATTTTAGGTTCGAGGTAGAAGATCTGACAGTCTGGTTTGAGGCCATATCTCCAAGCCCGCGCGGCATTCCAGAAGCATGGTTTCAGTTCCCGAGCGGCGGCAAGGGAACGACCTATGACACGCCTAACAGCGAGATGTTGCTCCGTTGGACGAGTGCATTTGAGAACAAACGGACGAAATTTGAGAGTTATGCGGCACAAGGAATTACCAGCCCGCGCGATGCATGCGTCATTGCGGTAAATGGTGGCCAACTATCTGGCTTCTGGCAGACCCCGCATGGGATTACTCAGATGCCATGGTGCGTCGAGGTAGTATTTCCGGTTGGCCCTCTCCAGGCGGAGTTCTTTCATGAAAGCGAAGATTTCAAGTGGGGTCATGTTGAGCGTCATCGAGTGTGTAACGCGAACGGCGCATACGTCGAGTTATATCCGTTTATAACACCTGAATGTTCAAGGATCAGTGCTCTTGTAAGCTGCGTAGTTGGGTGCTCGCCGGATTTAAGCCTACCGCTGTACGTTGCGCATAACCCGCTAGCTGATGTGCCGTTACCAGTTGGGGTTCTGGGCGATACCGCGGAGGAATGGCAGGCTGTGCGGCTGGAAAGTTCGCCGGGAGAGTTTAGCCTCCGCCGCGTAAAATAGCCTACGGCTCTGCCAGCCTGCCGCAGTTGTAAACGATGCATCGAGCAGTTACTTTTGCCCTTGACCGAATTCTGCCGGCAACTGCCTCGAATTCCACAGAATTATGTCTCTGTCAGTCGGCATAAAGCGGCGCCATATCCGCCGAGGTAATTCGCCATTTTTCTAGCAATACGCTCGACGTTCGTGCTGGCCACAAGCACGCCGTTCGCGTCACCGAAGATCGCTGCATATGTGAAGGCAAAATGCGACATAAGAACTAATCCGATGCAGCGGCACATTTGGGTCAAGCCGAATTGCTGGTCGACTGATCCGGCCTGGCCGACCTGGAGGGCGCTCAGATAACTCGAGTGAGAGTAGCCACAGAGAAAACTGTAGGTAGACAAAAAGTATTTTTGATGGAAGCCGGCCGCTACTGCTATTTCTTGCCAACCTCTCTCAATCCGCCAGTCGCCTGAAAGTACACGTACGCCTTGCCTCGGCGTGAATTTGGTGAAGAAGGGAGAGGTGGTGAGCGCGGTTTTAAGCTCTGCTATCTGTCGTAGTTCGGAGGCTAGCTGCTCGATATGTGCGGGTTCCCGTGCTGGAAGTCCCTGACGATCCGTAAGACCGGCCAGCACCCACGCATTATGGCGAAATTTGCAACGAGTGCGGTCCGGATCGCCAAACAGATGAAAGAAGACAAGATAGTTTTCGAACGCGGCTCGCGTGAGCACCAGAACCGAAGAATGGTCGATGAAGTGCACGGGTGGGAAGCCTTCACCCACTACGATACCTGGTTCGCTCAGACGGCGAACGGACGCCAGATGACGAAACATCTTGGTTGCAAGCGTCTGAATGTCGTTTAGCCATTCATCGCCTTGCGGGATCGATTTACCGAACTGGGTCTGGACAAGACGAACAAATAAACCCAGCAGAATGTCGTATTCACCGTCGAGGGCCAAAACACTACTCCGCTGATCTAATTCAGATACTGCAGAAGAATCAGAACCATCTGACTTTGTGTCCGACATTCATACGTCTGCTTTCGGGAACTGACAATATGAAACCGTGCGGCTGCTATGAGGTCGAAAGCAGAACTCAAACACCTAGTACCGGGAGGGGGTAGACCAAGTCTGGCGTTGGCAGCAGGGTGGGGGATTGGAGACGGAGAGGCCGATGGGATCGCGCGAGGCAGCCATAGCCAGCACGCTGGCGTTTTTTGATGGCGGCGGGTTCGAGGATCGGCTCGCTCGCCTGGTCGCGATCCGCTCGACCTCGCAGGACGCGGAGCATGCCGGCGAGCTGCCGCGCTATCTCGAGGAGGGGCTGCGCGACTGGCTGGCCGGGCTCGGATTCGACGTGACGGTGCATGAGAACGAGGGCGCGGGGCCGATCCTGGTCGCGATGCGGATCGAGGATCCCGCGCTGCCGACGGTCATCACCTACGGCCATGGCGACACGGTGCGCGGGCTGGAGGACCAGTGGCGGCCGGGTCTCTCGCCGTGGCGGCTGACGCGGGAGGGCGACCGCTGGTACGGGCGTGGATCGGCCGACAACAAGGGCCAGCACGCCATCAACCTGTCCGCGCTCGAGGCGGTGATCGCCGAGCGGGGCGGGCGGCTCGGCTTCAACGTCAAGCTGATCGTCGAGACCGGCGAGGAGAGCGGCTCCAAGGGCTTGCCGGCCTTCGTCGAGGCGCGGCGCGAAGCCTTGGCGGCCGACGTGCTGCTGGCCAGCGACGGGCCGCGGATGCATTCGAGCGTGCCGACGCTGAGCGTGGGGACGCGCGGGAGCGTGCATTTCGATCTCCTGGTCGACGTCCGTCCCGGCGGGGTCCACTCCGGCAACTGGGGCGGCATGACGACCGACCCGGCGATCGTGCTGTCCCACGCCATCGCCAGCATCGCCGACCGCCACGGCAAGATCCTGGTCCGCGACTGGGTGCCGGCCGCCATGCCGACGGGCGTGCGGGCGCTGCTCGAGGGTTGCGAGCTGCAGGCCGAGGGCGAGGCGGCGACGATCGATCCCGAATGGGGCGAGCCGGGGCTGACCGCCGCCGAGAAGGTCTATGCCTGGACCAGCTTCATCGTGCTCTCGATGCTGTCCGGGCGGCCGGAGAACCCGGTCAACGCGGTCGCGCCGAACGCGATCGCGCATTGCCAGATTCGCTACACGGTCGATGTCGATCCGGAGCGCTTCGTGCCCGCGCTGCGCCGGCATCTGGACGCAAACGGGTTCGAGCGCGTGCAGATCCGCCCCTACGGCATCCGCATGCCGGCCCGGCGGTCGGACCCGGCGAGCCCCTGGGTCGGCTGGGCGGTCGCGAGCATGGAACGCACGCTCGGCGGCAAGGTGCAGGTGATCCCGAACGGCGGCGGCGGGTTGCCCAACGACGTATTCGTCGATCATCTCGGCGTCCAGCTGCTCTGGGTGCCGCACAGCTACAACGGCTGCAAGCAGCACGGCCCGGACGAGCACCTGCTGGTCGGCCCGGCGCGCGAAGGGATCGCGGCGATGGCCGGGCTGTGGTGGGATCTGGGCGAGAAGGGCGTGCCGGTGAACGGCGCCCCAGGAATTCCCGAGACTGTGGTGGGCGCGACAGGGATTGAACCTGTGACCCTTCGCGTGTGAAGCGAATGCTCTACCGCTGAGCTACGCGCCCGGGATCGCCGGAGCGCGCGGTGTAGGTCGGGCAAACTCGTCGTGTCAAGCCGGGAGACGGTGATGAGAGCGTGTTGGATCCTGCTGCTGTTGGCGCCGATCGCGACCCGGGCGGAGCCGCTGCGGGCGCATTACGCGACGTATGCGGCCGGGCTGAATGTGGTGCAGATGGATGCGCTCATGGATTTCTCGGGCCAGCGGTACCGGCTTGATCTCGAATTCGAGACGGCCGGAACGTTCGCGCTGCTCAACAAGACGCGGCTTCTGTCGCGAGCGGACGGGCGGTTCGCCGGCGGGGCCGCGTTGCCGCTGCGGTTCTACAGCGCGGGCACGATGCGGGGCGAGCGGCGGCAGACCCTGATCGATTACGGGAGCGGGCAGCCGGCGCTGAAGGAGCTCTCGCCGCCGAACGAGGCGGAACGCGAGGAGGTGCCGGAGGAACTGCGGCGGAACACGATCGATTCCCTGAGCGCGATGGCGCAGTTGATCGAGCAGGTCAACCGGAGCGGGCGATGCGAGGGGAGCGCCCGGACGTTCGACGGCCGCCGGCTCGGGCAGATGCGGGCGTGGACGCTGGGCGAGGAGAATTTGGCCGCCACGGATCGCTCCAGCTTCGCCGGCCCGGCGCTGCATTGCGCGTTCGAGGGGTGGCAGGTGGCAGGGTTCCGCAATGACGAATCGCGCGAGCGGCAGCAGCGTCCGCAGCAGGGCGGGGCCTGGTTCGCGGTCGCCTCGCCGGGCGGGCCGAAGATCCCGGTTCGGATCAGTTTTCACACGCGCTGGTTCGGCGACGCGGTGATGTATCTGGCGCCGAAGGGTTAGCGGCGGAGCAGCGCGTCGGCGATCGCGGGAATGTCGCTGAAACGCTCGGCGCTCGCGCTCGCGCCGTTGGCCATCGCGGGCGTGCCGTAGCCCCAGAGCGCGAAGATGCTGGGGATGTCGGCGCCGAGCGCGGCTTGGATGTCGTTGCGGTGATCGCCGACCATGATCGCCGCCTGCGGGGTGCCCTGGGCGGCAGCGATGGTGGCGAGGAGGTGCGCCGGGTCGGGTTTGCGGGTGAGAAAGCTGTCGCCGCCGCCGACGGCGTCGAAGAAGGGTTGCAGGCCGAGCGCCTCGAGCAGCGCGCGGGCCGGGGCGGCGGGCTTGTTGGTGCAGACCGCCAGGCGCCAGCCGTCCTTGCGCAGCGCCTCGAGGGTACGGAGCACGCCCGCGAACGGGCGCGAAGCGTCGGCAGCGTGGACCCCGTAATCGGCAAGGAACGCCTCGAGGTCGGAGGCGGCGGATGCGCGCTCGCGGGCGTCGAACGCGCGGCGGACCAGGGCGGCCGCGCCGTCTCCCACCATGGCGGCGACCTCGTCGGCTGAGAACGGAGTCAGCGCATGGGCGACCATGAGACGATTGAGACTGGCGCGTAGATCCGGGACGGAGTCGACGAGGGTGCCGTCGAGGTCCAGGACAAGGGTTTTGTTCACCGCTGTCATACGCCGTCACCAAAGTTTATGGAGCGCTCCTTTGACACAGGCGGGAGTGGGCGGCTACGCGGTGGCCTATGTCATCCGTCGCCGTGCTGCTCGCCGCTGGTCTTGGAACCCGCATGAAGTCGGCGCTGCCGAAAGCTCTGCACCGGGTTGCCGGGCGGTCGATGCTGCATCACCTGATTGCGCAGTGCGAGGCGGTGTTCGACCGGGTGGTGGTCGTGGTCGGGCCCGACATGCAGGCCGTGGCACGGGCGGCGTCGCCGCATCCGGTGGTCATCCAGCATGAACGGCTCGGGACGGCGCATGCGGCGCTGCAAGCGGAGGCGCATTTCGGCGACGGCGACGTGGCCGTCCTCTATGCCGACAATCCGCTGATCCGGGCCGAGACGATGCAGCGTCTGCTGGCCTCGCGAGAGAGCGCGGGCTTGGCGCTGCTGGCGATGCGACCGCCGGACTCGGGCCGCTACGGCCGGGTCATCGTCGAGGGCGGCGACGTGGCGCGCATCGTCGAGTGGGCCGAGGCCAGCCCAGCCCAGCGGGCCGAGGGCTTGTGCAATGCCGGCGTCCTCTGCGCGTCGGCGGCGGATTTCCGGCGCTGGCTGCATGCGGTGCAGCCGAGCGCCAAGGGTGAATACTATCTCACCGATTGCGTGGCCCTGGCGCGGGCCGACGCGCTGCGCGTGGCTGCGGTGGAGGCGCCGTGGGAAGAGCTGCGCGGCGTCAACTCGCGCGTCGAACTCGCCGAGGCGGAGGCCACGGTTCAATCGTGGTTGCGCAGGGCCGCGATGGAAGCCGGGGCGACGCTGACGGCGCCCGAGACGGTGCAGCTTTGTTTTGACACGAAGCTGGCGGCAGATGTGACGATCGGGCCGAACGTGGTGTTCGCACCGGGCGTCGTGGTGGAGAGCGGGGCGGAAATCAGGGCGTTCAGCCACCTCGAAGGCTGCCACGTCGGCCCGGGCGCGTTGGTCGGGCCGTTCGCACGGCTGCGGCCGGGCGCCTTGCTCGAGCAGGATGTGCACGTCGGAAATTTTGTTGAGATAAAAGCGACCCGGTTGAGGCGAGGCGCAAAAGCCAATCATTTGAGTTACTTGGGTGACAGCGACATCGGCGAAAAAACCAACATCGGGGCTGGAACCATTACCTGTAATTATGACGGCTTTAATAAATTCCAGACAAAGATAGGCGCAGGCGTGTTCGTGGGCACCTCATCGGTGTTGGTCGCGCCGCTGCGGCTCGGGGACGGTTCGTTCGTGGCGGCAGGGAGCGTGGTGACGCGCGACGTGCCGGCCGATGCGATGGCGTTCGGTCGGGCGCAGCAGGTGGACAAGCCCGGGCGCGCGGCCGCGTTCCGGGCGGAAAAGGAGAAGAAGTAGATGTGCGGCATCGTTGGCGTAATCGGTTCCGAGCCTGCGGCCCCCTTGCTGCTGGAGGCCCTGCGGCGACTGGAATATCGCGGCTATGACTCGGCCGGAATCGCGACGCTGGTTGGCGACGGGATCGAGCGGCGCCGCGCCCCCGGCAAATTAGTCAATCTCGCCGAGACGCTGGCGCAGGAGCCGCTGCCGGGAGTGACCGGGATCGGCCATACGCGCTGGGCGACCCATGGCGCGCCGACGCAGCGCAACGCCCATCCGCACGGCACAAGCCGGGTCAGCGTGGTGCACAACGGCATCATCGAGAACCACGCCGAGCTGCGCCACGAACTCGAGGCCGAAGGCCAGGTGTTCGAGACGGAAACCGATACCGAGACGGTCGCCCAGCTCGTGGACCTGAACCTCCGCCACGGGATGACGCCGGTCGAGGCGGCCAAGGCGGCGTTCGCGCGGCTGGAAGGCGCCTACGCGCTGGCGATCGTGTTCGCGGGCCACCCCGACCTGATGATCGGGGCCCAGCACGGGGCGCCGCTGGCGGTCGGCTTCGGCGAGCACGCGATGTATCTCGGCAGCGACAGCCTGGCGCTCGCGCCGATGACGCGGCGCATCGCCTACCTGCACGACGGCGACTGGGCGATCGTCTCGCGCGACAACGTCGCCATCTTCGGGCCCGGCGGCGGCCCGGTGAACCGCCCCATCAAGGTCACCGTTCAGACCGGCGCCGTGGTCGGCAAGGACGGCTACCGCCACTTCATGGAAAAGGAGCTGCACGAGCATCCCGCCGCGATCGGCCAGACGCTCGCGCGCATGCTGGATGCGTCGGCGCGGACGGTGCTGTTGCCCGAACTGCCGTTCGATTGGACGCTCGTCCCGCGCATGACCATCGCCGGCTGCGGCAGCACCTTCTACGCCGGGATGGCCGGGCGGCACTGGATGGAAGACCTCGCGCGGCTGCCGACCGACATCGATGTCGCGAGCGAGTTTCGCTATCGCGCGCCCCCGCTCCAAGTCGGCGGCGTCGGTCTGCTGGTCAGCCAGAGCGGCGAAACAGCGGATACGCTCGCGGCGCTGCGCTTCATGCAGCAAGCCGGCCAGCATGTCGTCTCGGTGCTGAACGTTCCCGAGAGCAGCATGGCGCGCGAGAGCGACGTGGTGCTGGAGACGGTGGCCGGGCCGGAAATCGGGGTCGCGAGCACGAAGGCCTTTACGGCGCAGCTGACCGTGCTGGCGTGCCTGGCGATCGGGGCAGCACGGGCGCGCGGCACGATGGACGCTGCGACCGAGGCGCGACTAGTGGCGGCGCTGCTCGAAGTGCCGAGCCGGGCCTCCGAAGTGCTCGCGCGCGAGGACGCGATCCGCAAGATCGCCGAGCGGATCGCCGAAGCGCGGGACGTGCTGTGCCTCGGGCGGGGGACGCAGCACGCCATCGCGCTCGAGGCCGCGCTGAAATTGAAGGAGATCTGCTACATCCACGCCGAAGGCTATGCGGCCGGCGAGATGAAGCACGGCCCGATCGCGTTGATCGACCGCCAGGTCCCGATTCTGTCGCTGCTGCCTTCGGGCCCGCTGTTCGAAAAGACCGCGAGCAACGTCCAGGAAGCGGGCGCGCGCGGCGGCCAAGTCATCATCCTGTCAGATGCTGCAGGCTGCGCGAAGATGAAGGGATTGGCGACGGAGATGCTGGAGCTGCCGACGGTCGATCCGTTCGTGGCCCCGATCCTCTACGCGATCGCCGCGCAGATGCTGGCCTACCAAGTCGCGCTGATCCGCGGGACCGATGTCGATCAGCCGCGGAACTTGGCCAAAAGCGTCACCGTCGAATAGCGACACGCGCGCCTGCTGCTTCTCGCCGGGGGGAAGAGGTAGCCGGCACGCTGGGCAGCTAGAGCACCACTTTCGCGCCACGTGGCGCGGAAGTAGTGCTTTAGCTCTTTATTTCGACAAGCATTACCTCCGACCAGGTAATTCCATCTGGTCGGGAATGCTCTAGGCAATGCGGCGCCGGGTCATGACGGCGAGGCCGGCGACGCCCAGGCCGAGCAGCAGCGCACTCGACGGCTCAGGGACGAGGGCGGCTTCGAAGCCCTGCGCCCAGAGGGTTTGGACCGGAGCCGTCGGATGGATGGAATCCCAGTAGAGATACTGGTTGACGTTGGCGCCGTTGGGGCCGCAGCCCGGGGTTGCGGCCGGGCTGAGCGGCGTGTTGGTGAAGCAGGGATCGGTCGTGTTGGTGAAGCCGAGCGACTTCGCGCGGGCGGCGATGCCGGCGTTGTAACCGTAGAGATCGAACTGCGTGAGCGTGGTGCCGGACGAGAGCGTGAGGCCGTTGATATCGGCGGCGAGGGTCTGGTCATATTGCTGGCTGAGCGTCGTCGCGAGCGCCGGGTTCTGGGTGGGATCTTGGGTGAATTCGGGGATCGCGCCGACGTTGGGGACGTTGACGACCAGAAGGTGCTTGGCGCCATCCGCGATCAGCGTCTGCGCGGCAGCGACCTCGTTTAGGACCGCCGTGGTGATGACCGAAGTGGGTTGTTTGTAGATAGCCGCGTTGCGGACGTCGTTGCCGCCTGTAAACAAGACGTAGAGCGCGCTCGGGTCGGCGACGCCGGAGGCGCGGGCAACATAGGCGCCGACCTGCTGCGGGAGATTGGCGCCGGGGATGCCGCCATTGGGCGGGAGGGCGGCGGCGGTGGCGCCAGCCACGGCATAGTTCGTGCCAGGAACGAAGGACGGGCCGCCGAAAAGGCCGTAAAGGTCGGTGAACCCGGTGACGAACAGGGAGGGATTGAGCTGCAGGCCGAAGTAATTGGCCAGTTGGGTGACCGCGACTGGGCCGTTGGTGAAGCTGTCGTGGAAGCTCGGCGGGTTCGGGAAATTCTGCTTGAAATAGGCTTCGGCGAGATTGCCGTTATCGGACAAGCTGTCACCGAAGACGTATTCGGCCGTGAACGGCCCGGCGTGCGCGACGCCGGCTCCAAGCGTGAACGAGGCGGCAAGGCCGATGGCAGCAATCAGGCGAGGTGTCACGTGGACGTCTCCATAATCTCATTTTTGCGCCGTCATCGGCGTTGGATGCCATCAAAGCGGCGAAGCAGCGTTTAGGTAAGGGTACTCTGGTTCACATGACTGTCATGGATCAGCGGCGGGCGCGTCCGACGATTTGGGTCGGGTTGACGAAGCGGAGCGCGAGGAGGAGCCAGACGAGGGTAGTGACCATGTAGATCACAGCCATGGCGTCGATGGACTGGACCGAGCGAACGCCGGCGGCAAAGACGGCGTAGTAGAGGGCGACGACGAGGGTCTGGCTCGTCGGCCCGGCGGTGAGGAAAGTGAGCTCGAACATCGCGATCGTGCGGACGAGGACGAGCAGCAGCGCGGCCAGGACGCCCGGGAGCAGCAACGGGATCAGGACGTGACGAAACAGCCGGGCGGTGTCGGCGCCAAAGACGCGGGCGGCGGACTCGAGCTTGGGGTCGACCTGTTCGATGAACGGGATCATCACCAGGATCACGAACGGCACGGTGGGGACGAGGTTGGCGACGACGACGCCGGACATCGAGCCGGCTAGACCGGTTTGGTAGAGAACGGTGGCGAGCGGGATGCCGTAGGTGATGGGCGGGATGAGGAGCGGGATCAGGAAGATCAGGAGGAGGGCGCGCTTGCCGGGGAAGTCGCGGCGGGCGAGGGCGTAGGCCGCGGGGACACCGACGAGGCCAGAGATGGCGACGACGAGGAAGACGACCTGGAAGGTGACGGTTAGGACGTCGCCGAGCTGGAATTCTTCCCATGCGGCGCCGTACCAGTTGGTCGTGTAGCCGGAGGGGAGCCAGGAACGCAGCCACCTTGTCGCGAAGGAGTCGACGACGACGGTGGCGATCATGGCGAGCAGGTTGAGGATGAAGAAGCCGACCAGGGTCCAGACCGCGCCGGCCCAGAGGCGTTCGCCGAGGGTTTTCTGCATCAGCCTTTTCCGCCGGCGTTGGGGCCTCGGTAGAATAGGCCTCGGGCGCCGAGGACCAGGGCAACGATGACGAGCTCGATGACGCCCATCAGCATCGCGATCGCGGAGGCGAGCGAGTAGTCGTACTGCTCGAAGGCGGCTTGATAGGCGGCGATGGAGATGACGCGGGTGGGGCCGGCAGGGGCGCCGAGGAGGACGGCGGAGGGGAACACCGAGAAGGCCTGGACGAAGGAGAGGCAGAAGGTGATGGCCAGGCCGGGGATGAGGAGGGGCAATAAAATATGGCGGAAGCGGGCGGCGGGGCAGGCGCCGAGAGTGGCGGCGGCGCGCTCGAGCGCCGGGTCGACGCCGCTGAGGTAGGAGAGGGTGAGGAGGAAGGTGAAGGGAAAGCCGGTGATGAGGAGCGAGAGGAAGACGCCCCAGTAATTGTGGAGCAGGCGGACGGGGGTGGAGATCAGGCCAATGGCCATGAGGGTGCGATTGAACCAGCCTTGCGGGCCGAGGTAGTTGAGCAGGCCTTGGGCGACGAGGACGGTGCCGAGGGTGATGGGGACGACGAGGATCGTGGTCAGCAGGCGTTGATGGCGCATCAGGCGGACGCGGAAGGCGATGGGGACGGCGAGGAGAAGGTTGAGGGCGGTGACGGGGACGGAGAGGACGATCGTGGTCCAGATGGTTTGGTAGAGGAACGGGTCGGTGAAGAAATTGGCGTAGTTGGCGAGGGGGCCGCCTTCCTTCGGGTGGAAGGAGAGGATGAGGCCGTACAGGAATGGGTAGACGAAGGTGAGGATCAGGAGGGCGGCGGCGGGGAGGACGAGGAGGGTGACGCCGTCGAGGCCGCGGCTGGCAAGGCGGTGGCCGAGGGGGAGGCGTTGGGGGATGGCGGCGGGGATGGTCATGCGGCGTAGATGAGGGCGCGGTCTGGATTGGCGGCGAGAGTGATGAGAGTGCCGGGAGGGGCGCCGGTGGGGGCGGTGAAGACGAGGTCGGTGCCGTCGTCCATGCGGGCGAAGCCGGTGAAGTCGTGGCCGCGGAATTCGCTGGAGACGATCGTAGCCGAGAGGGATCCGGTGTCGGCGGCGACGAGGTCGTCGGGGCGGAGCGCGAGAGTGGCGCGATCGCCGGGCTGAAGCGGGTTCTGGACGCGGCCGCGGAGTTGAGCGGGGCCGGCGCGGAGGATGGCGTGGTCGCCCTCTATGCTCTCGATGGTGCCTTGGATGGCATTGCGAAAACCCATGAACTCGGCGGTGTCGCGGTGCGTGGGGCTGGCGAAGAGCTCGGCTGGGGTGCCGACCTGGCGGATGACGCCGTCTTTGAGGACGACGATGCGGTCGGCCAGCGAGAGCGCCTCTTCCTGGTCGTGGGTGACGTAGATGGTGGTCGCGCCGAGGGTGGTGTGGATGCGGCGGATCTCGGCGCGCATCTCGAGGCGGAGCTTGGCGTCGAGGTTGGAGAGCGGTTCGTCCATGAGGACGAGAGGCGGCTCGGTGACGATGGCGCGCGCGATGGCGACGCGCTGCTGCTGGCCGCCGGAGAGCTGGCCGGGGAGTTTGTGCTCCTGGCCCTGCAGGCGGACCATGGCGATGGCTTCATCGACCCGACGCGCGATGTCGGCCTTGGCGACCTTCTGCATCAACAGGCCGAAGCCGACGTTGCGACGGACGGTCATGTGCGGGAACAGCGCGTAGTTCTGGAACACCATGCCGAAGCCGCGTTGCTCGGGGCGTAGCGTGTCGATGCGACGGTCGTCGAGGTAGATGCCGCCGCCGGTCGCGGGCAGGAGCCCGGCGATGCAGTTGAGCGTGGTGGACTTGCCGCAGCCAGAGGGGCCGAGGAGGGCGATGAACTCGCCCTGGCGGACGGTGAGCGTGATGTCGCGCAGCGCGTTGAGGGTGCCGAAGTCGCGACTGATCCGGTCGAGGCGCAGCTCGCGGAACGGGGCGGCGTGGATGGTCACGTCACTTGGTTTTTTTGGCGCCGATTTGCTCATCCCAGCGGCGGAAGGCCTGGACCATCTTGTCGGCTTCGAGCGGGAGTTCGGTCGGAGCCGAGGCGATGAGCTGCTCGTATTCGGGGCGTCCGAACTCCTTGATAGCCGCCTGGCTCTCGGCCGGCGCCATGGCGAGGGTAACGTCCTTGACCGCCGGGCCGGGGTAGAAATAGCCCTCGTCGTAGGTGAAGGCCTGCTGGGCGGGGGTGAGCAGGAAGGCGATCAGGTCGAGTAGGACGGCCTGGCGCTCGGGGTCGAGCCCCTTCGGCATGGCGGCGAAATGGGCGTCGATGACCCAGTGGAAGCCTTTCAGCGTGGCGACCTTGGCCTCCTTCGGAACGATGCCGAGGACGCGCGGGTTGATGTCCCAGCCGGTGGTGGAGACGATCATGTCGCGCGAGCCTTCGCCGAGCTCCTTCATGGTCGCGCCGGTGCCGGTCGGGTAATATTCGATACCGGCGTCGAGTTCGCCGAGGAAGGCCCAGGTCTTGTCCCAGCCGCCGATCGGGTCTTTCGGGTCTTTGTCGCCGAGGATGTAGGGCAGGCCCATGATGAAGGTGCGGCCGGGACCGGAGTTGGCGGGGCGGGCATACATGAATCGGTTGGGCTTGGATTTGGTAAAGGCGAGGAGTTCTTCGGCCGTGGTCGGCGGTGACTTGATCTGGTCGGGCATGTATTCGAGCAGCGGCCCGGAGGGATAATAGCTGATGATCACGCCCTGGCCTTGCGCGAGGCCCTGCATGCGCAGCGCGGGCTCGAGCAGGATCGCTTTCAGGTCGGGCAGCGCGCCGGCGCGGGCGGGGAGCAGGTGCTCCCAGATCTTTTGGTCGATGCCGGCGGCCAGCGCATCGGTGCCGGTCAGCACGAGGTCGATGTCGACCCGGTTGGCAGCCTGTTGCGCGCGCAGCTTGGCGGGAAGTTCTGGGGCGGGCGCCTTGGTGAAGGTGAAGCGCGAGACCATGTCGGGCTTGGCCCGGCGGTAGTTCTCGAACGCCTTCTGCGTCAGCGCCAGGTTGCCGGCGACGTCGACGACGGTGATCGCGAGCGGGGATCTCGGCTTGGCTGCCTGGACCTGCGCCTGGGCCCGGCCGGCGAGTGCGGCGGCGGCGGCGGCCAGCGCGGCGCGGCGTGACAGGACGCGGCTTGACAGGACTGGCAGCATGGAATTCCCCCCGAAGGCGTATTGTTGGTGCGGCTATAAAGGCTTCCGGGCGTCGCGCCAAGGAAGCATGTTCGCTACCGGATCGGTTCGAGCATGGCCCCGATGAGGAACTCCCGGTTTCCCTCCGGTCCGGTGATCGGGCTTTCGGCGATGCCGAGCACGCGCCAGCCGGGCAGCGCGGCCCACCAATGCTGGATGCGGTCGCAGATGGCGGCGTGGATGGCCGGGTCGCGGACGACGCCGCCCTTGCCGACTTGGGCGGGACCGGCCTCGAACTGCGGTTTGATGAGCGCGACGGCCCAGGCGCCCGGCGCGCAAAGGGCGAGCGGGGCGGGGAGGATCGTTGGCAGGCCGATGAAGCTGGCGTCGCAGACGAGGACGGCGATGGGATCGGGGACCTGTTCGGCGGTGATGCGGCGGGCGTTGAGGCGTTCGTGGACGACGACGCGGGGGTCGGTGCGCAGCGACCAGGCGAGCTGGCCGTGGCCGACATCGACGGCGTGGACCCGGGCGGCGCCGTGCGCGAGCAGCACGCTGGTGAAGCCGCCGGTGCTGGCGCCGACGTCGATGCAGACGCGGTCTCGGGCGGAGAGGGCGAAGTGGGTGAGCGCGTGGTCGAGCTTGAGGCCGCCGCGGGAGGCCCAGGGATGGTCCTGGCCCTTCAGTTCGAGCGGGGCGCCATCGGGGATGAGGTCGCCGGGCTTGGCGATGCGGCGGTCGCCGCTCCAGACCTTGCCGGCCATGATGAGGGCTTGGGCGCGGGTGCGGGATTCGACAAGGCCGAGGTCGACGAGGGCTTGATCGGCGCGGCGTTTGGCCATTCGCTCTCCGCTCGCAGCCAGTTTCGGCTTCGGAAGTGCCACGGCGGAGGCGCAACGGCAACGGGAGAACAGGGCTCGAGCGAAAGGGGCGGAGATGCCGTTGCTGGGCAGGTGAGAACGATCTCTATGTTCCATTGTCGCGCTCGCAAGCCATAGCGACCTGCTTGGAAGCGCCACTCGAAATCGTATCAGGCGGGGGAAGTCTCAACGGCGAGACGGGTTTTACCGCCTTTCCTGGGATGCGAGACGCCATTCTCTCCGCTCAATCCGCTTAGCGTTTCCGACTAGAGCATTTTCCGATCGGGTGGAATCACCCGATCGGAAGTAATGCCCGCTAACAATGAAGTAGTGCTCTAGTCCCTCACCGGCCGCCACGTCGCCGGGTCAGTGTTTGCGGGCGACCACGAAGTCGGTGAGGGCGCGGAGGCGGTCGGCTTCGGGGCCGAAGCCTTCCAGGTGTTGGGCGGCTTGGTGGGCGAGGAGTTCGGCGTGGGATTGGGCGCGATCGACGCCCATGAGGGCGACCAGCGTGGCTTTGCCGGCGGCTTCGTCCTTGCCGACGGTCTTGCCGATGCCCTCGGTGGTGCCAATGGCGTCGAGGACGTCGTCGGCGATCTGGAAAGCGGCGCCGAGGTCGCGGCCGAACCAGGCGATCTGCGTGCGCACGTGGTGGGCGGCGCGGCCTAGGATGGCGCCGGCCTCGGCGCTGTATTGGATCAGGCGGCCGGTCTTGAGGGCTTGCAGGCGGCCGATCTCGGCGGCGGCAAGGGTTTCGCCTTCGGTCACCATGTCGATCATTTGGCCGCCGACCATGCCGCGGGCGCCGCTGGCCAGGCCTAGGGCGGCGACGAGGTCGCAGCGGGCGGCCGGGTCGGAATGGGTGTCGGGTTCGGCGAGGATCTCGAAGGCGCGGGCCTGTAGCGCGTCGCCGGCGAGGATGGCGGTGGCTTCGTCGAACGCCTTGTGGGTGCTCGGCTGGCCGCGGCGCAGGTCGTCATCGTCCATGCAGGGCAGGTCGTCGTGGACGAGCGAATAAGCGTGCAGCATCTCGACCGAGGCGGCGACGCGGGCGGCGGACGCGGTGGCGACGGCGAACAGGCTGGCGACCTCCATCACCAGGAAGCCGCGCAGGCGCTTACCGCCACCCAGCGTCGCGTAACGCATGGCCTCGAACAGGCGGCGCTCGTGGCCTTCGGGGGCCGGTAGCAGCACGTCGATCGCCTGCTCGACGATGGCGGCCTGCTCGGCGAGCGCTGCGGGAACGTCGATGGCAATCGTGGCGCTCATTCGACGGGTTTCAGCGTGAGCGGGCCGTCGGTCTTTTCCACGATGGCCTGGACGCGGGATTCGGCTTCCTGGAGCTTCTTCTCGCAGTGCCGGCGCAGTGCGGCGCCGCGTTCGTAGCAGACGATGGCGTCTTCCAGCTTCTGCTGGCCGCCTTCGAGGCCGCGGACGATCTTCTCGAGTTCGGCGAGTGCCTCCTCGAAGGAGAGTAGAGTGAGGTCCTCGGCCATGGGGCCCTTTCAGGCTGGTAATCGGGACGCCCTATTGCCGCATCAGGCGGCGGACGTGCAAGGCGGCGGAGGCGGCCAGCGCGTCGAGGTCGTAGCCGCCCTCGAGGATGGAGACGAGCTTGCCGCCGCAATGGGCGTCGGCGACGGCCAGGAGCTTGTCGGTGATCCAGCCGAAATCCTCGGTCTCGAGGCGGATGTCGGCCAGCGGGTCGGCGCGATGGGCGTCGAAGCCGGCCGAGACGATGAGCAGCTCGGGGGCGAACGCCTCGAGCCGGGGCAGGGCGATGGCTTCCCAAGCCTGGCGGAAGGCGTCGCCGCGCGAGCCGGGTCGGAGCGGCAGGTTGACGACGTTGTCGGCCACGCCCCGCTCGCTGGCCGCCCCGGTGCCGGGATAGCAGGGCGATTGGTGCGAGCTGGCGTAGAACATGTGGGGGTCGTTTTCGAGGATGTGCTGGGTGCCGTTGCCGTGGTGGACGTCGAAATCGACGACGGCGATGCGCTTGAGCCCCCAGCGTTCGCGGGCATGCAGGGCGGCGATCGCGGCGCCGGCGAACAGGCAGAAGCCCATCGCCCGGGTGCGTTCGGCGTGATGACCCGGCGGGCGCACGGCCGCGAACGCGCAGTCGGCCCAGCCCTCCATGACGGCGTCGACCGCGGCGACGCCTGCGCCCGCTGTGCGCAGCACGGCCTCGCGGCTGCCGGCGCTCATCATCGTGTCGCCGTCGAGGTATTCGTAGTCGCCCTCGGCCGGGCGGATGGCCAGGATCGCGTCCACATAAGCGGCCGGGTGGGCGAGGCGGAGCTGGTCCTCGGTGGCCAGCGGCGCCTGTTCGCGCAAGAGCGGCACGAAATCCGGGTGTTCGAGCGCCTGTAGGACCCGGCGCAGGCGGTCCGGCGACTCGGGATGGTAGCCGCCGGTGTCGTGGCCGAGGCAGGCGGGGTGGGTGAAGAGCGCGACGGCCATCAACGAGCCTCGTTATGGTCCGGATCGGGCTGGTCCGGATCGGGACGCTTGCGGATGGTGAAGCTGTAGACTCCCGACTCCTCGCCCTGCGCGAGCAGCGCGTGGCCGGTTTCGCGACAGAACGCCTGGAAGTCGGCGACTGAGGCCTGGTCGGTGGCAAGTACGCGCAGGCGGGCGCCGGCGGGCAAGGTGCGGAGCGCGCGGTTGGCGCGCAGCACCGGCAGCGGGCAGCGCATTCCTTTGACGTCGAGGACGGTATCGCTCATGGCCGCAGTCTCGTTCGCGCGCGCCGGTTGAGCAAGCGGCGAGGGGGGTCGGGCGGCCGGTCACAGCCGCCCGAGGCCGATCAGCCGCCGACAAGGCCCTTCTCGCCGGACTCGTAGACGCCGTCGATCGCCTTCTTGGCGTCGGCGTCTGGCGCGCCCTTGGCGTCATAGGTGCCCATCCAGATCACCTTCGAGCCCTTCGGATCGGGGGCGACGGCAATGGTGGAGAGATAGTTCGTGACCGGGAGCGGGCCGGAGACGATGCTGTAGGTGTAGCTGTGCGTGGCGTCGTCGCGCGACCGCAGGCGCTCGACGATGGTGCCGCCGCCCTTCAGCGAAAGGGTGCGCTCCTTGCCATCGGCGCTGAGGGCGCATTTCTCGACGACGGGGTGCCAGGTGCCGATGCCGCAGAAATCGCCGACCTTCTGCCAGAGCGCGTCGGGCGACATCGAGGAGGTCATGGCGACGTTGGAGTCGAGGGCGAAGGCAGGCGTGGCGACGGCAAGCGTGGCAAAGACAAGCGACAAGGCGGCCCCGGCGATAAGCATGGTGCGCATATGGACATTTCCCCATTCGTCATCGCGGCGTCTCCCGCGTGGCAGGATGATGCGGGATCGGGGCGGCGTTGTCACCGGTGGGCGGTCGGCCGCATCTTATGGACGGCCCGGAGGCGGCAGGGGGCCATGAGCGCGCTCTGCCTCGACTGCGCTCGGGAGATGAGCGGGACGGCGTGCCCGTCCTGCGGCTCGCGCCGGGTGGTGAGCCATCCCGACCTGTTCGACCTGGCGATCGCGCATGTCGACTGCGACGCGTTCTACGCCAGCGTGGAGAAGCGGGACCGGCCGGATCTGGCCGGGCTGCCGGTGATCGTGGGCGGCGGCACGCGGGGGGTGGTGACGACGGCCTGCTACATCGCGCGACTGTATGGGGTGCACAGCGCGCAGCCGATGTTCAAGGCGCTGAAACTATGTCCTGACGCGGTGGTGGTCCGGCCCGATTTTTCGAAATACAGCGCGGCGGCCCAGCAGATCCGGGTGTTGATGGAGGAGCTGACGCCGTTGGTGCAGCCGCTCTCGATCGACGAGGCGGCGTTGGATCTGGCGGGGACGGCGGCGCTGCACGGAGCGCGGCCGGCAGCCGTGCTGGCGCGGTTCGCGCGCCGGGTCGAGGCGGAGGTGGGGATCACGGTGTCGATCGGGCTAGCCGGCAACCGGCTACTGGCCAAGATCGCGGCCGGGCGGGACAAGCCGCGCGGGTTCTCGGTGCTGGGGCGAGACGCGGCTGCGGTGCTGGCCGGCGAGAAGGTGGGGCTGCTGCCGGGGGTGGGCCCGGTGCTGGAGCGGCGGCTGGCCGGGCTCGGGATCACGCATCTGGCGCATCTGCAGGCGCTGGACGATCGGGCGGCGCGGGCGCGGTTGGGGGAGGATGGCCCGAGCTTGGTGCGCCGGGCGCGGGGCGAGGACGTGCGGCTGGTCAATACGGAGCGGGAGTCGAAGTCGATTTCGGCGGAGACGACGTTTCAGGCGGATGTGAGCGACGTGGCCGGGCTGGAGCGGCATCTGTGGCGGATGGCGGAGAAGTTGGGGCGGCGGCTGCGCGAGCAGGAACTGGCGGCGGCGGGGGTGGTACTGAAGCTCAAGACGGCGCGGTTCGCATCGCGGACGCGGAACTTGCGGCTGCCGAGTCCGACGCAGTTGCCGGAGGTGTTGTTCGCGGCGGCGCGGGGATTGCTGGCGCGGGAGGCGGACGGGACGGCGTTCCGACTGATCGGCATCGGGGCGAACCCGCTGGCAGAGGCGGGGGAGGCGGACCGGGGCGATCTGGCGGACCCGGAGGCGCCGCGGCGGCGGGCGCGATGGCAGGCGGTAGAGGCTCTGCGGGCGCGCTTCGGCGAGGGCGCGGTCGTGGCGGGGCGGGGCTTTGGCGACCCGAAATAGCAGCAATCACGGCCATCCGGGTCGCCGTAGCGCTTCGGATGGCCGCGTTGCCGGATTGCGGGTTAGTTGGCGTGCCAGAGCGAGCGATAGCGGCGACCAGTGCCCAGGCGCACCGCGAGGCCCGCGAGACCGCCGGCCAGCAGGATCGACCAGGTCGAGGGTTCCGGCACGCTGGCGACCGTGGGCACCACCGTCGACTGGATCGAGGGCGCCGTATCCAGCGCGGTATTGGCGGTGTTGCGGTTGAAGAAGTTGAACGTCGTCTGACCGGCGGCGACGCTGGATCCGGTCGGCGTCCGGAGATTGGTCAAGAAGTAGGTGTAGGCGCCGCCGACGTCACCATCGAGCGTCGTGATCATGTTGGTCGCGGTGTTGTAGGTGAGGCGGAAGAACCGGTCCGACGAGACACCGTTGATGACCGAGCTGCCGCTCTCGAGCAGCATCTTGGACGGGTCGTAGAACGAGAGGGTGAACGATTGGATGGTGGTGGTCGCCCCCGAACCGTTCGCCTCCGTGATCACGGTCGGCGCTGTGGCTCCGTTGTAGCTGAAGCTGCCGGTGGCGGTGTAGCCGTTGATGCCCGTGTAATTGACATTCACGGTCGTGGCCTGGGCGGCAGCGGCGAACATGATGGGCGCTGCGAGCAGGGTCAGGGTCGCCCATCGGCGAAGTGCATTTTGCATGAGCATCGAAAGATCTCCATCGATTAGAACAGGCGTGACCGAGCCTGGCGGGGGCAGTTCTGGCCACAGACGATCATCTCCGACATGCGATGACATAGCCGCGTCAGGCAGGTGACGATGGTGAGACCTCCTTTTTGTGAGCGGCGATCCTCAGCGCGCCGGCGCGACCCGAAGCGCGTTGGTCGTCCCCGGCTGATTGAACGGGATGCCCGCCGTGATCACCACCTCCTCGCCGATGTCGGCGATGCCCTCGGCGCGGGCGAGGCGCGTCGCGCGGGTAACGGCTTCGGTCATGCTGTGCAGCTCGGTCCCCACGACCGCGTGCACGCCCCAGACCACCGCGAGGCGCCTGGCCGTGCTCGTCTGGCTGGTGATGCCGACGATCGGGCAGTTGGGGCGCTCGCGGGACATGCGGATCGCGGTCGTGCCGCCCTCGGTGAAGGCGGCGATGCAGGCGGCGTCGATCGTGTCAGCGATCTGGCGCGCGGCGGCGGCGATCGCGCTGGCGGAGTTGTGCTCCGGGGCCGGGCGGGTGCGCTCGATCGATAGTCGCCAGTCCTGGTCGCGCTCCACGCGCTCGACGATGCGGTCCATCATGTTGACGGCTTCGTAGGGGTATTGCCCGGCGGCGGTCTCCGCGCTCAGCATGACGGCGTCGGCGCCGTCGAACACGGCGGTCGCGACGTCGGACGCTTCGGCGCGGGTGGGGGCGGGGGCGCTGATCATGCTCTCCAGCATCTGGGTCGCGACGACGCAGGGGATGCCGCGCTGGCGGGCGGCGCGAATGATGCGGCGCTGGGCGATCGGGACCTCCTCGGGCGGGAGCTCCACGCCGAGATCGCCGCGGGCGACCATGACCGCGTCGGATTCGGCGATGATGGCGTCGAGATTGTCGAGCGCTTGCGGCTTCTCGACCTTGGTCATGATCCAGGCGCGGCCGGCGGCGATCTCCTTGGCCTCGGCGACGTCCTCGCGGCGCTGGACGAAGCTGAGGCCAATGTAGTCGACGCCGTGCTCGAGCGCGAAGTCGAGGTCGATGCGATCCTTCTTGGTCAGCGCTGGGATGGCGAGCGCCACGTCGGGGACGTTGACGCCCTTGCGGTCGGAGAGTGGGCCGCCGGTGACGACCTGGCATTCGAGGTGGTCGCCTCGGACCTTGGTCACACGCAGGCGCAACTTGCCGTCGTCGAGCAGCAGGTTGGTGCCGATGCGGGCGGCCTCGATGATCTCCGGATGCTGCAGCTCGACGCGGGTGCGGTCCCCGGGCACCGGGGAGAGGTCGAGCCGGAACTCCTGGCCCGATTGCAGCGTGACCCGGCCGCCGCCGAACTTGCCCACCCGCAGCTTCGGCCCCTGCACGTCGGCCAGGATGCCGATCGGGCGGCCGACGCTGCGCTCGAGCGCGCGGATCATGTTGATGCGGGCGAGGTGGTCGTCGTGGCTGCCGTGACTAAAATTGAGCCGGAAGACGTCGACGCCGCCTTGAAACAGGCGGGCGAGCATTTCGGCAGTCGAACTGGCCGGGCCGAGGGTGGCGATGATCTTGGTGCGCCGACGCCTGCGGAATTTCACTCGGGCTGACATCGGGGCTCCTTAAGCGACGAGAATCGCGCGCAGATCGTTGACGTTGGTGAGCGTCGGTCCGGTGCGTATCAGATCGCCGATCGCGTCGAATAGCGAATAGCTGTCGTGGCCGAGCAGGATGGCGGTGGGATCGAGGCCGGCGGCGCGGGCGCGGGCGAGCGTATCGGGGGTGATGAGGGCGCCGGCGGCGTCCTCGGTGCCGTCGATGCCGTCGGTGTCGCCGGCGACGGCCCAGATGCCCGGGGCGCCGCGCAGGGCGACGGCGAGCGCGAGCAGGAACTCGGTGTTGCGGCCGCCGCGGCCAGCCGGGCTTTTGCCAAGCGTGACGGTGCCTTCGCCGCCGGAGAGTAGGACGCAGGGGGCGGCGATCGGGTGGCCGTGGCGGACGGAGCGGGCGATGCCGGCGAGCACGGTGCCCATGTCGCGGCTCTCGCCCTCGAGCGCGTCGCCGAGGATGAGCGGGGCGAGGCCGTGGGCATGGGCGGTGCGGGCGGCGGCGGCGAGCGCCATCCCAGGGGTCGCGACCATGCGGATGTCGGGGGTAATCTGGCCGGGTTTGGGGGTTTCCGGGCCGTCGAGGCGGGGCAGGCGCAGGCCGTAGCGGGCGTCGATGGCGCGCACGTCGGCCCAGGTGGAGGTGTCGGGGAGGGTGGGGCCGCTGCCGATGGTGGCCGGGTCGTCGTTCGGGACGTCGCTGATGAGGAGGGTGACGAGGCGGGCAGGCCCGGCGGCGGCGGCGAGGCGGCCGCCCTTGATGGCGCTGAGGTGCTTGCGGACTGCGTTCATCTCGTCGATCGGGGCGCCGGAGGCGAGCAGCGCGCGATTGACGGCCTTGAGGTCCTCGAGGGTGAGGCCGGGCGCGGGGAGTTCGAGCAAGGCGGAGGCGCCGCCGGACATCAGCGCGAGGACCATGTCGTCGGTGCCGAGCCCGGCCACGGCGGCGAGCACGGCGCGGGCGCCGATCTCGCTATTGGCGTCGGGCACGGGGTGGCTCGCTTCGATCACGGCGATGCGGCTGGTCGGCACCGCGTGGCCGTAGCGGGTGACGACCACGCCTTCGAGGTCGGCGTCGGGCCAAGCGGTCTCGACGGCCTGGGCCATGATGGCGGCGGACTTGCCGGCGCCGACGACGACGATCCGGCCTTTGGGGCGGCCTCTCGGGCGATCGGGGAGATGGGGCGCGAGGACGATCATCGGGTCGGCGCTGGCCACGGCCGCGTCGAAGATGTCGCGCAACGTGGTGCGGGCGGCGTGGTCGGTCCAGCTCATGGCGCACTATGCGAAGCGGGGCGCGGTTGATCCAGAGGTGCGGGGTGCCAAAGTTGGGGCAAAGGGGATCGCATCATGGCCGACATCGACGACAACACGACGACGGAGCTGCAGGCGGCGGCGTACCGGCGGCTGGTGGCGCATCTGCGCGAGCGGACCGACGTGCAGAACATCGACTTGATGAACCTGGCCGGGTTTTGCCGTAACTGCCTGTCGCGCTGGTATCGCGAGGCGGCGGAGGAGCGCGGCCTGGCGCTGAGCGATCCGCAGGCGCGCGAGATCGTCTATGGCATGCCCTACAAGGAATGGCAGGCGGCGCATCAGCGCGAGGCGAGTCCGGAGCAAAAGGCGGCGTTCACCGGCTCCAATCCAGGTCACTGAACGCCCGCTGAGCCCTCTCCCTCCGGCTTAGAAGATGAGGCGCCAGAGCAGCGGGAGGAGGAGGGCGGTCGCGAGCGCGTTCAGGCCCATTGCCAGACCGCTGAAGGCGCCGGCGGTGGCGTTGACCGACAGCGCGCGCGCCGTTCCGATCCCATGCGAGACGGTGCCGATCGCCAGGCCCCGCGCGCGCCAGTCGGTGACCCGGCAGAGCGTGAGCACGAGCGGGCCGAGCGAGGCGCCCACGATGCCCGAGCAGATCACGACCGCCGCCGTGAGCGAGGGGAGGCCGCCGATCCGCTCGGCCACGCCCATCGCGACCGGCGTGGTGACCGATTTGGGGGCGAGCGAGGCGGTGACGCTGGGGGCCGCGCCGAACAGCATTGCCAACGCCACCCCCGACGCGGCCGAGAACAGTCCGCCGCCGACGATCGAGACGGCGATGGCGACGAACGAATGCCGGATCATCCGCCACTGGCGATAAAGCGGCAGCGCGAGGGCGACCGTTGCCGGGCCGAGCAGGAAATGGACGAATTGGGCGCCTTGGAAGTAGGCGCTGTATTCCACTCCGGACAGCAGCAGCCCGGCGGCGAGCAAGCCGACCGCGACCAGCACCGGGTTGGCGAGCGGATGCCGCCCCGACCACGCCTGCAGTCGCAACCCGGCCATCCATGCGAGCAACGTCGCGGTCAGCGCCGCGAGCGGTTCGCGGGCGAGATAGACCCAGATCTCGGCAAGATTGTTCATCGCAGACGGCGGAGCAGGGTCTGCGCCAGCCGACCGGTAACGGCGATGCCGAGCAGGGTGCCGACGAGCACGGCCAGCGCGATCGGCAGCCAATTGCGCGCCAGCAACGGCCCGTAGATCACGACGCCGACGCCGGCGGGGACGAATAGCAGCCCGAGATTGCCGAGTAGCGTGTCGGCGACGGCGGTGAGCGGGGCAGGAGCTTCGCGCCCGTGGCGCAAGAGCAGGGCGCCGAAGAGGAGGACCATGCCGAGGACCGGCCCCGGGATCGGCATGTGCAGTGCGCGGGCGATGAGTTCTCCGGCCAGTTGGCAGAGTAAGAGGACGGTGATCGCGCCGATCATGCGCCGTCGCGCTCGGGTGTGTTTGTCGCGCTATCGCGCTCGGATGTGTTTGTCGCGCTATCGCGCTCGGATTGCTTCACCGCCTGCCAATGCGCCTCCATCTGTTCCAGGCCGGCGTCGGCGAGGGTGGAGCCGGCGGCTTCGACGCGCTGCTCGACGGCGCTGAAACGGCGGGCGAACTTGGCGTTGGCGCCGCGCAGACAGGTTTCGGGATCGAGGCCGAGCTTGCGGGCGAGGTTGGCGGCGACGAACAGCAGGTCGCCCATCTCGTCGGCCAGGCGGGCCGGATCGGCGTCGGCGAACTCGGCGCGAAGTTCGGCGGCTTCCTCCTCGAGCTTGTCGAGCACGTGGGGGGCATCCGGCCAATCGAAGCCGACGCGGGCGGCGCGCGTGGTCAGCTTCAACGCGCGGGTCAGCGCCGGCAGCCCGGCGGGAATGCCGTCGAGCGTGCCGCGCTGGCGTTTGGCGGCGCGCTCCCGGCGCTTGTGCTCCTCCCAGCCGGCGTCCTCGCCGTCTGCGAAAGCGTGGGCGCCGAACACGTGGGCGCCGGAAACGTGGGCGCCAAAAACGTGGGGATGGCGGCGGACCATCTTGTCGGCGATGGCGCGGGCAACGTCGGCGAAGTCGAACCGCCCGGCCTCCTCGGCCAGGCGCGCGTGATAGACGACCTGGAACAAGAGATCGCCGAGCTCGTCCGGAAGATCGACCATGTCGTTCCGCTCGATCGCGTCGGCGACCTCGTAGGCTTCCTCGATCGTGTAGGGCGCGATGGTGGCGAACGTCTGCTCGCGGTCCCAGGGGCAGCCACTGACCGGGTCGCGCAGGCGCGCCATGATATCGAGCAGGCGGCCGAGTTCACGCTCGGGATCGGGGCGGCGCGGGGCGGGCGTATCCATGGCCGTGCCTGTAGCGGAGGGCGGCGCGGACACGCAATGTCACTGGGGACGCGACCTTCCTGCGGTCGATCCCGGACGAAACCATCAAGAGCAGCTTCAGCCAGGCGCGCTCGTGAGCGCTGGCCCGTGATACGCTGGCTCCCGAAATGTCGCGTCAGACAGGAGGGTGCGTGAAGGGTCCGGCAGAACCGCTCAGTCGTTTTGGGGCGCCGCCTAGTGCGGAGGACATCGTTGATCTGGCCGAGCATGCGCTGGCCGCGATCCCGAAACGCTTGCGCGAGCGCGTTCAGGGGGTGGCCATCCTGGTCGAGGAGGTCGCCGATGACGAGACGCTGGTGGCGCTCGGGGTCGAGAACGCGTGGGACCTGACCGGGCTCTATCGCGGCGTGCCGTTCGGGCAGAAGGAGGCGGCGGGGATCGCGGAGCCGGACATGATCCTATTGTATCGGGAGCCGATCCTGCTCGAATGGATCGAGACCGGGGAGGATCTATTCCGCCTAGTCCGCAACGTGCTGATCCACGAGATCGCGCACCATTTCGGATTCAGCGATGCCGATATCGAGGATCTGGAACGGGACTGATACCAAGACTCGCTGATCGCGACTCTTGGTATCAGCGTCTTTGTATCGCGCACTGCCGCCCGCCAACCCGGCGCGCATACCAAGTCTTGCCAACCGCAAGAGCCGCGGTCAGCAAGCCTTGGTATGAGACGCACATTCACGCCGTTGGCGCGCGGCGCTTGGCGAGGCCGGAAAGGCGGACCATGCGGCGCAACCCTGCCGCTTGCTGGGCGACGTAGCTGCCGGTCGCCATCGCCTCGGGCGCCCCAGGGTCGCCGGTGCGGACATAGGCGCGACCAAAATCGGCGGTCCTGAACAGCATGTCCCACCAGGGCAGGACGGCGCCGTAATTGCAGCTCTTCTGCCCGGCCGCGAGCACGCCGTGATGCGCGCGATGGAACCGCGGCGAGATCACCAGCCGATCGCCGACTGGGCCGAACGAGATCCGTGCATTGGCATGCGACAGGCTTTCGACGAAGCGCAGCAGCAGGACGAGCAACGGGAATTGCATCGGCGGTACCCCGATCAGCAACGCCACGGCGGTGAACCACAAAAAGCCGATGACGTCGTCGAGCAGGTGATTGCGGTCGTCCGACCAGAACGTCATCTGCCGCTGGGCGTGATGCAGCGAGTGCAGCCCATACCACCAGCCGAACCGGTGCGACAGACGATGACGCCAGTAATCCGAAAAATCGAGGATGGTCGCGTAGAGGCAGAACGTCGCCAGGTGCTGGCCGAGCAGGACCGGAAACAGGCGTTCGAGCGTCGGCGGCACCCAGTCGTGGTCGGTCATCCACCCCGTCAACGAGACCTGGATCTGGTAGAACAGCACGAAGGTCAGCAAAGGCAGGATGCCCACCCGCGAGACGACGGTGTAGAACATATCGACCCACACTGCCCGTTGGTCCGGCCAGTGTTCGACCGGGCGCCACCGCTCGAGCGGTAGGCAGACCGCGAAGGTGATCAGGACCTGCGCCGCGCCGTAGCAGGCGAACAGCGCCCAGCCGAATGAGATCTCCTCCCACTCCATCCCGCCCACGGCGTAGAGCGCCGGCAAGATCAGGTGCTCCTGCAGCCATCCGGCGGCTAGGCTGAACGGATCGAGCATTTCAAAATCGCTCCCGCAAGCCGTCGGTCAGGAAGATGCCATGCGGCGATCGGCCGACGGGGAAGGACTGCAACGCGCCGGTGACCGGGTCGAGGACGGCGACTTTCTGGATGAAACGCTGGGTGATCCAGAGCTTGCCGTCTTGGGCGAAGTCGATGCAATCCGGGCCGCCCGGAACGCGATAGGTGCGGATCGGGTTCAGCGTCGCCGCATCGAGCGCCGTGGTCGTCCCGTCGACCCGGTTGTTGACGTAGAGGCGCTTGCCATCGGGCGACGGGAAAACCTGGTGCGCGCCACGGCCGGTGACGATCTTGCGCTCCAAGGCGCCGTCGGCCGGATTGAGCACGGCGACGTAGTCGGTGCCCATGTCGGCGACGAGCAGCTTACCGTTGTGCCAGACGACGCCGGCCGGCGTGCTGCCGACCTCGACGGTCCAGGCGATCGTCAACGTCTTCAAGTCGTAGGCGGCAAGCTTGTTGGTGCCTTGCAGCGTCGCGTAGGCCATCGCGGAGTCGGGCGAGAAAGCGATATGGCTCGGCATCGTCTTGGCCGGGAAGCGCTTGATGAAATCGGTCGTCTTGGCGTCGTATACATCCACCTGGTTGCGGCCGAGCCCGGTGACGACGAGGTATTTGCCGTCCGGGCTGAACTGCAGGTGATACGGGTCGGCAAGCGGGATGCGGCGGCGAATGGCGCCGGTTTGCGGATCGAGGAACAGCATCTCGTTGCCAGCGGAATCGCCGACGAGCAGTTCTTTGCCGTCAGGACTGAGCGCCACGTGATGCGGCTCGCGCAAGACCGGCAGCCGGCGGATCTCGGCGCCCGTCTTCTCGTCGAGAACGCTCAGCGAGGCATCGCCCGAATTGAGCACGATGGCTAGACCGTTGGCATAAGCGGGGGCGGCCAGAAGGCTCAGCCAGGCAATCAGGACGCGCATTGTTGCTCGATCAGTTAATAGCATACATACGCTAGCACGCCCAAGCACACGGCATCACTCGCTTTCTATGCCCCAGGCGGCAGGGCCACCATGCCTTAAAGCGGGCACGATCCTTGATTAAAACCCATGGTATCATAGCTACGTGAGCACCGTCGGTGCGACTGAAGGTAGAAATACGTATGGCTGAAATGGAATTTGCCTCCTCGTCGCCACGGATCCTGATCGTCGAAGACGAATTTCTAATCCGAATCACCCTCGTGGAAGCGCTCGGCGACGAGGGCTTCCACGTGCTCGAAGCCGACAGCGGCGATGCGGCGGTGCCCCTGCTCGAAAGCGGTGGGATCCAGCTGCTGCTGACCGACATCAAGCTGCCCGGCAAGCTCGACGGTCGCGACCTCGCTCAACGCGCCCGCAAGCACAATCCGAACTTGCCGATCATCTTCATGACCGGCCAGCCGGATCCGGCCGATCACTCCAACGCGCTCGACGTGTTCATCTCCAAACCCTACACGCTGACCACCATTTGCGACGCCGCCCGCCGCTTGACCGCCTGCTCGACCCCAACCTGACCCGGTTGCCGCGCCCCGCCCGCTGGTCCAAGCTGCCCGGCTCAGCCGGAGACCATCGTATTGCACCTTGAACGTCGCGTGTTGGTTACCGGTGGGGCGGGCTTCCTAGGATCGCATCTGTGCGAGCGCTTGCTCGAAACCGGCTGCCACGTGCTCTGCATCGACAACTACTTCACCGGCGCGCGGCGCAATATCGCCCATCTACTCGATCACCCGAGCTTCGAGCTCGTCCGGCACGACGTGACCTTCCCGCTCTACGTGGAGGTGGACGAGATCTACAATCTCGCGTGCCCCGCCTCGCCGATCCACTATCAGCGCGACCCGGTGCAAACCACCAAGACCAGCGTGCTCGGCGCCATCAACATGCTCGGCCTGGCCAAGCGGCTCGGCGCCAAGATCTTCCAGGCCTCGACCAGCGAGGTCTACGGCGATCCCAACTTGCATCCGCAGCCGGAAACCTACTGGGGCAACGTCAATCCGATCGGTGCGCGATCCTGCTACGACGAGGGTAAGCGCTGCGCCGAAACGTTGTTCTTCGACTATATGCGGCAGCATCATCTGCAGATCAAAGTGGCCCGGATCTTCAACACGTATGGACCACGCATGCATCCGCGCGACGGCCGGGTCGTCTCGAGCTTCATCGTGCAGGCACTGACCGGGCAGGACATTACCATCTTCGGCGAAGGCCAGCAGACGCGCTCGTTCTGCTTCGTTGACGAGCTGATCGACGGCTTCATGCGCCTGATGGACACGCCACGCTCGGTCGTGGGGCCGGTCAACCTCGGCAATCCGGGCGAGTTCACCATCCGCGAGCTGGCTGAGAAGGTAATCGATCTGACCGGTACGAGCTCGCGGATCGTGCACCGACCGCTGCCGACCGACGACCCGCGTCAGCGCCGGCCCGACATCACTTATGCCCAGCAGGTATTGGGTTGGGACCCGGTCATCACGCTTGATCAGGGCTTGCGGCGGACGATCCCGTACTTCGAACGACTGCTGGCGACGTTGCCGCCGGGCTTGTTGAGCGACGGCGTCGAGCGGCTCAAATCAGGGGTTGACGTTGGTTCGGCCGGAGCTTAGGTAAGCGCCTCCCGACGCCGAGGCGCTTGGGATAATGAGCCGGATGGTTTGGCTGTCCCTGCGTGTTATAGCGGGATTAGCGATCTGTTTGGGTTTGTTTTGTTCATTGACAAGTGCATCGTGAGTAAAGCGGAAGGATATGTTGGCGGCGTTTTGGTGCTGTTGACGGGATTTTCTTTTTGGGAGGTCCTTGAGGTGCTGGATGTTGGATTGTTTTTGTTG
>JAABUX010001979.1_pt1 | contig 29772 bp, 26 predicted proteins | sample 5561851 | NCBI WGS metagenome assembly JAABUX01 (sample SAMN10711883, study PRJNA513361) | rock metagenome | isolation source: Antarctica rocks | place: Antarctica: Victoria Land, Richard Nunatak red sandstone | collected 2016-01-03 | reverse complement strand
GGCTCCTGTGAGAGAAGATTGTTACTTGTATCTATCTTCTCACAGAAGTCGGTTTCTGTCACTCTTTTTCTACCTCATCCTTTGCTTAACTTGACGCCTATGGGCGTTATAAATAATGGCCCCTACGGTGGTTCAATTTCTGCAACGTGTGTGGTGTTGAACCGTGTAGGGGCCATTATTTATCACGACCTGTTCCCCATCGACCCCGTTTCCCATCCATTGTATCCGTCCCTCAATCTTTGCCAACATGGTCTATTGGGACGATGGCGTTATAAATAATGGCCCCTACGAATGGATAAGGATTATGGGTGTGCCGATGGAGAAGGGTTCGAGGCAACGCAGGCAGAAATATTGTTTGCGCTGCTGCTCGTCGAGTTCGGGCATGGTGTCGGTTTCAATATCGACCAAAATGCGCCCTGCCTCGTCGCAGTAGGGACAATGGTGATATTTGATGGCGTGTACGTCCTGCTGACTGAAAAATTCTTCGTAAGTCATGATACCCCCTTGTCGCGTATAGAAATAGCGTTTTTGTATCATAAGAAATTACCGTGAATTCAAAACCCCCACGAATGATAAGAATAACATTTATTTTCACAAATTTCAAGGCAAATCTGACTCCATGTTGTTGAATTGTTGTAATCTCAGATGTTCGTAATGTTTTCTCCGAAATTGTGTACTCTCGTCTCACGATTCTGTAATGTCTGATATGTCCACCGCAAAATGTGTCCTGCCTCTCATTCCCTTATCATACCGTCCAAAGCTGCTATACATAAGCTAGCAAGCCAGCAATTTGCGCCCATTAAAATTATATAAAGATTTTGTATAAATTTTCCCGAAAACAGGTATTCTTTAGTCAACGAGTGAACACTGAATTTCACTCAATAAAAAAGCTTCCTCGGAAAGGTGGGCACAACGCATGAGTCTTTTCATCAATCGCTGGCCTCAAACAATTCTTTTCCTTAGTCTGGCCTTATTAACGTTCCTCATGATCGTATTTATATTGCTTTCAACATTTGCACATATCAACGTACTACATATGCTTTTATCTTCGGGTATCATTCCCGATTTCTTGTACCGCAATCCGTAACCCCATACTCATGCGTACTGCTATTCCCTGTGAATTGGCGTATGCAGGTTAGACGAATGGTGTATGGGTCGCTAATGGGTAGGTATGATGCACACGCACAACGACAGGCTTGGTGGTTTCTGTACGATGTAATCGAAAGGGAAAATTCGATGTCGCATTACGATTGAGCAGTTTAAAAGTTTTTGCTTATAAAAGTTAAAACGCTCGCCTTATAGAGGATGAGCGTTTTGTTGTGGTATGAGGATGCGAATACCGAGAGGGATGCGAGAACGTGTAGGGGCCATTATTTATAACGCCCTCGCTCGCACCAATATACAACGTTGGCGAGGATTGAGGGACGGATACAATGGATGGGAAACGGGGTCGATGGGGAACAGGGCGTTATAAATAATGGCCCCTACGATTGTTCAATTCCTGAAACATGGTCGATGGGGACGAGGGGTTATTACACATTACAATTTCGCGTTACCTCTTGCCCTATCCCTTGCCATACGTTATATTGGAGGGACATGTGTTGATGACTGGTTGATGATTGATTATGGAATGGGTTGGAGAAGAGAACAGATATGAGCAGTAGCGAGGCACTGGTAGGCGATTATTTGCGGAAGATTGAGCAGTTGCATAGGGCGGGCAATGCTACCGAGCATACGTTTCGTCCGGCATTGCAGGATTTGTTGGAGGGGATTGGGGGAGCGCAGATTACGGCGACTAATGAGCCGAAACGTGTGAAGTGTGGGGCACCCGATTATGTGCTGACACGCGATACAGGCAATGGCGTCTTCACGATTGGCTATGTGGAGGCGAAGGATATCGTCGGTGTCTCGCTTGATAAGGTGGAGCATGGCGACCAGATGGCACGCTATAAACGCGCCCTCGACAATCTTGTGCTGACCGATTACCTTGAATTTCGCTGGTTCATCAAGGGCGAGAAACAGCCGATGACCGCACGTCTCGCCACTGTGCAGCCCAATCGTTCGCTGCTGATCGACAAGAATGGTATCGGAAGTGTCGAGTCGCTGCTGAAGAGTTTCCTGGGACGACCCGTTGAGAGCATCAAGAGTCCGTCGGAACTGGCGAAACGCATGGCTCGCCTGACGCATATTATTCGCGACACCGTAGAGGAAGCCTTCGACAAACGCGAAGCCTCGGAGACGCTCAAGGGTCTGTTTGAAGCCTTCAAATCTGTATTGCTACCAGAGTTGCCCGTACCACAATTCGCCGACATGTTCGCGCAGACCCTCGCCTATGGCCTCTTTGCCGCACGCTACAATCATAGGGGGCGTACTCCCTTCGATAGACGTGATGCCGCCAAAGAGATACCTAAGACGAACCCGTTTCTGCGTAAACTGTTCACTATGATTGCCGGACCAGACTTCGATGATGAACCCTTTATTGGCTTCGTCAATGAACTGACACAGGTGCTTGGCGTTACCGATATGGACGCGGTACTGGCAGACTTTGGTAAGCGTACACGACAGGAAGACCCGATAGTACATTTCTACGAAACGTTCCTGGCGCAGTATGACCCCAAATTGCGTGAGTTGCGCGGTGTCTACTACACGCCCGAACCCGTTGTCTCCTATATCGTGCGCTCCGTAGATTCTCTCTTACGTACACAATTCGACTGTGAAGAGGGACTTGCCGATACCGCGACGGTTCTTCGCAGCTTCACCGACGAGCAGGGTGAGAAGAGAACCGAGCGCGTGCCACGTGTGTTACTGCTCGACCCTGCCTGCGGTACCGGCACGTTCTCGTATAGTATTATCGACCATATCCGCCAGACCTTTAGGCAGAGCAACAACGCGGGCATGTGGTCGGGCTATGTGCGCGAACACCTGCTGCCGCGACTCTTCGGCTTTGAACTGCTGATGGCGCCCTACGCCGTCGCGCACCTCAAACTCGGCATGCAGTTAGCCGCCCTCGACCTGCCAGTTGCCGAGCGAGCGGACTGGGCCTACGACTTCGCCAGCGACGAGCGGCTCGGCGTCTACCTTACCAACACGCTCGAACAGACGCTAGGCACAGGTCCAGCGCGGCTCCTGCTCGGCGGCTTCATCTCCGACGAGGCCAACGAAGCCGCCAAAGTCAAGCAAGACTACCCCGTCATGGTCATCGTCGGCAATCCGCCCTACTCTGGACACTCCGCCAACAAAGGCAAATGGATCAGTGAACTGCTACACGGCATGGACGACCGAACAGGCAAGAAAATCGGTAACTACTTCGAGGTCGATGGCAAGCCACTAGGTGAGCGCAACCCCAAATATCTTAATGATGACTATGTAAAGTTTATCCGTTTCTCACAATGGCGTATCGAGCAAACAGGCTATGGCATTTTAGCCTTTATCACCAATCATGGTTATTTGGACAATCCCACATTTAGAGGGATGCGTCAAAGCCTCATGCAAAGTTTCGATGATATTTATGTTTTAGATTTGCATGGTAACAGCAGAAAAAAAGAACATTCTCCCGATGGCACAAAGGATGAAAACGTTTTTGACATTCAACAAGGCGTATCAATAGGTATTTTTGTGAAGAAACAACGAAAACCAAGCGTATCTAAGCTTGCAACGGTACATCATGCACATCTTTGGGGAATGCGTCAGGTATTCGAGAAAGTTGGACAAGAACATCATCTCACAGACGGAAAATATCATTGGCTAAACACAAATGATATAAAAACTACGGAGTGGGTAAAACTTGAACCCCAAGCACCGTTTTACTTGTTTAGGCCACAAGATATCTTTGCTACACTCGAATATGAAGAGGGATGGAGAGTAATTGACATATTTCCAGTTAATTCGACAGGTGTTAAAACACATCATGATGACTTTGTAATGGATTTCGATGAAGTGACTTTACGTAACCGTATTGAAAGTTTTAGAAATCAAAATATTTCTGACGAAGATATCAGCCAGAGATATGGCTTAAAAAGTACTCATGATTGGAATATTAGTACACGAAGAAAATCTTTAAGTTCTTACGCTGAATGGGAAAAACACTTTACTAAGTGTCTCTATAGACCCTTTGATGTGAGAGCTTATTATCATCATGAAGATGTGGTAGAACGTTCAAGAAATGAAGTGATGCGTCATGTACTTTGGGATAAAAATATTGCTTTGGTTTTTATGAGACAAGTAGCGTTGGATGAGGGATATAATCATTTTGGTGTTACAAAGTACCCTGTAGATAATCGCGCGTTTTTAAGTAATAAAGGTACGATGAGTTTAAGCCCTCTCTACCTCTATCCTGACCCAAAACAAAAAACGCTACTCGATACCGACGAGCCATCGACGGCTCCAGGTGGACGCCGCCCCAACCTGTCGCCAGCGTTCATTGCCGCTCTGTCGGAGAAGCTTGGTATGCGTTTTGTCGATGATGGCAGTGGCGACCTTGTGCAGACGTTCGGGCCGGAGGATATCTTCAACTACATGTACGCCGTTTTCCATGCGCCGACCTATCGCGCACGCTATGCCGAGTTTCTCAAGATTGATTTTCCGCGCCTGCCCCTTACCTCGGACGCGGACCTGTTGCGGGCGTTGTGTGGTCTGGGCCAGCGGCTCGTCGCGCTTCACCTTATGGAAGTGTTCAGCAAGAGTGTTGTGCTGGGTTTTCCTGTGAAGGGGAACAATGTCGTCGAAAGGGTCGAATACCAGGAACCGAGCAACGCTAACGGGCAAACGGATGGCGAACAGGGCAGGGTGTATATCAATAAGACGCAATATTTCAGCAATGTGCCGCCGGACGTGTGGGCGTTCCATGTCGGGGGCTATCAAGTGTGCCATAAATGGTTGAAGGACCGTAAGGGTCGCGTCCTCACCTATGCCGATATCCAGCATTATCAGCGCGTCGTTGGTGCGCTTGCCGAGACGATTACGTTGATGGAGCAGGTAGATATGGTGATCGAGGAACACGGCGGCTGGCCGTTGGGGTGATTGATGCCAACAAGTTCGCGAACAATCATGCACGGTTCATCATCGAAAACGCGGCAGGTGGTTGAGCAATTTGTAGGGGCCATTATTTATAACGCCCTGTTCCCTATCGATCACGTTTCCAATCATTGGGTACGTCCCTTCATGATCGCCACGATTGTATATTGGGAACAGGGCGTTATAAATAATGGCCCCTACGATGGTTCAATCCCCGAAACGTGGGTGATGTTGAACCGTGTAGGGGCCTTTATTTATAACGCCCACGTCCCCATTGATCACGTTTCCCATACAATTGATTCCGTCCCTCAATCCTCGGCAACAGTGTATTGGGACGCGAGCGTTATAAATAATGGCCCCTACAATCCCATTCTGTATGTTGTAGGTCGATTGAAAATAGCCTGCTTGTTGACAACGAGATGAGGATAACGTAGCATGAGAAACTGATACAGGAAACAACCAAAAATGGTTAAAATCGCTACAAATACTCTTCATGATGACCTTTCCCCGAAGCATTAAAAGTTCGGCCCCATCATGATAAGAGTCGATATCACCGAGTGCGTTATTCTATTCAGAGTTCGTTATACTATCGGGGGCATGCATTCTCGCTAGTAAGCAAGGAAAAAACTCGTATGAAGAAGGAACATAGCGACGGGGATGTCTTTATAGCTCTTCCTGCAGGTCAAGAGGAAGCTCGCACACGCTGGGGGACACACGCAAGCGGCACAGCTTTTGACCGGAAGAAAACGCCGTATCTGACCGAACAGGCGCAACAGTTTATAGCTCAACAAGCGTTGTGTGTGATCGCTGGCCTGGGGCCGGAACGCGATCTCTGTGGAATGCTTGTCATGGAGCAACTGGGTTTTGTCCACATTCTGGATACCCATACTTGCCTGTTACAGCTACATCGTCAACACGCATCCTCTCGCATCGTACAGGGTGTGGCGTACTCTCAATCCGCCGACCGTCCTTCTGCCCACCTTGGTCTCTTCTTTATTTCTCATCTTACACGTGAACGGCTCTGTGTGCAGGGGACGGCTGAATTGTTGGCAGACAATCTGCCAGACCTCTTCAGTTGGACCTCTTCGCCACAGGAGTATACGTGGATACGCTTATCTGTGCAGCAAGTTTTTTTTCATTGCCCGAAATATATTCGGACGCGTGTTGCTGGTCTGACAGCACCGTCCGCTCCACGCTCTGGACAAATGTGGCAGTTCCAGGATGGAGTGGAGGGAAGTCAGACGCTCTTGTCTGAGCCAATGCAAGCCTTCATTGCTCAGCAAAGGCTGTGTTTCCTCTGCACAGTGGGTCAGCATGGTCATTGTGCGGTCAATCATCGCGGTGGTGCGCCTGGTTTCCTGGTGACGGTCTCTCCCAGTGCTACTGCTCCTGGTGGATTGGTCCTCTTACCCGACTATACGGGCAATGGAGCGTTTGAAGCGATTGGCAATATCCTGGAAACTGGACGAGCGTCTCTTGTCATTCCCGATTATACAGCTCAACAAGCTCTCTGTGTCTCTGGTCCTGCCTGTGTGCTAGAGCCGGGCGATGTAGTGGCAGAACTGGCGAAAGACTGTATTGGTGCGGAGCGTATTATTGCTCTATCAGTGCAACGGGTAGAGGTTCAGGCAGGCAACTGGGGGGCTACTCTCGCGTATGAGCGTACACGTGCCGAGACGATATTGATGACTGACAATCTGTGAGGAATTGCCGTCTCTAAGGAGTTACTGGAAAGTGAGAGAACGATATGCATGGATTGGTTTTCGTCACCTGGGAAAAATATTTGGCGGACCGCTTTGGGAGTTCGCTCCTCGGCACATATCGAGCAAGCATTGGAGAAACTCCTGCACAGGCGCCATTGGTGAACCGTGTTTACGATGATGCGACGCTGCTGGCAGGTGTCGGTGTTGCTTGCCAACTTACCCGTCAGCCTGCCGATACGATATTACGGGAGTATGGCCGCTATTTCATCATAAATGGCTTGACGAGTCATCTCTGTGCCTACCTCCTCGGTCAGGTCCATAGTGGCCGAGAACTGTTACTGGCGATGCGAGACGCGCATGCTCAGATGCAGCGCTCAGATGGCATCTCCCCTCCTCTATTCGCCTATGAAGTCATCTCCTCAGACCCACATGAACTGGGACTCATCTATGATAGCCCGCGCCATTTGTGTAGTCTACTGTGGGGAGCAATTGAAGGAGCGGCGGAACGTTACGGGGAACGTGTGCAAATTGTCGAGCGCACCTGTATGAAGCGTGGAGCAGTAGTCTGCCGCTTCGATTTACGCTTTTCCGCATCACCTTCTGGCTCGCAGGACCATCTGGAGACCCCAGCACAACTCGCTCGTCGCCAGGAACAACAAGACCTTGCCAAGCGTGTGTTGTTGGCCTTGCCTGGTATTGATGGAATCACGCTCAGAGAACTGCAAGAGATACTGCAACGACGGCAAGTGAGCAAGCAGCAACTGCGACCGAGTGTGCTGCTCGCGGCATTGCACCACCTGCAACATGCCGGGTTAGTGAGCAGTACCGCCAATCAAGCGGGAGATGACCTGACGTATCGGCGCTACTGGCGTGCCCCGACCTTATAGGTAAGAGAAACTATTTTCACAAGGTGATGAAACGCTTTCGATGTGCTTACCGTGTAGGCGATAGCGAAAAACATTTTTTAAAAATGGAGGGTTACTACACAAACTATGCGTATTTACAAGTATATCCATTCGTGTCTTCTTGTGGAAGAAGGTGCAGAGAAAATTCTTTTTGATCCAGGTATCTTTTCGTTTATCGAGGGGAAAGTTCGCCCAGACACATTCAAAGACGTATCTACCGTCATTCTTACTCATGGGCATCCCGATCATGTCGATATGTCTGCACTCAAGAGTATTCTAGCATTGAGTGGCGCATCTGTGCTAACGAATAGCGAAGGGAAAACTGCTCTTGCAAAGGAGAATATCGAGGCGCAGGTGCTTGAGGAAGGCGACTATCAGACCAAAAACCTTACCATTCGCGCCATTCCTGCTGCACACGAAAAGATTTTGTCTGACACTCTTCCGCAAAATACCGCTTATGTGATCAACGATACGTTTCTCAATCCTGGCGACTCTTTCGCATCCTCCCTGTCTACTTTGAAGGGCATACGAGCGTTGGCGTTGGCAGACATGGCTCCCTGGAACACAGAATTAACTGTAGCCCAGTTTGCCGAGGCAATAGCTCCTCAGATAGTTATTCCTGTGCATGATGGCTATGCCAAAGATTTTTCCTGAAACAACGCTACGATAATTACGAAAAATACTTCTCGTCGAAAGGTATCAAATTTCAAAGGATGAGTTCCCCAGGCGATTTTGTTGATGTAGAGTGATGACACTGATACGTAAATGCGGCACCTGATAAAAACAGGTGCCGCGTTGTCATATCCTTCAACCATGTTTTTTGAAGAACAGTTTAGAGAGGGTCTTTGTTCACACTATCAGGATGAAAGTGGTCACTCCCGGTGCCGTGAATAGGTGCATCTCCTTGTTGCTCGACACGCGCCTCTTCTCGCTTGACCGTATCCGAGACCTGCTGTGTCCCCTGGACATTTCGTTTGTTAATAGCGACCTCGCCTGTGACGACTGTGTTCTTGCTGACGTTGACCTGCTCTTCACTCACGGGAACGCGAATGCTCTCGCCTTCACCAATGGGAGTGTTATCAACTTGTCCGCCTGTAACGGCGTGTTGCTCAATCACCACTTCCTCATGCGTGACAGGGACATTGACCGTCTTCTGCTCAGTGACGACCTCCTTGCGTAGATTCACCTCACCCGTTTGTGCTCGCTCCTTGGTTACGTTGAGACGTTCCTCGCGGAGTTTTAGTGAACGTGGCTGATGAAATTCGTCCTGTACATTGCCAGCGGTTGACTGTGTTGACTGCACAGAGGATTGTGTCTGAGCAGATGCTGTTCCTGGCTTATAGCCTGCGGCGGTTTGCGTCTGTGCTGTCTGGTGTTCATAGTCGTATCCGCCGTATTGATGCAGAATTTCGTGGGCTTTCTGCTCTTGTCCATCAGCTCGGACAGAGACGACAGTACGACCCGACTTGAATTCCTGTGCGTAGTAGTTCGCCTGTTCGCTTGGAACATCTAAGCCGAGAAGATCGTTCTTGAGATCAACTCCTTTTTGTCCCTGCACCGCGACCCCCACCTGGTCATAGCCAAATCCCGCCTGCTTGAGAGCATCGAGAGCTTGTCTTGCCTGGGACTCTTGATTGAACACGCCAGCGATAATCGTTGCCTGGGTTGCCATAGAATTTCTCCTTATTTTTGTTGATGAAGGAAGCCTTCAGAGAGAGTTCCTTTTGATGAATATTCATGTCCAATAAATATTCCAGTGGAAACATGAGTACAGTTAGTACATACGGAAGACACGCTTGAAGTGTCTAATAAGTTCCACATTTTTTCAAAGATTAGCAAAAACATTTCTTTTCTAATTTTTGTACATAGATATTTTCTCGCTATCCTATTCACATCTTGACAGCTCGCTTGCTTCACTATATACTACATATGTAGCCACTTTCACGGCTATATCCTCCTTCTATCGTTCCTCTCCCATATATCCACCCCTTCATAGGAGCAACCTCTATGCCATTACCACCGTTTCTCCATTGGCTCGCTTCGTCATCACACTCTCAGTCGCCGCCTGTACAGCAGATACAGGAGCAGGTGGACCCGACCGCCTTTTCGTCCAGCCCCACGCAGGAAGACCAATATTGGGGGCGTTTAGCATCGGGTGACGAGGAGGACTACTATTGGCGTCGCCTGTCTGACAACTTCTTCCAGAAAGATTTGATTCCCTCAACTTACCTAGAAATTCACAATGCATGTTATGAAGCTTATAACGCTAACCCATTAGCATTTGCGATTATCGAGATTACCACAAGCTTTGTGCTGGGCAAAGGCGTTACCGTTGCCGCGAGTGACCCATGTGTGCAGCGTGTGCTACAAGACTTCTGGCACGACCCCGACAACCATATGGACACACGTGTTTATGCGCTCTGTACTGAACTCTCGTTGTACGGCGAACAATTTGTGCGTTTTTATGTGAATCCGATCAATAGAAAGGTGAAGATACGGCAGATAGACCCCTCGATTATCGACGAGATAGAGACGGACCCCGATGATATCGAAACTGTTCTGCGCTTTCATCGTCGCCCACTTGGGGCAAGCGCGACCTCTGCTGGCAATCCTGCCCCTATGACGATACGCGATCAACCAGGGTTCGAGGGCGAGTGGTTCCAGGCTGGCACGGATATGGTGCAGTTCTGTATCAACAAGGTCTCGAATGCGAAACGCGGCAAAAGCGATCTCGCGACGTTGCTGCCGTGGTTGCGACGCTACAAAGATTGGCTGACAGACCGTGTACGTATCAACAAATACAAAGGCGCGTTCCTGTGGGATGTGCGATTACAGGGCGCAGATAAGAAGGCCATTGACCGCAAAAAAATGGAGTACGCTTATCCGCCAGAGCCGGGGAGCGTCATTATTCACAACGAGGCCGAACAATGGTCTGCCGTCAAACCTGAGATTAACGCGAACGAGGCGGCAGAGGACGGTCGCGCCCTGAAACTGATGCTGGCAGTGGGGGCACAGCTACCAGAACACTTTCTCAGTGATGGTGCGAATGGCAACCGTGCGACTGCTTCCGAAATGGGTCTGCCGACATTCCTCAAGTTTCAGCGTCGTCAGCACGTTATGCGAGCGATGCTACGCACAATTCTTGATCGCGTCCTGCTCGAATCACGTAGAGCAAAGGTGCTTGCTGTTGACGTTGATACAAGCTACGACGTGCTTTTTCCAGAAATCGACGTTGCCGATTCTCAGACGCTTGCCAATGCTACACAATTGTTGGTCTCGGCGCTGACCGTTGCCAAAGAACAGGGCTGGGTCAGTGATGAGACTGCCATGCGTCTGCTCTTCCAATTCGTGGGCGAAGAAATTGATATTCATGAAGAACAAGCGCGTATTCGCAACAAAGGCAGTGAGGTGTAAGGTGCCATTAGATGCTCGTAAAGCACTCCATCTGCTACAGGTTGTGACGAGGAGTTTTGCCGGACGCCAGCGCACCGTCGTTCTCGTTGCCCTCGTGAGCGGTAGCTACACCTATACCGCGATTCAGGCTATCATGCGTCCTCTGCATGTTGTAGACCCCCAGATATTCGATAGTGCTGGACAACCAGATGCACACGCTAGCGATACTTTTATGATTGCTCCTCTTGCAATCAACTTCACTGGTGCTGTCTATATCGCAGACACTCCCGTTGCCAGTGCTAGTAGTGTCGCGTCTGCCCCGAAATATGAAATCATCGAGGTGTTACCAACTGGCATTGTGCCAGGAGGGACACATGTGCGCGTCTCGTTGCGACGCCTACGTTAAGCACAAGAAAGGTAGAATGTCATGTCAGATATCCCCATGGACGAGCAAGAGTGCCAGCAGGACGTGTTGAAACGTACTCACAAATGGCTCAATGTGTTGGAAGAGCGTATCATTCTGCTCATGAACGCCAACGATATAGACGAGATGAAGCCGGGCGAATGCGAACAAGCCATTAGCCGCCATCTTATGCTCATCCTGCGCCTGCTACAACTGCGCCAGCAACACGCGCAGGCGGCGGCATCCCCCGGCGAGCAAGCTCTGCTCGATGCCCTGCTGCGGAGTATGGACGACGAATAACCTGTAGGGGCCTTTCTTTAGAACGCCCACGTCGCCATTGACCCTCTCCCCATCCATTGATTCTGTTCCTCAATCCTCGCCTACGTGGTTGATTGGTGCGAGGGCGTTATGAATAATGGCCCCTACGATATCTGATACAATACAAAGCAAAGGGTGTTCAATTCACGAAGGTAACAAGATATGGCTAGCATTCAACGAAAAACGACTTTGCCTCCTGGTCCGAAAGCTTTACCAATATTTGGAAACTTGCTCGACTTCAGGGGTGGACAGCTTGAATTTGTGCAACGTCTGCACGACACATATGGCGACATGGCGACAATTCACATGGGCAAACGCCCCTTTGTCTTGCTGTTTCGACCTGAGTATATACGTTATCTGCTCACGGAAAATCCACGCAATTTCAAGACGCTGCAAAGTGGTGGCGATCTCCCCGAAGTGCTGGGCGAGGGCTTGCTCACGATTGAAGGTGAGGCGCATCGCCAGCAACGTCGTCTCGTGCAACCAGCCTTTCATAAAAAGCGTGTCGAGGGCTATGCGGACGACATGGCACGCTTCACGCTGGATATGGTCGAGACATGGCAGGCGAACGAGGAGATAGATATCGCACACGCGATGCAGGCGTTGACGCTACGCATCGTGGCGAAAAGTCTTTTTAACATTGAGCTTTCTAGCCAGATCGATGCCCTCGGTATGCATTTTACGAATATGATCGAGCATCGGCGCGGTGTGCTGGCACGTATCCTCAACGTTTATCTCGATCTACCTTTTACGCTCTATGGAAAGAGAATGCGGGCAAGACGCAGCATCGACACCTTGATTTACAAGCTTATCGCGGAACGCAGAGCAAGTGGGCGCGACGAAGGCGATGTATTGTCGATGCTGCTGACGGCGCAGGATGGGGAAAACGGCCTGACTGATATGCAGGTGCGCGATAATGTTATGACTTTGATGGCGGCTGGTCACGAAACGACCGCGAACGCCCTCACGTGGACCTTGTATCAGTTGGCGCAAAATCCTACTGTTTGTGACAAACTGCTGCTGGAACTGCAACGGGTCCTTGCTGGTCGTGTCGCTACCGTCGCCGATATGCCGAACCTTCCCTATACAGAATGGGTGGTGAGTGAGTCGATGCGCCTGTATCCTCCTGTCTGGATGATGGGCAGAAGGGCCATAGCAGATTTCGAGATGGGTGGCTATTCCTTTCCAGCAGGAACGTTTTTCGGTATGAGCCAGTGGGTACTACATCATATGCCGGAATTGTGGGATGATGCTGATACGTTCAGACCAGAGCGCTGGGATGCGACATCGGGAAAGAAAGCACTCCCATGGGCATACTTTCCCTTTGGTGGTGGTCCGCGCATCTGTATCGGCATGCCTTTCGCACAACTAGAGGCGAAGGTGCTGCTCATCACTATTCTTCAGCACTACAGGCCACGACTCGTCCCAGGTTTCCAGGTAGAATTGCAACCGCTTATAACACTTCGCCCCAAACACGGTCTACGTGTTCTGCTTGAGCCGACTCAAACCATTATAAAAGAGCCTGTAGAAATAGAGGTGTAGAGAACCAGGGCATCCCTTGCGTGCAATATAGTTCAAATAAGACAAATTGAATGGAAATAGCAACGGGCGACCACAAGGGTCGCCCCTACTATACACGTTGTACAGCCCAAACCCGTTTTATATAGTAGGGGCGACCCTTGTGGTCGCCCGTTAGTTCCCCATTTCCGCAACCCCCTTTTTATGTGAACTGTATTGTCCCCTTGTGGTCGCCCGTCGGCTCTTGCCCCTGTCATGCTCACTCACTCGTCGCTAGCTTCTTGTGGTGCGACCGTTTGTAGATGTATACGACCGAGGCGGCGCATTGCTCCTGTTCTTGACTCTCCCATAAGTGGCTCTGTATGAGATGGCGATACAGGCAATGGTGCGATATGAGACGTTGCCTGTCCATATAGAGGCTGGGCGGCTGGTTGTGGCAATGTGCGAATCCGCTGCCACGGACGAGCATTTTGTGGTGTTGTTGCTGGTCGCTGTGCTGATATAGCAGGCAAGAGTGCGGTACGTACACGACGAAAACCTATGAAACCGACGCCACCAAGACATACTATTAGTAGTGTACCAAGAACAAGAGGTATGACTGGCACACTTTCACTATGCGTCTCCTGATTAGCTGTTATTATTCTTTTCGTATTGACTGTTGCAGTCGCAACTGAACGTAGCGTTGGAACAGGTGAAGGTGTTGCTGTAGGTTGTGGTGTTTTCGTGGGCTGCGGTGTTGCAACGGGCTGGGGTGCTGCACCAGCTTTTTGTGTGGGCACAATTGTTGGAGCTACTCCTGCCGTTGGTGTTGTTCCCACCGTAGGTATGGGCGTGGCAGTCGGATTCTGCGTAGGGGTAGGACTTGGTGTCACTACGACGGTAGGACTTGGTGTCACTACGACGGTAGGACTTGGTGTCACTACGACGGTAGGACTTGGTGTCACTACGACGGTAGGACTTGGTGTCACTACGACGGTAGGACTTGGTGTCACTACGATGGTAGGACTTGGTGTCACTACGATGGTAGGACTTGGTGTCACTACGATGGTGGGACTGGGACCTGGGCTTGGCGTTGTGATAACTGTGACCGTTGGGATTGGTGTAACTATCACGTCTACAGGTGTTGCAATGCTCTTCGTAGCGTGTGAGAATATGGTAGTACATAAAAAGAGCAATAACAATAGAAACAGCGCGGTCAGCGTTTTCCACATGGTTGCTATTGATCCCGGCCGTTGCGATTGTTGCGACACATGAAGTTTCTTGTGTATATGCACTTCATGCTTTTTGCTTTGTGATGTGTTGTTATCCATATTGCTCTTTTCTTCCCTGTCGCCTATTCCGTTTTATCAGGGAGTGCGAAGATGCCCATCTGCGCCTGTCGCATCATGGATGCCAACAATAAATCGGCTTCGCTGGTAGTTTTTGCGAGAGGATTGGTGTGTATATGCATTATTCCTACTTTAGAGCTTTGACATGGCTCTTTCTACTTTATTACCTCAGCCATACATATATCCATCTTCCTACATAAGTAAATGTAAATCTATTGATGCCTGGCGTCAAGCAAAAGGTATAAATGTACTACTGAATGGACATTTTTTCTCACGCCTCAACCAATTCTAGTGTTACTTCATAGGATAAGCCGCTTGAGCCGCCAATTGAAAGCGGCACCTGTTGTGTATGAAGATTGGTTACGAGTTCTGTATATGTATCAATATGCACTGCCACGGCTGTCGCGGTAATGGGATCGCTGAATTGGACTGTTGTACCTGGCGAATTTATGTACGATGTCCGTAAGGCGTCTCGGTATTGTTGACTTGTGAGACCCGTTGGCGAGCCATCGTAGCGCAGCAGGTCATTTTTACAGAGAAATGTTATGCTCCACACACGTTTTCCAGGTCCCAGGTCCACATACGAGGTTCCGCCATCCGCTCGTACCGTTGCTTTACGAATGCGCGGCTGCTTCATAGAATAGGTCCCAGGTTTCACAAAGTAGCCCGTGCCATCCAGGACTACTTCGCAATCTATACCTGTTGTTGGCATATTATCGCCCCTCCTGCATGCCATGAGCGCGTGTATTATAGGTGTAGCTTTCGCCGAAGCGATCTTGAATGCTTATGATATCACCGTCGATAGTGACGTGAATGCCGCGCTGTTTGAGTGCCATACACATGGTTGTCAGCGTATAGCCAAGACGTGTGTTCTCTTTCTCTAACGCAGCAATACGATCATGGAGTGACTGTATCTCGCTTTGCAGCGCGTTGATGACACGCTCTTGTACCTCGTTTGCGGTACGGGTAAAGCCGTGTCGATATGCCGCAATACCGCCGATGGTTAGCGCAATGGTTATCATAAGATTTATCAGGGATAGTGGTTCCATTCTCAATGCTCCTTGAGTTGTTTACAGGCGCGTCCAATGTACAGGAATATCGCCCCAATGTGTTCGTGAGCCATAGGCAAAGTCACGTTGCTGCTTCACCTCTTGCAAGCGGGCCGCGAATTGTGTCATCTTAGCTTGCGTGGCAGCGAGCCATGCAAGCGGAATCTTCGTATCGTCGATGCGGTCATGCATCGAGCCATCCTGGAAATCGAAATTGTCGTTGGTTGGTATTTGATACGCCTCCATTGCATATGCTGTTGCTCCAAGTACAACAATGTCGCGATGCACCTCTGGAATCGTCGAGCTGTTGTTGTCCAGTTGCTGTTTTGTCGCGTAGAAGATTCGCATAACGGGAGTGCTGTCCTTTGGTAGCTCGGCACTCGATACATGTAGAGTAAAGCTTGGTGACTGTGTTCCCGTAAGTCCTGCTCCTATTCCAATGGCTCCTTGCGTACCCAGGTTTCCGCCAGCCGCGAGCGCGTTTGTGCTATCGAACACATTGGAATATTCCGCGAAGTCGCGTTCTCGTGGCGGCCAGAGCATGACACCCGATGTATTGACCGTCGGGGGTTGAGGTTTTCCAGCGAGTGCCGAGTCGGGAAGAGTATCGCTATATGTGGCTGTCGTGTTGTCTTGTAGTGTTGTGAGCAGAAAAAGTGTAGAGCCACCAACAAGAGAACGATAGAGGTTACGGCCAATAATGATGTTTGTCGCAGTACTTGGCAACGTTGTTGTTGTGGGGCCAGCAGGAATCGACGCTAAAAGCATTGCTTGATTTCCACCTGTGGTTGTCGCTGTGAGCAAAGGCGAAGGCGGCGTCTCGCCCGCCTGGGATAAAAACGTGATTGCGTACTGATAGCTGCCAATCCCCAATGCCGTACCGCTTGCTGATGTGGCTGTCATACCAGCATTGGGTGAGCCAAACTGTGAACCATAGGCTTGCAGAGGATAGAGAACACGCTCAAGCCACCACACGGGGTAAGCAGGATTCCAGGGCGTGGGATAGGGATACGTGCGCTGATAGGGCCTTGCACTCATGTCACTATAAACAATATTTGGGTAGACTTGCGAATACCTGTCAACTGCCTTATCAATTGCGCGGTCAATATCCGATGTGGCCCAACGTTGACCGGGCGCACCCGCCGGATCGAACAAGTCTTGGCGTACCGCCAGCTCGATGTCTGGAAGTAACATAATGATGACCTCCTTTCTCTCTAAAAGATGTAACCATAGGTATAGAGCGTGACAGAACACACTCCGTTATTCGCTTTGATATCAATCGACCCTGTTGCATCGAGTTGTAGCATCCCCATTGCGTTGATAGTAGTATTGGCAATTGCTGTATTTCCAATCGTTGCATACGCGCTCATATCGCTGGCTCCATGCGGTGCCAGTTGAATGTATGCACCAACCGTTGCGCTGCTGAAGTATGCCTTATAAAGAACGCCATTAGCACCTGTTGGTATGCCTGATGAAGTTCCCGTAAGCGTGTATGTTTGTATCGTCCCTGACGCAATGCTGTTGTTGAGAAATTGTTGATAGCCATTTACAAACGTGACGCGCCCCGGTGCTGGTGTAGGAACAGTCACGAAGGTAGCGATAAGCACCGCATCTTGTGGGTTATGCTCGTCAAAAAACAGTACCGTGCAGAGCGATCCAGCAAGAGCCGAGGTACCATCAATATGGCTTGCTACGGCAACGCCCGAAAGTACGAACGAGGTAGCCTCGAACAGCAAAACGGATGCAGTATATGTTGTAGGATTGAATGATTGTAAAATGCCACGTTTGATTAGCATGTATGAAGCTCCAATGGTAAATGATGTGTAAACTATGTAATACATCAATCGTGACGTAACAATTTTTGTAAGGACCACGTTTACGGCGTCCGGGGGCGCAATTTATTGCACGAAATCCTAATATGTCTGTGAGTGTATGAAAATCTATCTCGCGTGATAAATCACGCCCTCGGACGCCGTAAACGTGGTCCCTACGAAGCGGCTATGCGTCGTCGCTTGCGCTGCCAGGATTGGCGGCGACATCACCTATACCCTGTGCGTGAAATGAACTCGCCGTATATGTTGTACCGAGCAGGGTATTGAGCGTGGTAGCAATATTGGCAAAAGTTTGAGTTGCGCTGGGGTCAACGCGACAGAAGGTGCCGTCGTTGGGGAGCGTACCGTCGGATGTCTGTTGCACGATGGCGAGGGTGCGTGGATTGAGGTAGGAGCCGATAGGTGCGGTCTGGCCGCCGTTATAGCGGCCATAGTTGAGTTCTAGGAGGTCTAACATGAGGTTGGTTTCCTTTCCTGTACGAGAGATGTGGTGGATGAACGTTGTTTAGATGCTGAACCAGTTGGAGCCATCGGAGACGAGTCGGAGGGCGCCGTAGGCGGTATTGAGAACTTTCGAGGCGGTGCCGTCGATGGTGTTGGCTCCACTGACGGTGATGGTGTTGGTGGCTGCGCTGCCGCTCTTGTCTTTGATGGTCAGGATGCGGCCATTGACGCCTGATGCTGAGGGCAAGGTGATGGTGATGGCTGCCGATTGATTGCACAGCACCACATCATCCCCGGTAAGGGCGGTATAGTTGGCGGTGACGGTTGCGGTGCCTTTGGTCTGCTCGTCATAGAGCCTGGATGAGGCATTGTTGAAGACGTAGAGGTTGGTGGACTGATTGAGTATTCTGCAGTTCACCATACGCGTTGGGCCTGCGCCTGACTGTTCCTGCAACGCGCGGCGCTGGTTGGTGCCGACGACGTTATTGAAGAGACAGTTGCGTATCTCAACGCCTGTGACCGGGCTATCGATGAGGATGCCGTTATCCTGGTTATCATAGATCACCGCGCCATCAATGACGGAGCCATTGGAGCCTGAGAGTAAGTGAATGCCCTCTTTGTTGGCGGCAGCCCGTGCATAGACGCCGCCCTGAATCACCACGGGTGCATAGCAGAACACATTATCGCCGCCGCTATCGGTGACGTAGTTGTCTTGCAGCACATACTCTGAGCCGGTGCCGGGAGCGATGCGTAGGCCGACATTGGAGTTATTGCGAACGCTATTGCCGATGAGCTGGCAATGGGACACGCCCATACCCTGGCCGCCATTGACATTGATGCCGAACTGATTGCCATAGACGACGTTGCCTGAAACAACAATATCGTCGGTATCATCCACCGCGATACCGCCCGCGTCTCCATTACCGGAGGTGTGGCCGTAGCACTCATTGCCTGAAACAACAACGTGAGACGACTGCTGATTGGCTCCGACCTCGCTGGTATAGCGGACATGGATGCCCTGAATGCCATTGTTATAGCACACATTGCCAGCGATGGTGATATGCGAGCTGCCCTCCGAGCCAATGCCATCGCCCTGTGCGGCGGTGGGGCCATTGTTGTAGCAGGTATTACCCGTGATGGCGACGTAAGACGAACCCAACACCTGGATGCCGCTATAGGAGCCACCGCTACAGATGTTGCCCGTGATGGTGGCATAGTTGCATGGAGTATAGGGAGTCGTATTCTGGGCACGAATATACACCTGGTTATCGAAACAGTTTACCAAGCGGTTATTGGAGATGAGCAGATTGGTGCAGCCGCCATTCGCCATGATGCCAGAGACGTAGCAGTCATGGATGTAGCAGCCTGTGATCGTGATATCGTCGCTATTGGTAATCTGTATCCCTGACAGGCTCACGTACTGGATACCGATTTGTTGCACGTTGGCCTTATTGCCATCGATGGCGAGGTTAGCGATCATGCAGTGCGAGACGCTCGACAGCTTCAAGCAGTTCGTGAGCGAGGCGTTAGCGGCTCTGAGAATGCTGCCACGTCCTGAGCCGAGTACGAGACAATTGGAGGGTACCACCAGGTCCTGTGACAGCGAATACGTCCCTGCTGGTATGAAGAGGGCGCCCTTGCCCGCGATAGCAATGGCATTGAGAGCGGCCTGTAGTGAGGGGTAGTCGTCGGTATTGCCGGTGCCAGCCGCGCCATAGTCTTTGGCATTGAGGTAGAGGCCATTGCCTGCGCCAATCATGGCGACGTTGACCAGGAGATTACCGGCGGCATCATAGTTAGACATAGTGTTTTATTCTTTCGAGTGAACCAGGGCGCCCGCAAGGGGACGCCCCTCCCATACAACATACCTGTGGTGTACACACAAACGAAGGAGTCCTCATCTCCGACTGCCTGACGCGACGCGTAGAATGAAATTCGTTGGCAGTCGGAAGAAGGATTCGGTTAGATGCCGCGGTATAATCCGCGGTAGTCCACAGCCGTTCCGCCATATTCGTGCCGCACTTTATATGAAATCGAATCTTGTGTGAAGTTCAGTCCCAGCAGTGGAGAGTCCTGGATGAACAGGGCGGGATTGACCTGCCCGCCCACGAAGCCGACCTCGATGGTATCGATCTCGCGAGGGTCGCCGATGAGGAACCACTGTGTTGCGCTGGACAGTTGAGGGGAGACAATGGGCATGAGGTAGCCAAGCATGGGATTGATATCGTTATTGGGTGATCCTGGCACACCTGCCGATTTCGTGACAACCATAGCCTGCCACTCTAGTTCAGGAGGAACCACGAGGAAGCGAGGACGGAGGCCGATACGTTTGCCAGCATAGTTGGCCTGTTCGCGCATGGCTGTGATACCGGACTGCATCGCACCCGTACTCAACGCACTTGCGCCGAGGTTAGAGTGTGGAGCGCCCGTTGTGAAGAGAGCGGAGCCATCGTAAATGTTGGGGTTGCTCGACAAAAAGCCATAGACGAACTCAGCGAGAGTGTAGGCAGCAGCGACAGCGAGCTTCGTCGGAATCTGCTTCACAGCCATAAGATCATCATTGATGATGACCTCACGGGAGACCGTGACCAGATTGCCGCGTTTCTGAGGCACATAGGTTGCCGCGCTATCCGTCAGCGTCACCGCTGTATAGGCGGTATCCTCAGCGACGACTGGTAGAGACCCGAACGCGCCGAAGCGAACGCGGGATTGTTGTTTGAAGTCGCGCACGGGAGCGATGGTGACGAAGCGTTGCCATTCGGCGGGCCATGCCTGGTAGTCTTTGAGCAAGCGTTTGTTCATGGAGGTACCGAGCAGGTAGCTGAACGAGGCGGTGGTAGTATCGGCCTCAGAGATGCGGCCCATGGGAGCGGACTCTGAGACGCGGATGTTGCCGAGGTTGGACATGCCAGAGATGCCGCCCATGAGAGAGGCATCGCCAGTGACGCGAGCGTAAGCTTCGCTAATGGAGGTAAAGCCGCGTACACCTGCGAACTTGGAGTCGATGTCGAGGTCGAACATGCCGTCGAAGGCGGCCTGGACTTTTTCGGATTCTGAGATCATACTACCAATGTTTGTTTTCTCATAGCCATTGCCAAGGATAAGACCCTGTGCGGTGAGGGCAGCGAGTATCTCTTGTTGCGCTTGAATTTCAGCCTCGATCTCTTCCGCTTCTATAATTTGTCCACGGAAGCGTGTGCGAATGTGGGTACGTACTGGCTCTGGTAAGACTGACTCCAATAAGCGTCGTTCGAGCAGTAGTTGTGAGCGTTCGCGTTGTAGGTCTTGCATCAAGGTCTGATGTTCTTGCATGACATGTGTATCCATTGTAGACGCGAGCGTTTCCTGGATCACTTCGGATTGGTCGTGTGTTGTGTCTTGTGACATAGTGGTTGGTACTCCTTCTGAGTGGAGAGAATTGTTGTTAGAGAGGAGAGAATTGGAGTGGAGAGAATCCTTATTCCGACGACCAACGAGACGTTCGTCTGACTTTGTATTCCGAGTCGCAACGAACGTTGTTCTACCTTCGGTCAGCGACTCAGAGCGGAGGCTATCTTCGATCAGGTCGTCGGAGTGGAGGATGCGGTGGAATGTTCCACCTGCGGAGGGACGGGTGACAATATCGCACGAGTTGAGTGAGTGGACGGTGGAGACTTCGCGTGCCTTGCTCGCTTCATTCAGTTGCCACGTTCCCAGGATGTCGATAGAGAGACCGATCAACTCTGGTTTGCCAAGATTGCACGCCTCTTGAATGAGCGACCAGAGCCAGTCGGCGGCCTCGAAGAGATGGAGCGTTGCATCGACTCGTCCCTGTGTATGGGCTGTATCAGGTGGAATGTAACGCGCATCATGGTAAAAGCCGACAATATCGCGAACGCTGCGCGTCAGGATGTTAGCATCGCCATGATCGGCATATGCATGGGCACCCTCGACCATACTTGCGATAGCTTGTAGTGCCTCTTCGCTATAAGCGTATCCATTCTTCGAGATGCCACCGCGAATAAGAGTAACGGAAACGGCGTGTCCTTCGCGGTCGAGATGCTGGCCTTCGCTGATATGGCCTTCGATACAAATGTGGGTCTCGTTACTCATACGTTCAAGCCATCGTTCAGTAGCGACATGTGTCGTGTGCGCGTCGAATTCGTGCCCCGTTGATCCATCCATGAAGCTGGATAGGTCGCCTCGGCTGACTGTTGATAGGAGCCTGTAGCATGTAACACTTGTAGTGCAGATGGGTCCAGGTCTGCTGGTCGCTCGTCAGGTGCCATCTGAACTTGTTGCGTCAAATCAGGATTCTGTAAATCAGGAATAGAAGGGTCTACATCTGTAACTGCATGTAGCACGTCTAACATCGGAAAACCTAGACCTGGATAAAGGCTTGCTGCAATATCAGAGGGGGTGGGAATATCGTGTGCAAGCTGTGGGTCTGCATTCATACCCTGTAAAGAAATGTCGAGTGCGTAGGGATGCGTGTACTCACTCATATCTGGCAGTGCAGGGTCAGGTGTAAATGCGGGGAAGCATGTGATACCAGGACCTGTCAAATCATACGGCTGCATAGCTGGTATCTCATAGTCTTGAGTGCCAAAGTCGGGCAAGAGCGGTGTCGGTGCGGTACTGTTAGTTTGAGCCACCATCTGGGGCGATGGCGTACCCTGTGTACCTGCAAGGTTCAGGTCGTAAAACGGTTGTGATGGGTCAAGGCCAAGGCGAGAAAGTGGGTTTTCACTCATGGCATCGCCCTGTACAAAAGGGTGTTCCTGCATGGAATGCTCCTGTGAGGAATGGATAGGAGAAACAGCCAAAGAGAGGTGTTGCTGTTTTCAGTGGGGACAACGAGAGGATTTGTGGCTCTATGTATGCTAACGATAGGAGATGTACAAGCTTTTCTGTTCGCTTGCTTATATAAAATATACTCACTTTTTTCTGAAATGTCAAGGGGCTAATCCTTTAGAAATAAAGATGCTGTGTCGATGAATAAATAAGAACATACGGCTCGTATCCGAGTCGTGTGTGCTGAAGATTAGTTAGTAGTGTAAACAAGATATTTGGGGGTATAACATGGCCTCTTCTCCAACGTCTTATGTATCGACTGTCACTTCTGGTTCATCTGTAGAGTCGGAATCTACTGCTCATGAAACCGGAGCTATACAGCGATTACCAGCAGTGTTATCAATACGCGATTTAACAGTGCTTTTTGTACTTACCGTTGTCTTTATAGCCAATGTCAACAGTGTACAGTTTGCAGGCCCCGCAGCTTTTCCCTACTGGACACTGAGTCTGCTGACATTCCTGCTTCCCACAGCCTATGTGACGCAGTGGTTGGCAAAGCGTTTCCCTGGACAGGGTGGCATTTACCTGTGGGCTGTGCAAATACTTGGCCCACAATGGGGCTTCATCTCCGCCTTCTGTGCGTGGCTCTCTGGAACAATTGCTGTTGTGTCCGCCATCGAGGGTTGCACAGTCTTCATTCAGTACCTTGCGCCGACATGGTTTATCACGCCTCTACAGTTGTGCTTAGCAATTGTCGCCATTCTGCTGATTGCTACCGCAATCAACACAATACCATTACGCTTTGTGGTTCGTATTCTGCTTGCCTTTGTTATCCTCTATCTGAGCGTATGTGTAATGCAAGGCGTCGCGGGAGGACTATGGCTATGGCAAGGGCATCACGCCGCTGTGTCACTGACTACACCCGCACAATGGCAACTGAATGCTGGTAATTTTGCTGTCTATGGCATTATTATTCTTGCGCTCCTCGGTACGAATGCGCCTCTTGTCCTCGGTGGGGAAATTCGTGGTGGTTCTGCTGGCGTACTAAGGGCAAGACACTATGTCTGGTGGGGAATGGGCATCTCGTTTCTGGCCTATATCGCTGGAACATTTGGTGTTATGGCTGTCGTGCCATCGTCTCAGGCAGGTACACCACTCGCGAATATACAAGTCATTCAAATTGTCTTCGGCTCAGTTGCTGGTAATGTAGCCTCAATTTGTGTAGCACTGGGGCATCTTGGCATCGCGATTGCATATATCCTTATGTTCTCACGTTTTCTCCATATTTTGGCAAAAGACTCGCACCTACCGCAAATGTTGACGAGGATAAACCGCCGTGGAGTTCCTCTGCAAAGTATTCTTGTACAATCGACAATCATAGCTATCATTACGATTCTTTGCTATGTGATTGTACCAAGCTTCTGTGCTACCTTTGTCAAACCAGATGATCTTGCGCTCGAAACCTATAACGTGTTACAAGCCGTTGCCTCAATGGTATGGGTTGTTTCGAGCATACAACTGTTCATATTGCCACTGTGGTTTGTTTACCACTCAAAGCTGCAAGGGCGTGAGCGTTTGTCAAGGAAAGCACATGCTCTTTTACTTATCATGTCTGTAACAGGCATTGGAGCATCGGCAATTGCTATATGGGGTACTGCTTCTAGCTCATGGCTGCCAAACTTGATACTTAATCAGCGTTGGGTTTACATTGTGTTGGGCATCACATTTCTCTTTCTGGCAATTGGCTGGTTGAGTAGCGAACTACCACGCGCACAAGCACTGTTAAGTGAACAGCGACGTGTGAATAATCGTGAGGTCGCATTACGCTCGGAGTTACAGGTCGCTCACGAGCAGATGCAAGAAACGCATCAGGAACAGCAAATCCTTATTGAGCAGCAGCAAGAATTACTTGCAGAGGTTGATCGCCTGTATCGAGAGCAAACACAAGCTGCCATCACCGATGCCATCACAGGATTGCCAAATCATCGTGCTGTGATGAGCCGTGTCGATGAAGAACTTGCCCGCTGTGAGCGAGCACAAACATCCTGTGCAATTCTGTTTATCGACCTGGACCATTTCAAGCGTGTCAACGACACCTGGGGCCATCGTGCAGGTGATGCCATACTGCGCGAAGTGGCGACACGTCTGCGAACTACGTTACGTCTCGAAGATTTCGTTGGTCGTTATGGTGGCGAGGAGTTCGCAATTGTCCTTGTCGATGCCGACATCGTGGGCGCGAGTGAGACTGCTGAACGCCTCCGCCGTGCTATCGCGGACGAACCATGTATCTGGCAGGTAGAAGATGGTTCAAGCAATATGACCATTCCTATTACTACTAGCATTGGTGTTGCTGTCTATGGCATACATGGCGCGACGCGCGAGAAGCTGGTTGAGCAAGCCGATCATGCGATGTACCGCTCCAAACAGGGTGGGCGTAATCGCGTAAGCATCGCCGATCTGTCAGAAGACGAAGCTACAAAGTCGGCGACCCCAGCGATGAACACAGAAATGCCGCCGCATGTCGAAACAGCCACTCTACAGGTGTTGACTGCGGCAGCCTCCGCGCGTGATCGTGGCACCAATGAACATGCTCATCGTATGGTTGCACTCGCGGAGGCAACGGCTCGCGCTCTCAATCGACCAGAGGAGGAGGTACATCTTTTGCGCCTTGGCGCACTCCTTCATGATATTGGCAAGATTGGTATTCCCGACGCCATTCTGCACAAACCCGGTCCTCTCTCAGAGGCGGAATGGGCTGTTATGCGCCGCCACCCTGAAATCGGCCAGAAAATTCTCTCACAGGCGGGTGGCGTTTTCATTGCCCTTGCCAGCATCGTCGTCGCCCATCATGAACGCTGGGACGGATACGGCTATCCGGCGGGTCTTGAACATGAAGCCATCCCCCTTGCTGCTCGCATCCTGACGGTGATCGACTCTTACGATGCCATGACTTCGCGCCGTGTCTATCGAGCCGCCATGTCGCCCCTTGCGGCTCGCCAGGAACTGCAACGCTGCTCTGGCACCCAATACGACCCGGACGTTGTGTCCGCATTCCTCAAAGTTCTTGACACTCATGACATCATGGGATCGGTACTTATTCCCGTGGCAGCATGAGAGCAGTAAGGAGAGGGTGCGGCATTCAATGCCGCACCCTCTCCTTACATATACTGCATTCCTTATGCGAAATCGCGCAACAGATGCACCTGAATCGGCTGGCGCAACGAGCGTAATGCCTTCACCTCAATCTGCCGAATACGCTCACGCGTCAGTTTGAAGTAGGCACTTACCTCTTCTAACGTATGGCAGTAGCCATCTTGCAAACCATAACGGAGTTCAATGATTTGGCGTTCACGCTGGCTCAGTACTTCTAGCGCACAGCTAATCTGGTCACGCAACACTTGATGCGTTACCACGTCGGCAGGTGCTGTCGCCTGTACATCCTCCAATGTATCCGCTAAATGATATTGCTCGTCCTCGATCAGGGGGGCATCGAGCGAAATGGGTGTCTCTGCTATGCTTTGTAGCTCGACCACGCGCTCTTTTGTGACATGAATTAGCAGTGCAATCTCCTCTGGTAAGGGATCACGGCCTAAATCCTGGTATAACTGGCGCATCGCACGTTTCATTTTGTAGATCAATTCTACGACATGTACAGGGATATGAATGGTACGCGTGTGTTCCGCCACCGCCCGACTGATTGCCTGTCGAATCCACCATGTTGCATACGTGCTGAAGCGAAAGCCACGTGCGGGATCGAATTTTTGCGCTGCTCGAATAAGGCCCAGGTTGCCCTCCTGTACCAGGTCGAGCAGGGAAATTCCATGATTGTTGTAACGTTTCGCGACACTTACGACAAGGCGCAGGTTCGCCTCCACAAGTTGCTGCTGTGCCCGCATGTCTCCTGTCACCATACGCCGTGCAATACGCATCTCTTGCTCGGCAGTTAAAAGGGGGTAACGACCAATCTCGCTGAGATACTGCCGAATGGCGTTATCCACCTCACTACCGTATACCTCCTCCTCTTCACCATCCTGTGTAGAAACATCATCAATATCTGTTGCATTTTCTATATAGTCGTCATAGCTCTCATGAGAATAGTGCGCCTCGCGCTCATGTTGATAGGTAGAAGAATCATACTCATTAGCAATTTTTTTTGCTCCCCGTTGCTTGGGGAGAGACCCATATGTTGAAACCCTCCTCTGTGCAGATGTCGCGAGCCGCCCCATCGCTCGCTGTGATGCTGTAATTGGTTCCATAATGGCTACCATAAACGTACTCCTTAACTTCCTCAAAACCACATTCCACAACCTGGTAACCGGAGATACACGCCCTCACAACTAGTACCATGAAATTGAACTAGTCTATGCAGCATGCATCCGAATAAAATTTTCGGGTATACCCCCTATCTTTTCTTTGTGCAGGAAACGTGCCAATCATGAAATGAGAGGAAGATATGTGTTCGTTCCGTGCGACTGCGCGTAAGGGACAAGACATGCGTTACTTTTTTTTGCCTGCTATGCTGAAATTTTTTCCACTTTGTGCGGAAAAATACGCACTATGTTAGGGATGTAGGCACAAGCAAAAACACAACTAAAGCCCGTTTATTTCCCTAGAATACTTCTACGGGGCCGGTAAATGCCGACTGGACCTCATTCTGTTTCCATAATGCAATCATAGGGGAATGAATATATGCAGATTGATAGATGGCCTACACACATCGAACAAGAATATGAAGACCCGGCTGAGGTGGCTCCTTCTCACCCACTCCGTTCCCGTGCCTCCGTTTGGGTTGACCCGATGGTACGGCGCACCATTTCTGCATCTACGAATAGCCTCAGAGAGCAACGTGTCATTTCCAGTCCTCAGACGCCTATCCCCGCGCGAGCTTCGGCACACCCGATAGCACCGCATGTGAAGGTGCAGCCGCGTTATACCAGCAAAATTTCACGCCAGAGCGACGTTACGCGCATTCCTACCACGCCGCCTGCCGCCACGATCTGGCAGTACAAGTCGCCCAATTTCAATGTAGAAAGCAGTAGCCTCGCTCTCTCGCTCGCACAGGACGAGGCCGCAGCAATTGATACGTTCGATACTGTGCCGCCGCGCCCACCTGCTGTTGACGAACTGGATACAATGCCACCATCGCTCTCGCCAGCGATTGACGAACTAGATACAATGCCACCGTCGTTATCGCCAGCGATTGACGAACTGAATACACAACCGCCACGCAAGAAGAACATGTTCGTTGTGCAAAAATCCCCAGTGCTGTTTGAGCAGGATGAGATGAAAAGTTCACTTGCACAACCAGCAGTAGTGATACAGCCGCTCAGTCCATCTTTAGCCCGATCTTTTCGCGACGATGTTCCTACACTTGTTCCTGAGCGCGTCGTTCATGCACAGGTACAACATCGTCATCTAGCGGCAAGCGTTTCGCCAGTCGTTGGAAATAGTGCGCGACGAGATGTAGAAGAGGGCATTTCCTGGACAACCGCACAGGGAAAAGATTCCTGGCTTGCACAGCGTATCGTTGCAAAAGATAGCAAAAAAAGACGCAAAAGTACCCTTTCTCTTAACCCTGTAGAGCGTTTACGCTGGTGGCTCCTGTATCCGGGGCGTATCGAATTTTTGCTCTGGCTCAATGGTACTATCGTTCTGTTTGCCGTCACCTTTTTGCTCTTATTTGCGACAATCCTGAGCGTTGGCTGGCTGAATGCTGGGAGTGCTACCGGAGCCAGTGCTAATAACACACAACAACTCCATCAGAAGACAGCCTCTGTGCGACAAACACCTTGTACTGCTAGCAATGCAAAGCAGCCACAATGTCACGCAACCACCGTTTCGTCATCCGGTCTACAACTCACGCTCGTTGGTAATAGCGTGTTATTTGCTGATACTCCAATTTATCTGCATGGACAGGGTTTTAGTGCGGCGGGCACAGTTGCTTTGACATATGATGCACAACTCCCATGCCACCCAAATATCACGCAGACCGATGCAAAGGGCACATTTTCCGTCTCGCTCCTGCTCGGCACCGATGTAAAAGCTGGAACGCACCAGATCGAAGCACTTGATATGGCGAGTAGCCATGTCGTCAAGGTTAATGTGAATATCGTCGCATCACAAACAGGAAAGACTGTTTTGCCACCATATGGGCAATCTGGGTCTGGTGCGGGTGGAAGTCAGGGTGGCGTACCAAAACCTGTGCGTCCAACACCTGTACCCATCGTACCCACTGTTGCTGTGTCACCTACATCTGTTCCAACCCAGCCACTAACGCCTACCGTGAGTGTTTCACCATCGCCGACTCCTCTTGCATCACCAACGGCAGGCACAACGACTACACCTACGACCGCCAAACAAGCAACAAATCCACCGCTAGCTTTACAAAACGCATTTTACACTGAAAGTGCCGACGGACGTGTTTCAATGAGTCCCTGGTTCTGGGTTGCCATCATTGGCTACATGCTCTCCATGATGCTGCTAGGACTTGCTGCCCTCCTCTATCGTAGAAAACGCCGCTACATTGGTCCTTCGCGCGAGGATTGAGCGTATTGTTTCATGGCCTTGTGAACCAGTGTTAGACGTGGTGTGGTGAGAGGATTGTTGCTCCTATACGCGGTCTTGTACGCCTCGAAATCCCACGTTTTGAAGAAGGTTGTTGCCGCTATCTTGCCGCTTGCGTAGAGTTGCTGTCCCTGCTCTTGCGTCAGGTCAAATTGTGTTGAGGCAATACCGTTGACAGGGATGGCGATAGTATGTGCAAATGTTTCATCGTTCATGTACAGTCTGTCATGTGCAGATAACATCGTGCTGAATAGCTCTTTGAGCATAGTGAAGCCGCGTGGAGCGGAAACATTACCATTATCACCGCTATTGCCATCAGTGTGTTGTTGCGAGGTATCAATAAGCTGGAAACCAAATGTTGGAATGATAGGTGCTGTATCCCACTCACCACGAGCATGCTCAAAGCTAGGCTTTATCCATTGGCTAGACAAAACGAGATAGGTAGAGTAGGCTTCTCTCACATCTAACTGAGGAGAAAGAATGAGAGATGCCTAAGCTACCTAAGAGAATTCTACACACCTTGCGATAC
>JAABUX010001978.1_pt1 | contig 29773 bp, 25 predicted proteins | sample 5561851 | NCBI WGS metagenome assembly JAABUX01 (sample SAMN10711883, study PRJNA513361) | rock metagenome | isolation source: Antarctica rocks | place: Antarctica: Victoria Land, Richard Nunatak red sandstone | collected 2016-01-03 | reverse complement strand
TGCTGGAGGAGCGGTTGGGGTAGGAAGCGAGGTGTGCTTGCTATACTTCGTTGCCTATGCGAGTTTTCGTTATTCTTCCAGCGGCGGGTATGGGGACACGGATGGCCGGGGGAGTGCCGGGCGGGGTGGCGCCGAAGCAGTTTATGGAGCTTGGCGGGGTGCCGCTGCTGGTGCATCCGATCCGGGCGTTTCTGGCGGTGCCGCAGGTGGATGCGGTGTGCGTGGCGGTGCGAGCGCAGGAGCGGGACAGGGTTGCGGCGCAGATTGCCGACTACAAGCTGGGGCCGCGGGTGAACATGGTGGAGGGCGGCGAGAATCGTCAGGGGTCGGTAGGGAACGCGCTGGCGGCGCTCGAATGCGAGGACGACGATGTGGTGCTGGTGCATGACGCGGTGCGTCCGCTGATCGATCCGGGGACGATTGAACGGACGATCGATGCGATTGTGCGGCATGGAGCGGCGATTGTGGGAATGCCGGCGGTGGATACGATCAAGCAGGTGGAGCGCACGGCGGACGGGGCGATTGTGACGTCGACGATACCGAGGGAGCGGGTGGTGCATGCGCAGACGCCGCAGGGGGCGCTGGCGGGTCTGTTGCGGAGGGCGTTTCGGGAGGCGGAGATGGACGAGTTTGCCGGGACGGATGAGGCGAGTTTGCTGGAGCGGGCGGGGATTGAGGTGGCGGTGGTGCCGGGGTCGGCGCGGAACTTTAAGGTGACACAGCCGGGGGATCTGCAGTTGGCAGAGTTTTATTTGGGCAAAAACGCTTAAATAGAGCTGAAGGCTTTGGAGCAGATCGGGCCGCGGCAGGAATCACAGGTGCTGCACTACCTGAGAGCGACGGAGATTGAGGTTGGATTGCTGATGAACTTCGGGCCAGCGGCAAAATTCAGGAGGTTCTTTATGGACAACGAGTCGAAGGGGCCGAAGCGAAAGGCACCAGAGTCAGAATCGGCAACGATCGAGGGTTCATCATTGCGAAGTTCTGGGATGGTTTCATGAGCATGAGGATAGGGTACGGGTTTGACTCGCATGCATTTCAGGCGGGTGTTCCGCTGGTGATTGGCGGGATGTCGATTGAGCATGCGGAGGGTTTGGCGGGGCACTCGGATGGAGATGTGCTGCTGCATGCGATTACGGATGCGCTGTTGGGAGCGGTGTCGGCGGGGGATATTGGGACATTTTTTCCGCCGACGGATGAGCGTTGGAAGGGAGCGGCGTCGAGCCTGTTTTTGCGGACGGCGATCGAGGAGATCCATACGGCGGGGTACCGGATTGTGAATGTGGACACGGTGCTGGTGATGGCGCGGCCGAAGATTGTGCCGATCGCGGGGGACCTGCGGCAGTCGGTGGCGGAGCTGCTGGGGGTGAAGCCGGGGGATGTGGGGATCAAGGCGAAGACGCCGGAGGGGTTGAACCAAGATCATGTGGCGGTGGCGCATGCGACGGTGCTGCTCGAGAGCATCGAAGCGACGGATGGGCTAAAGGTGATGGCGGCGACGGCAGATGTGGATGAGGTGAATGAGGTGGTGGAGAGCCTGGTGACGGGCGTTCGGGATACGTCGGCGCTGGGGCGCAAGGTGCCGGCGTTTGATACGGATGATCTGACGTGAGTTTGCTTTAAGGTGCAAGTCAACCGCGGATTTACGCGGATGAGCGCGAATGAGGCGTAGATCCGGAGCTGTGTCTGGCTGCGGTAACTTCGCGTACGAAGCTTTCGTCTTACCTCTGAAGAGGCGACAAGGCCACGGTTGCGATACGGCTCCAGGCCTGATCCCGGAGGACTTTTGCGCGGCAGAATTCTGATCATAGGAGTGATGTTGATGGTGGGTGGGGTGGCGGTGGGGCAGGTGGTAGGGGCGAACGAGGTGATCCCGGTGCCGGCGCCGACGTCGGACATTGGCCGGTGGACGGACGGGCCGGGGCGGTTCCGCGTGGAGCTGGATGCCGACGGGGCGAAGCTGCGGGGATGGGACTACAAGCCGGGACCGGCAGCGGTTGCGGAGGTTGAGGCGAGCAAGGGCGGGCGCAGCGGCGCGGGGCATGAGGTTGCGCTGGCTGGGGGCAAGGGGCTAGTGAGCTCGACTGTGGCAACAGGGGCGGCTGCGGAGAAGGGGGTTCCGGTGGTGGTGTTCTTCAACGGGAACCTGATGACAATCGAGCGGACGGACGAGTTTTACCGGAGGCTGGCGGGGTTGGGTGTGGAGGTGGTGGCGTACGACTATCGCGGATATGGCTTTAGTGAAGGGCAGCCGGATGTGGGGAGCTTTCGGGCGGACGCGCTGCTGATCCACGACAAGGTGGTGCGGGAGTACGCGGGCCGGCGGGTGCTGGTGTACGGGTTCTCGCTGGGCACGGCGATGGCGGCGTATGTGGCTTCGGAGCGGAGGTTGGACGGGGTGGTGCTGGCGGCTCCGTTTGCGACGGCGGAGGAGGAGATGCCGGTGTTTGCGCGGCGGATGGGATTTTCCGCCGAGGCAATCCGGACGTTGGTGCCGGGGGCGGACGCGAAGGTGGCGTTTGACGAGGTGGGGATGATGCGGCGGAGCTCTGCACCGCTGCTGGTGCTGAGCGGGTCGGCGGACATGCTGGTGCCGATGGCGCAGGGTCGCAAGGTGGAGGCGGCGAGCGCGGCCAAGGTGAAGCGGTTCGTGGAACTGCGGGGGGCGCAGCACCATGAGACGATGTTTGTCCATGCGGCGTGGCAGGCAGTGGGTGAGTTTCTGCGGAGCTTGTGAGGCAGTGCAGCAGGGCGAAATACGGTCTCGAGAATGAGCTCCGACGATTGGCCTGAGGGGAGAGCTGGCAACAGCAGAGGCCAGGGCAGGTGCCGATAGGGTGTCGGTAGTCGCGCTTGTTGTTTACGGCATCGAATAAGCGTGGACAGAGCGGTTCACGACCACGATGTACCTGAGGAACGCGCCAAGCGGCGTGGGGCGTGGCATTGGGTGGTTTGGCCGGTGGTGCTGGGTGTGGGTGTGGTGGGAGTTGTAGCCGAGGTCATGATTGGCCGGGCGGGGCCGATCCTTAAGGGGCGGGTGATCGAGACGCTGAGCGCGGGGTTCGACAGCAGGGTGGAGCTGGATACGTTGCAGGTTTCCGTGCTGCGGGGGCTGGAGGTGTCAGGCAGCGGGTTGCGGATCTTTCCTCCGGACGATGTGGTGGGGGCGGGAGCGACGGAGCCGCTGATTGCGATTGCCCGGTTCGAGTTTCATACCGGGCTGATGGGTTTGTTTTTCAAACCGATGCATGTGGATGCGGTCCATGTGATGGGCATGGCGATCCACATTCCGCCGGGAGAGATGAGGGCTCAGGGCGCGCACAGGGGTGAGCATCGGGGAAAGATGAAAATCGAGGTGGAGAAGCTTATTTGCGATGACTCGCGGCTGGTGATCGGGACGTTGAAGGCGGGCAAGGAGCCGAAGGAGTTCGCGCTACAGCATATCGAGATGCAGGATGTGGGGCCGAATGCGCCATGGAAGTACGACGTGACGCTGGTGAATGCGATTCCGAGGGGGGCGATCCAGGCACGCGGGACGTTTGGGCCGTGGGTGAACGAGAGCCCGGGGAGGTCGGCGGTGACGGGCAGGTATACGTTTGACCATGCTGACCTCCATACGATCAAGGGGATTGGGGGTACGTTGTCGTCGACTGGGGCGTTCGGGGGTCAGCTGGATCGGATCGATGTGGAGGGGAGGGCGGATGTCCCGAACTTCTCCCTGGATACGGCGAACCGGCCGATGGCGTTGCGCACGACCTTTCATGCGGTTGTGGATGGGACGAGTGGAGACACATATCTGGTGCCGGTTAAAGCGAGGCTGGGGAGGACGGACTTTACCTGTTCGGGAGCGGTAGTGAACCAGAAGGATGTGGGGCACACGATCGACCTGGATGTGACCGTACCGGACGGGCGGCTGGAGGACTTTCTGCAGCTCTCAGTGAAGACACGGCCAGTGGTGATGACAGCGCAGATTGGGATGAGGACGAAGCTGCACATTGGCCCGGGCAAGGAGAGTGTGCCGCGTAAGCTGCGCCTGAAGGGTGGGTTCACGTTGTGGCAGATTCACTTCACGAACGCGAAGGTGCAGGACAGGGTGGACATGCTGAGCCTGCGGGCCCAGGGGTATGCAGCGGAGGCAAAGCCGGGAGCGGCGGATGTGAGCTCGCGGATGCAGGGAAGCTTCGAGATGAGCGGAGGGAAGCTTACGTTTGAGGATCTGAAGTACACGATGCCGGGAGCGTCGGTGTCGCTGACGGGGGTGTACACGCTCGATGGGGAGCAGTTCGACTTCGCGGGCAAGGTGCGGACGAAGGCGAAGGTGTCGCAGATGGTGTCTTCATGGTGGAAGCAGATTCTGCTGTATCCGGTGAACCAGTTTTTTGCGAAGAATGGCGCCGGTGCGGAGATACCGGTGACGATTAGCGGGACCAATGGCGAGCCGAAGTTTGGGTTGGACCTGTTTCGGCAGAAGAAGAAGGGGAAATAGATTTGGTGGACAGGCTCCGGGGCTGAAGCCCCTTGTGATGTTGGGACTGGTGCAGTCGCCTGAAGACCACTGCTCCCGCCTGTTGCGGTGCGAGGAGGTTGGCGCTGGTGAGCATTGGTGGCGACACCGGCGAAATACGAGGATTCTTCCGCTGCGCTCAGAATGACAGCGCAGATGTTAAAGGCAGCTTAGCGGTATCGAGAGCTCAGATAGCGACAGCTCTGAGATTTGCTGGCTGGCAGGGGTGATTGCTTTAGTCCTTGGGTGGGTCGATGGAGCTTTTTTCGCGGGGTTTGATGGTTCCGCGGACGATCATGAAGCGGTTGAGGGTGTCGAACCAGAAGGGTGCGCCGAAGGAGAGGGCGAAGGCGGTGATGAGCCAACCGGCGAGGGACTGAAGGAGGATGCGGAGGTTGAGCCACGAGGGGGAGCGGAGGGTGGACCAGTACTGGGGCAGGGTGCGGTGCCAGCCGACGGGAAGGGTGAGGCTGGAGCTGACGTCGTGGAAGGCGTCGACGGTGGAGCGGAGTTTTTGGCCGGGGAAGTCGGGGGAGTTGCGGGGCGGGAGCGAAGCTCTAGGGGTGTCCTCGACATAGGCGCCGGCGGCGTTGGTGAGGGCCTGGCGGAGGGTGGGTTCGACCCAGAGCGTGCGGCCGATGCGGATGGAGTCGACGTTGAAGAGGACGGAGAGGAGCACGGCGATGATGAGGAGGATGTTCTGGACGTGCTGCTTGTACCAGCCGGAGACGCGGTCCATGGCGTCGTTGTACCAGTCTTCGAGCGCGGTCTGGAAGGAGTTGACGTCGTCTTCGGAGCGGAGAGCGAGGGCTTTGATGGCGACGTAAGCTTTGCCGTCGCAGGCTCCGTCGTCGAGGGTCTCGCGGATGCTGCCCATGAGTTCCCGACCGGTGGCGCGCTTGCCGTTGAGGAGATCGATGAGGGTGATGGCGAAGGTGCGGGCGGGGATGTAGGCGGGGAGGAGGAGCGGGTCGGAGGTGGGCTCGTCAGCGGGTGGCGGGGCGATGCGGGCGATGCCGACGATGGGCTGGAGCCAGAGGCGGAGGCGGCGGAAGGAGCTGCCGCCGAGCCCGGCGAAATCGACGGGGGGATTGCGGTAGAGGCCGGCGATGAGGCCGTGGCTGTAGATGCATTCGACGAGATCGGTGTCGCCGGAGAGGAGGCTGCGGATGCCGTTGTAGAGGTTGGCGGAACGGGACTCGGCGAGGGAGGAGAGGAGCTCCTGGATGGCGGAGGCGATGAGGCTGAGAAGGAGGTAGATGAAGGCCATGCCTAGGGCGACGTCGAGGATGGGCGAGCCGAACATCGAGCGGCCTACTTTAGGTGGAGTGGGATTGCGACAGTAGGGTATCAGGCGTTTGGCGGGTGGGGGAGGCAGAGTCGATTACGCCGCGTACGCTGCGGCAACGATGAGACCAATTAGAACTCCGATGACGACGATGCCGACGATCATTGATTTGTGAGCATCGGTGTGCCGCTTGGCGACGAAGTTGTAGCGGCCATAACCCCGGCGGATTTTGCGAACGTCCTCATAGCGGAGGTGCACCTGTCTTTTGATGTCGATGTCGTCGAGGACGAACTCTTCCGATCCACTCGATGCGAGGGTGCCGAACTCTTCCGGCCCGTCCTGCCGTATGACGCTCATCTTGTCACCGGGCGAGAAAGCGCCAACTTCGGTTTTGATCTTCTGAGCCCTGGTTGAGAGTGATGGCTGCTGCGCAAGGCATGTGAGGGAAACTGACAGGCAAAGGGTAAGGGACAAAGCGTAGCGATTCATCGTTGCTGCTCCGTTTAAGCCTCATTGCACTTCACTTGCTGTCCCTCCTCGCAGCTACCAGATGTGCACGCGATCTTTGGGGCCGAGGTAGAGCTTGTCTGTAGGGGTGATGGGGAAGGCCTTGTACCAGGCGTCGATGTTGCGGACGGTTTCGGCGCGGAAGTGGCCGGGGGCGTGGGGGTCGGTGAGGATCTGCTGGCGGAGGGCGGCGGGGCGGGTGACGGCGGCCCAATTTTGGGCGAAGGCGAGGAAGAACTGCTGGTCTCCGGTGAGGGTACCAGGGCTGGCGGTGGTGTTGGAGCTTGTGCTGACGGGGCTGGCTTCGGGGCCGGGGATGGTGGGGGCGGCTGTGCCTTTGAGGGAGGCGTGGAAGGCGTCGTAGGCGGTGGTGAGGCCGGCGACGTCGGCGATGTTTTCGCCGAGGGTTTGGCGGCCGTTGACGTGGAGGTCGGGGAAGGGGGAGTAGGTGTCGTACTGGGCGGCGAGGGCGTCGGTGGCTTTGTTGAAGTGAGCGAGGTCTTCGGGGGTCCACCAGTTGCGGACGCGGCCGCGGGAGTCGAAGAGTGCGCCCTGGGAGTCGAAGGTGTGGGAGATCTCGTGGCCGATGACGGTGCCGATGGCGCCGTAGTTGGCGGCCGCGGGGGCTTTGGGATCGAAGAAGGGTGGCTGGAGGATGGCGGCGGGGAAGTTGAGGCCGTTGTCGAGCGGGAGATTGACGGCGTTGACGGTCTGGGGCGTCATGCACCACTCTTTCTTGTCGACGAGCTGGCCGATGCGGCTGAGGTTGTACCCGTAGTCGAAGAGGCTGTCGCGGTAGAGATTGCCGAAGAGGTCGTCGGGCTTGATCTCGAGGGCGGCGTAGGAGCGCCAGTGGTTGGGGTAGCCGACGGAGACCTGGAGCGTGCCGAGCTTGGCGAGGGCTTCTTTTTTGGTGGTGGCGGCCATCCAGGTGAGGCCTTCGAGGCGCTGGCGGAAGGCGGCGAGGAGGTTGGCGACCAGGGCTTCGGCCTGTGCCTTGGCTTCGGGCGAGAAGAAGCGCTGCGCGTAGATCTGGCCGACGGCGTCGCCGAGGACGGTGGAGACGAGGACATCACCGCGGAAGTCGCGGGGGCGCTGGGCTGGGGTTCCGGAGAGGGTGTGGCCGAAGAAGTCGAAACGCTCGTCGGCGAGCTTTTTGGAGGCGCCGGCGGCGTTGGCCTCGATGAGATGGTAGGTGAGGAGGTCTTTCCAGGCGTCGAGCGGTTCGGAGGCGACGAGGGCGGACTCGCCGGTGAAGGCGGTGGGCTGCCAGACGATAAAGGTTTGCTGCGATGCCAGGCCGGCGGCGGCGAAGAAGGTGGTCCAGTCGAGGCCGGGGGCTTTGGTGGAGAAGTCGGCGGCGGACCATGGGTTGTTGGCGTGCTCGATGTTTTCGCTGTCGGCGAGCGAGATCTGGACCTTGGCGATGGCGGTTTCGAGGGCGAGGATGCGGTTGGCGCGGGCGTCGACACTCTGGGCCCCGGCGGTACCGGAGACGCCGGCCAGGGAGAGCATGGCGGCGATGTGGGTCTTGTACTTGGTGCGGGTCTCCTGCATTTGCGGGGAGTCGGTGAGGTAATAATCGCGATTGGGAAGTTGGAGTCCGCCCTGGAGGAGGTAGGGGGCGTAGTGGTCAGGGTCGTTGAAGCTGGGGGCGACCCAGAGGCCGAAGATATTGGCGGTGTTGTAGTGGGTGTTGTTGAGGGCGTCGACGTCGGCGCGGAGGGAGGCGCCGAGGGCGCGGGCGAGGTCGTGCTGGTTTGAGATGGCGGCGACCTCGGCGAGGTGGGGCTTGAGGGAGGCGAGGCCATGGGCTTCGATGGCGGGCTCGTTCATGTAGGAGCGGTAAAGGTCGGCGATCTTCTTTTGGTCGGGGTTGGCTGCGGCGTTGCCGGCGGGGAGGGTGGCGGCGGAGGCTTCGGTCGCGTCTTTGATGATGCTGGCGACCTGCTGGAAGGAGCGGTCGGCGAGGTTGTTGAAGACGCCGAGGGAGGCGCGGTCGGGGGGGAGGGTGGTGCGTTGGATGTAGGCGCCGTTGCTGTAGAGGTAGAAGTCGTCGCCGGGCTTGACGGAGGGGTCGATGTTGGCGACGGCGATGCCGTGGGTGGCGGCGGTCTGGGCTGGGAGGAGAGCGGGGGAGAGGAGGGCGATTGCGGCGACGGCGAGGTAGGTCTTGCGGGTCATGCGTGTGGGTCTCCGGGCTGCGGCGGGTAGGCCTTTGTGCGAGATCAGGGTAGAGGGTGGGGGGTCCTTTTGTCGAAGGCTGCTCCTAGTGGGGCTGGTACGCGGGGTGGGGCTAGTGCGCGGGGTGTGGGCTGGTATGCGGAAGCGGAGTTGGCGTGGGTGTTTGAGTTTGTGGCGGGAGGGGCGGGCGGTCCTGCCTGGTCCGGCTTCGCCGGGATCCTTCGCTTCGCTCAGGATGACGGCAAATTGCAGGGAGATGTCAGCAGATGCCGGAGAGGGCTTCGGGAAGAATACGGCGTGCGGTTTTCTCAGGCGAAGGGGTGTTCGAGGGAGGAGCTTTGGGGGGTGAAGAGTTTGGCGCCGTCTTCGGTGACGTGCCAGTCGTCTTCGAGCCGGATGCCGAACTCTCCGGGGATGTAGATGCCGGGCTCGTCGGAGAAGCACATGCCGGGTTCGAGGGGTTGGGTGTTGCCGCGAACGAGGTAGGGCCACTCGTGGCCGTCCATGCCGATGCCGTGGCCGACGCGGTGGAGGAAGTATTTGTAACCGGGACCGTATCCTCCGTCTTCGATGACCTTGCGGGCGGCGGCGTCGATGGCCTGGCATTGGACGCCGGGGCGGGCGGCGGCGAGGGCGGCGGCTTGGGCGCGGTGGACGATGTCGAAGACGTGCCGCTGTTTGTCTGCTATTGGCTGCGGGGCTTTGCCGAGGACGAAGGAGCGGGAGATGTCGGACTGGTAGCCTTCGACGGTGCAGCCATCGTCGAGGAGGATGACCTCGCCTTCGCGGATGGTCTGGGGATCGAGACTGCCGTGGGGGAGAGCGGAGTACCTGCCGACCTCGCAGGAGGCCTCGCCGGGGAAGCCGGTGCGATCGTAGGCGGCGGCGATGAGATCGGAGATGTGGCGGTTGGTCATGCCGGGTTGGGCGGACTTCCAGGCGGCCTCGTAGACGAGGAGGGTGATGTTGTTGGCGAGCTGCATGAGGGCGAGCTCGGCGGGAGACTTGATGGCGCGGCAGCCGGCGGTGATGGGGATGGCGCTGGCGACGGTGAGGGAAGCGTGTGCAATGCCTTCGGCGAAGGCGAACTGGGTGCGTTCTTCAATCCCAATCTTTCCGGAGGCGAGGCCGCTCTCTTTGAGGGCGCGGGCGAGCAGGGCGTAGGGATCTTCGTCTTCGTTCCAGGTGTAGACGCGCGTGCTGGAGGCCGAGGGAAGGGTGGGCGGCTGGGCGGACATCCGTTCGCGGACGCGGCCTTCTTCGAAGGCGGGGCAGATGATGAAGGGGTTGCCGCGCTGCGGGAGAACCCAGGCGAAGAGGCGCTCGGACTGGCCCCAGCGGAGGCCGGTGAAGTAGGCGAGGGAGGTGCCGGAGCAGATGACGAGCGCGCCGAGGTGGTGTTGGGCGAGGAGTTGCCGGGCGCGGTCGAGGCGGTGTTCGCGCTCGGGGAGGGTGATGGGGACGGCCTCGGAGCGGCGGCTGGCGAGGGCTGCGATGGCGGGCGGGAGGGAATCGACTGGAGCGGGTGTGGGGCGCTGGGCCTGAGCTGTGGCGGCTCCTGTGGCGGCGACGGAGGCAGCGGAGAGCAGGAAGCTGCGGCGGGAGGGCATGGTGCATTGTACGAGGCGGGTCTTGGCCGAGCTGCCAGGGAGGCGAGGGGGGCGTAGATAGGATTTGAGTTCGCCTGGGAAGTATGTTGGACTCTCAGCATACGGGCTTGCTGCCCGGGAGGTGGGGCCCGCGTGAACGAGATGTTGGGAAAGGGTGCTGGGGAGAGATTTCGGGGCTACCCGCGACCGCTGATGGAGCGTGCGGAGTGGATTTCGCTCGATGGTGAGTGGGATTTTTCGATCGATGCGCGGGCAGAGGTCGCGCTGCCGGAGCAGGTGATCTGGGATGCAACGATCGTAGTTCCGTTCAGCCCGGAGACGTTGGCGAGCGGCGTGGGGGACACGGGCTTTTACTGTGTGGTGTGGTATCGCCGGAGCTTTGAGAGCCAGGTGCTGGAGGGCGGGCGGCGGCTGCTGCTGCACTTCGGCGCGGTCGATCACAGCGCGACGGTGTGGGTGAACGGGGTGCAGGTGTGCGCGCACGAAGGTGGGTATACGCCGTTCTCGGCGGACATCACGGATGCGCTCCGGGGGGATGGGACGGAGGAGATCGTGGTGCGGGTGGAGGACGATCCGTCGGACCTGGCGAAGCCGCGCGGAAAGCAGGACTGGAAGCTCGATCCGCACTCGATCTGGTACCCGCGGACGACGGGAATCTGGCAGACGGTTTGGATGGAGACGGTGCCGAGGACGTATATAGAGCTGATCCGATGGGTGTCCAACCTGAAGCGATGGGAGATCGGGATGGAGGCTCATGTGCGGGGTGCGTTGACACCGGGGAGCCGTTTGTGTGTGCGCATGCGCGCGGGCGACCAGGTGCTGGCGGAGGACAGTTACTCGCTGGCGGCGGGCGAGGTGCACCGGAGGATTGCACTGTCGGACCCGGGCATCGACGACTTCCGGAACTCGCTTCTGTGGAGCCCAACGACGCCGCAGATTATCGATGTGAACGTTGAGCTACATGATGAGCATGGAGCCGTGATCGACGCTCTGACGAGCTACACGGCGCTGCGATCAGTTGCGATCCAGGGAGATCGTTTCATGCTGAACGGACGTCCGCTGTCGTTGCGGCTGGTGCTGGATCAGGGGTACTGGCCGGAGACGGGGTTGACGGCACCGGATGATGGCGCGCTGTTTCGGGATGTGCTGCTGGCGAAGAACATGGGCTTCAACGGGGTGCGGAAGCACCAAAAGATCGAGGACCCGCGATTCTTGTACTGGGCCGATCACCTTGGGCTGCTGGTGTGGGAAGAGATGCCGAGCGCGTACCGGTATACGCAGAGGTCTGTGGAGCGGCTGACGACGGAGTGGATCGAGGTGTTGAAACGGGACCAGAGCCATCCGTGCATTGTGTCGTGGGTGCCGTTCAACGAGTCGTGGGGTGTGCCGGATCTGCCGGAGAGTCCGGCGCAGCGGAACTACGTACAGGCGCTGTATCACCTGACGAAGACGCTGGATCCGACGCGGCCGGTGATCGGGAACGACGGTTGGGAGAGCGTGGCGACGGACATCATCGGGATTCACGATTATGACGACAAGCCGGAGCGAATGGCGCTGCGGTACGGCATTGAGGACGTTGAATCGCGGCTGCTGAAATCCGAGCGGCCGGGTGGCAGGCTGCTGCTGCTGGGGGATCAGGGGGCGGGACGGCAGCCGATCGTGTTGACGGAGTTTGGCGGCATTGCGCTGACGAGCAAGGAGGGGGAGTGGGGCTACTCGAGCGCGGACTCGTCGGCGGACTTTCTGATGCGCTACAAAGCGCTGCTGCAGACAGTGCGATCGCTGCCAGTGCTGGCGGGCTTCTGCTATACCCAGTTTACGGACACGTACCAGGAGGCGAATGGACTGTTGTTTGCGGACCGCCGGCCGAAGGCGCCGCTTGAGGAGCTGTGGATTGCGACGACCGGGACGAAGCGGGATCAGGACAGTAAGACGGAGCAGTCATGGAGGGAGCGGATCATGCAGCTGCAATGGCGCAATAGCCGATCGCTGGGGGGGCCGCTCGGTTGATGGTCGCGTTGTGGTGTGCGAGGCATGGGCAGGCTGCTTGCCGGGTGGCGTCCTGCGGGAATTTCACCAGAGGACGCCGTTTTGCGTGGCGAGCCGGCGCGAGATGGAGGCGGTGCGAGGCTGATGTCCGAGTTTGTGGCGGTGGTGGTGGATATCCGGGAGGAGCGGAGGATCGCGGGAAGGGTTCGGTGGCAGGTACAGCTGGACCGGACGGAGTTTGCGCCAGGAGAGACGGGTGTGCTGCGGGCGGTGGCACGTAGTGGAGCGATGCTGGAGGTGCCGGTGCTGGGGGTTTCGATCGATGGGTTGGGCGAGGTTTGGCACACGGTGGAGAAGCCGCTAGCGACGGGAACGGATGTGACTGGGCTTGTGGAGCGGGTGTGACCGGCAGCGGGGTGATTGAGCAGGCGGACCGTTGCTGGTACACTTTGGAAGTGGTTTGTACGCGTCTTTGTAGCGTCTTGAGGGGCCTTCGAGAGCGGTGCGCCGGGACGATGTGGGGGGCTGTAGCTCAGCTGGGAGAGCGCCTCGTTCGCAACGAGGAGGTCAGCGGTTCGATCCCGCTCAGCTCCACCAAACTTTCCAATCTGTCACGCGCCGCAGGGTTAAATCTGGCGTTGCCGGTCGCCTTGCGCCGGCTTGGGCTGGAGCTTCTTGACGGTGTAATCGAGACCCTGCACCCAGGTAAGACCTTTGGCCTTTGCTTCCGACATGCAGCGGTTGAAGTCGGTGTAGTCTCCGCTGGTTTGTCCGGAGGCCTGGAGGGCGTTGAAGAGAAGGTTGTGCTTGCGCGAGGAGAAGCGGCCGGAGGAGCTCATGCGCTTGAGGATAGGGAGGAGGGATCGGCACAGGTACTCCCCGAATGTGGGATGAAGCGTAGAACCGCGAGGCACATAGCGGATACCACGATAAGTTCTAACTTCGATGGCCTAGTGGATGGTTGGGAGTGGATCGAAGTTCGAAGCTGATGACGGGTGGAACAGGTGCGCTGACGACCTGAAGGTTGCGGTGGTAGTCTGGTCAAGATGTTGGGCACCTGTTGTAATCGGGTGAGTCACGTCACCTCTTTAGGAGGGTCGCCCCTCATGGGTGTGCGGGCGGGAGTAGTTCAGTGGCAGAACGTCAGCTTCCCAAGCTGAATGTCGCCGGTTCGATCCCGGTCTCCCGCTCCAAGACAACACTTTCTTTGTGCTTCGTGCCCGTTCGCTGGTTTCAACTTTAGAAGAGCTGAGCGCTGCCGCGTGGGCGCTTGCCTAATGTGGCGTAGTTGGTGGAGCGGATAGGTAAACTAGAGGTATGGTCCGCGAAGTGTGGACTGGCGTGACCCAGAAAAGCCCCTGCGATGCAGGGGCTTTTCTGTTTGCGAGCGGCTTTCCGAATGGGAGGCCGCTTTTCTGTTGGGGGGTGATATGCAACTGACGACGCGCGAGGGCAGCAGCAGGACGGATCAGATCGCGTTTCTGCTGCTGGTGATCGCGGTGATGACGGCGATGATGGCGTTTGCAATGGGACGGAACGATCCGACGGTGCGAACGGCGGTGTTGCTGTGTGTGACGAACCTGGTAACGGCTTTGACCAGCATTGCGGCGACGCTGCTGGTAGGGAAGCCGACGACGACGCACCAGGTGGAGACGAAGGAGGCGACGAGGATGACGACGCAGGAGAGTCAGACGACCTCCGTTCAACCAATGGACTGTGACAAAGATGAGGAGAAGACAGTATGAGCAGTGTGACGAATCTTTATCCGGCGCCGGGGGTGGCGCCGGCGAATGGTATGCAACTGGGAAGCAGCGTCCACCCGACCCAGACGGGCGGGGCGACGGTGGGGACGGGAGGGACGACGGCGGCGGGTTCGGCTTCGCCAACGGTGGCGGCGAGCGGTCAGATACCGCCGGCGAAGACGAGCAAGCTGGCGGTGTTTGAGGGCTATCTGAAGAGGGCCGGGCAGATAGCGGGAGTGGTGCTGGCGGATATCGTGAAGTACGCGATTCCGGTAGCGTCGGTAGTGGCGGTGGCGGACCCGAGTGTAGCGCCGGCGGTGGAGGCGTTTACGGCGTCGGTGAAGCTGGTGCAGGCGACGGTGATCACGGCGCAGCAGAGGTGGGTTTCGCAGGGTTCGGCGGCGAACACGCAGAAGCTGGCGGATGTTCTGGAGATTGTGGAGCAGCCGATCGTGACGATGTTTGCGCAGGCGGGGATACAGGTGGACACGGCGTATGTGATCAACCTGGTCAACGGTGTGGTGGCGATCCTGAACGCGCAGCCCGGTGCGGTCCTGCCGACGGCGGCGTAGTAGATGCGGAAAGCCCGGTGCGAATGGCACCGGGCTCTCCACGTGCTATTGGGGGCGGGTCAGCGCGAGGCGACGTCGGTCTTTCCGCTGGACTTCAGGCGATCTTCGAGGGCCTGGGCCTGCGGCATGAAGGTGAGCGCCTTTGAGATCTGTGGATCCCACTGGGCGCGGACCTTGAGACCTTCCATCTGGCCGAACTGGGTGGTGAAGATCTCGGCCTTGATGCTGGCCTTGACCCAGTCGCTGACACCGGCGATGTCCTGATCGGTGTACTCGACCTGATTGGCTTTGAGGAAGTCTTTAAATTGCTGAAGCACGGCGTCGTCGACGACGAAATCCTTGTTGACGGAGCGATCCGCGAGGTAGTGCTTGGCGAAGTTGAAGAAGGTGTAGGTGTAGTGGATGAGGAGATTTGCCTGGAAGGCGTTGGAGGTGGGGTTTTCGATCTTTTCGTCCGGGGTAATGCCGCCGCCGCCGTAGACGGTGCGGCCGGAGTCGGTGAGCTTGACCTCGCGATTGGCGTTGTCCTTGGGAGCGTTGCTCGGGTCACGGACGTAGTAGTAGTCGTAGAGCGAGACGTGATCATAGGGGCGCTGGATGAGGCGGCCAGAGGGTGTGTAGTAGTGATAGGTGGTGAGGGCGAGGCCGGTGTCTTCGGTGATCTGGAAGACGGTCTGGACGAGGCCTTTGCCGAAGGTGGTTTCACCGACGATGAGGGCGCGGTCGTGATCCTGGAGGGCACCGGAGACGATCTCGGCGGCGGAGGCGGTGTTGCGATTGACGAGGACGACAATGGGGAACTTAGGGCCCTGCTCTCCGCGGGAGGCGCGATAGACCTGGTCGGGGAAGGCGCGGCCGCGCTGCGAGACGACGATCTGTCCCTTGTTGAGGAACTTGTCGCTCATGTTGACGGCTTCGTTGAGGAGACCACCGGGGTTGCCGCGGAGATCGATAAGGAGGCCGTGGAGGTCACCCTGCTTTTGGAACTTTTCGACGGCGTCGCCAACCTCGCGGCTAGTGGTCTCCATGAACTGGGTGACGTGGATGTAGCCGATGCCAGGGCGGGCCATGTAGGCGAGATCGACGGAGGGCCGGGGGATCTCGTCGCGGACGAGGTCGAAGCTGAGCGGTTTGGAGGCGCCTTCGCGGGCCATGGTGACGATGACGTGGGTGCCGCGGGAGCCCTTGAGGTTGGCTGCAACGGCGGCGGACAACTCCGAAGGCGTTGAGCCCATACCATCGGTCGACTTGCCGTCGACGGAGAGGATGACGTCGCCGGGGCGGATACCAGCCTTGAAGGAGGGCGTGCCCTCGAAGGGGTAGAGGACAACGATCTTGGTTTTGCCGTTGGGCGTGGGCTGCGGCTGGATGGTCATGCCGACGCCGTAGTATTTGCCGTGCTGGTCTTCACGCATCTGCGCGTAGGCCTTGGGATCGTAGAAGTTGGAGTGGGGGTCGAGGACGTGGAGCATGGCCGGGATGGCGCCGTCGTAGATGGCCTTGTCGGGCTTGTCGCCGGTGAGTTTTTCGGCGTAGTTCTGCTCGACGATGGAGTAGACGTCGGTGAAGCTGTGTAGCGAGTCGCGGAGGGTGGACTCGTCGGTGGCCGACTGGGCTGCCACGCGCTGGCTGATAAGCGAGCCAAGCGTGGCGCAGGTGCCGAGGAAGATGGTGGCGGAGAAGAGAGCGCGACGGGTGCGGGGTGCCATTGTCGTTAGATATCCTCGGGATGCGCGGTGGCTCAGAAGAGGCGTGAGGAGCCTCAGTTTGGACGGAGTATAGCATCGGCGGTGAGCGGGCGCGGGCGAACGGAGGTGGGATGGCGCTGGGAACTGGGCGCCGGGCGTTCGCGTGAGGCCGGGGCAGGCGGGTAGAATGTTGGAACCGGCTATCGACAGAATCTGTCTGTGAGTCCAACCGGTGGAGGTGGTTTTGCTTTGCCTTGGCAGAGCCCACCTGGATGTGAGCGAGAGAGCGAACTTGGCGACAAATTTCTGGACTTCTTTCTGGACTTCGAGCAGGATGTGGGCTTCGGTCATGCGGCGGTTTGCATGCGGAGCGGTGGCGGGCGGTATTGGGACGGCGATGCTGGCGGGAGCTGCGTTGGGGCAACAGGCTGCGCCGCGCTACCAGAGCCCGTTTGGGACGCAGCCGCCGGCCTCGCAGGCGCTGCCGACGCCACCGGCGATTACGCCGAATGGAACGGTGGTGGAAGATGTGGTCGCACGGGTGAACGACCAGATCATCAATCGAAGCGATGTGGAGCGCAGCCAGCAGCAACTGCAACAGGAGCTGGCGCAGGGAAATGTGCCGCCGGCGGAGCGTGAGCAGCGCGAAAAGGACATGCTGCGCGACATGATCGATCAGCAGCTGCTGATCTCGAAGGGTAAGGAGCTGGGGCTGAACGCGGATGCGGAGGTGGTGCGGAGGCTGGATGAGATCCGCAAGCAGAACCACCTGGACGCGATCGAGGACAAGGACTGCCAGGCGGCGGGGTGCACGTCGCTGGAGAAGGCGGCGCGGCAGCAGGGCGTGAGCTTTGAGGATTTCCGGGCGAATATCAAAAATGGCGTGATCACGCAGCAGGTGGTGCGGGACGAGGTGGGCCGTCGACTGCAGATGACGCAGGCGCAGGAGCAGGCGTTCTACGACGCGCACAAGCAGGAGTTTCAGCAGCCGGAGCAGGTTCGGCTGAGCGAGATTCTGGTGCCGCTGCCGGCGGATGCGGACGCGGCCGCAGTCGCTCAGGCGCAGACAAAGGCCGAGGACATTGAGGCCAAGGTGAAGGCGGGTGGGAAGTTTGACGACCTGGCGAAGCAGTACTCGGGTGGGCCGACGGCGGCTCAGGGCGGCGATCTGGGGGACTTCAAGCGGGGAGCGCTGGCCAAGGTGCTGGAGGATCAGACGTTTAATCTAAAGGCGGGCGAGTCAACGGCGCCGATCCGGACGCGGCAGGGCTTTGTGATTCTGAAAGTGACGGAGCACCAGCAGCCGGGTGTGCCCGCGCTGAAGGCGGTGGAGCCGCAGGTGCAAGAGGCGATCTACATGCAGCAGATGCAGCCGGCGCTGCGGGCGTACCTGACCAAGCTGAGGGAGGATGCGTACATCGACATCAAGCCCGGCTTTGTGGACACGGGTGCGAGTTCGAAGGAGACCAAGCCGGTGTTTAGCGCGTATGCCGCGCCGACGCCGAAGAAGAAGAGAGTGGTGCAGAAGGCGCGATTCGACCGGGGCGTGCGATCGGGGAGCGCGACGAAGGCGAGTACGGCGGGTGCGGGATCGGGAGCTCCGGGAGCGGGTGGAGCAAAGACGACGCCAGGAGGGGTTCCTGCGCTGCCGGCAGAGGGTGTGGCGGCGAGCGGATCGGATGCTGTGCCGGAGACATCTGCTGCAGCTGTAGCTCCGAATGCCGTGGCGGCGAATGCTGTGCCGCCGGCACCGTTGGCTGCGGGAAGCGGGAAGATGCGGGCGAGCGCGAGGACGGTGGCGGCTGAGCCGAAGCGGAAGAAGATCAGGCGGGAGAAGATCCGGTATGGGCAGGCTCCGCGGAATTCGCTGCCTGCGGGAACGCTGGAGACAGCGACGGGAGCGGACGTGGGGGAGGGCGCGGCCTCGGCTGCGGTGACCCCGGGCGGAGTGATGGCGCAGGGTGCGGCTCCGAACACGGCGCCGGGATCGGCGTTTGCGCCGGTGGGATCGACGACGGAGGTCTCGTCGACGTCGGATGCGGATCCTCTGGGGCCAAAGACGGAGAGTGCGGGCAAGACGCGATTTGCGGCGAAGGACAAACAGTTTCGAGCGGAAAAGGCGGCGGTGAAGCAGGCCAAGGTACGCGAGAAGATCACGGCGACACCTGCCGGTCCGGATGTGCAGGAGACGGCTACGCGCAGCACGCAGGCGGCACCGCTGGGGTTGAACGGCGACACGGCGACGAAGAAGAAGAGGTTGAAGGTAATGGGTGCTCCCAAGGAGCGACTGCAGGAGAAGAGGCCGGATGCGACGCCGGAGACACCGATTGCGCCGACGGTGAATCCGTTAGCGGTGGGATCGGATGCTACAGGGACGACACCGACGGCGGCGCCGACTGCGGACCGGACGACCCTGCCGCCGGTGACGGCTCCGGCCCCGGGTGCGCCGCCTCAGGGTCAGCCACTGCCGCCGACGGGGACTCCCCCGACGACGCCGAACGGAACGCCGGCTCCGCCGCAGTAGTCTCGGGGAGCTTGGATAAGAAATGCGGGAGCTCAGGCTCCCGCGTTTTGCTTTTGCGACGGAGGTATTCTGAGGGGGATGAAAGATTTTTTTATCGGGGATGCGGGCAGGTTTGAAAACGCCACGGTGACGTCTTATTTCGCGCTGGCGTCGGTGCAGGTGCGGGAGCGGAAGCAGGGCGGAGGGCAGTACCTGGCGCTGGTGCTGGCGGACAAGACGGGCACGATGGAGGCCCGGATGTGGGAGGAGTTTGCCGAGGCGATCACGAACTGTAACGAGGGATGTTACGTAAAGGTGCAGGGGCAGATCTCGAAGTACAACGGGAGGTTTCAGATCACGCTGCTGAAGATGCGGCATGCGGCGGCGAGCGAGGTGGAGGCGGCGGACTATATGCCGGCCACGCAGTTCGATGTCGAGGAGATGTGGGCGGAGCTGCGGGGGTACGTTGCGGCATTTGCGAATGAGGATCTTCGGCGGCTGGTGTTGGCGTTTCTGGACGACCCGGAGATCGGTCCGGCGTTTCGGGACGCGCCGGCGGCGAAAAAGCTGCATCATGCGTGGCTGGGTGGCCTGCTGGAGCATGTGCTGACGCTGGTGCGGGTGTGCCGGGCGGCGGCGCCGTTTTACCCGGAGGTGGATCCCGACCTGCTGGTGACCGGGGCGATTCTGCATGACATCGGGAAGGTGAAGGAGCTGAGCTGGAAGAGCTCGTTTGGGTACACGATGGAGGGGCAGCTGGTGGGGCACATCTCGATTGCGCAGGGGATGCTGCGGGAGAAGGTGTCCGGACTGCCAGGGTTTCCGGAGCGGCTACGGGTGCTGGTGGAGCACATGATTCTGAGCCATCACGGGCGTTATGAGTTTGGATCGCCAAAGCTGCCGATGACGCCGGAGGCGGTGCTGCTGAGTGCGCTCGATGATCTGGAGGCGAAGATGCAGGCGATGCGGAATGAGTTTGCGGCTGCAGCGGGGGCGGGGAAGGCGGCCGATGAGATGACGGAGTGGGTGCGGAGCATGGAGCGGACGCTGTTGAACTCGCGGGAGTATTTGAAGGGGTAGATGCGGCGAGAGACGCAGGGCGGGTGTGGGGCGATTGTTACAATCGACGTTGCTGCGTATACAAGGGTCCGGGCGCAGATTGAGCGGGGATGATGCTTCGATTTTCGACTGCGGGAGAGAGCCATGGGGAGGCTCTGGTGGCGGTGGTGAGCGGGATACCGGCGGGTGTGCCGGTGGACCGAGGCTTTCTGGATCATGAACTTTGGCGTCGGCAGCAGGGGTATGGGCGCGGCGGGCGGATGCGGATTGAGAAGGATACGGCGCACATCCTTAGCGGCGTGCGGCATGGAAAGACGATCGGGTCGCCGATTGCGATGACGCTGGAGAATAGGGATTGGAAGAACTGGGAGGAGATTCTGCCGGTGGGGGAGGGAGATGCGGAGAAGCATAAGGCGGTGGCCTCTCCGCGGCCGGGGCATGCGGATCTTGCGGGGGCGCTCAAGTACGATTTTCGGGATGCGCGGTATGTGCTGGAGCGGGCGAGTGCGCGGGAGAGTGCGGCGCGGGTGGCATGCGGTGCGATGGCGAAGATGCTGTTGCGGGAGTTGGGGGTCGAGGTTGCGAGCCATGTGGTTCGGGTGGGCCGGGCGGAGTTGGGGCGCGATGCGGCGTGGGGGGAGATTGCGGCGTTGGCGGCCCGGGATGAGGTGTTGCTGAGCTGTGTGGATGGGGAGGCCGAGGTGCGCATGAAGGCGGAGGTGGATACGGCTCTGCGGACCGGGGACACGATTGGAGGGGTATTTGAGGTGGTGGTGCATGGGCTGCCGCCGGGGGTGGGAACTCATGTGAACTGGGATGAGCGCATGGACGGGTTGCTGGCGCAGGCGGTGATGAGTCTCCAGGCGGTGAAGGCGGTGGAGTTGGGGCGGGGGGTGACGGCGGCTGAGTCGCTGGGTTCCCAGGTTCACGATGCGATTGGGTATCGCAGTGAAAGCGCAATGGCGGCTGAGTCGCTGGGATCGGCGGTGCATGATGCTATCGGGTATGCGGGCGCGGAAGATGGAGTCGAGGATGGAGGCCGGCGGTTTACGAGATTTTCGCGGGAGCGGAACAACGCCGGTGGAGTCGAGGGCGGCATCTCAAATGGGGAGGATATTGTGGTGCGCGGATATCTGAAGCCGATCTCGACGCTGCGGCGACCGTTGGGATCGGTGAGTTTTGAGACGAGGGAACCGGTGAAGGCGGCGTATGAGCGCAGTGATGTGTGCGTGGTTCCGGCGGCAGGTGTAGCGGCGGAGGCGATGGTGGCTCTGACGATCGCGAGGTTGGTGATTGATAAGTTCGGCGGGGATTCATTGCGAGAGCTGCGGCGGAACTTTGAGGGGTATGCGGAGCAGATCCGGGTGTATTGATTTGGGTGAGTTGGAGTTCTACGGTAGAGAAGCAAATCCTTCCGCTGCGCTGCGGATGACAACAAAAAGCGATGGGCAACAACAAAGGCGAAGGTTATAACGAAGCGCGAGAGATAACGACTAAGCGCGAATGCCCGAGTAGCACGAGATTACAAACAAGCGCGACAGCTTGCAGGAAGAGAAGACGTGGCAAAGAAGACTTTGACGATACACGAGGTGGTGAAGTATCCGGATCCGGTGCTGGCGAAGCCGGGCGAGGCAGTGATGGAGTTTGGGCCGGAGTTGAAGCGGCTGGTCGACGAGATGTTCGAGAGCATGTACGAGGCTCAGGGGATTGGGCTGGCGGCGCCGCAGATCTCGATCTCGAAGCGGATTACGGTGATCGATGTGAGTTTCAAGAAGAATCCGGAGGAGAAGATTGCGCTAATCAATCCGGAGATTGTGGAGCGGAAGGGCAAGCAGCTGGAAGAGGAGGGTTGCCTGAGTCTGCCGGAGATTCGCGAGAAGGTGCAGCGAGCGGCGTGGGTAAAGGTGCGGGCGCAGGATGTGACGGGCAAGTGGTTTGAGGTGGAGGGCGAGGAGTTGTTGTCGCGGGCTCTGCAGCATGAGATCGATCACCTGGACGGTGTGTTGTTTATCGACCGGATCAGCCGGCTGAAGCGGGATCTGGCGCTGCGGAAGATCAAGAAGATGCAGAAGAACGGGGAGTGGTGAGGAAGTTATCGGTTTTTAGTGATCTGTTCTCAGTGATTGAGGTGCTGCGTTGAAGCTGGTGTTTTGTGGGACGCCGGAGTTCGCTGTGCCGGTGCTGCGGGCGGTGCTCGGGGCGGGGCATGAGGTGGCGCTGGTGGTGACGCAGCCGGATCGGGCGGCGGGACGTGGGATGGAGATGCAGGCACCGGCGGTGAAGCGGCTGGCGCTTGATCGAGGGCTGCCGGTAGTGCAACCGGAGCGGATCAAGAGGAACGAGGAGTTTCGGGCGACGCTGGAGGCGATCCGGCCGGATGCGATTGTGGTGGTTGCCTATGGGCGGATTATTCCGGAGTGGATGCTGGGGCTGCCTCGGCTGGGGAACATCAATCTTCATGGGAGTCTGCTGCCGAAGTATCGTGGAGCGGCGCCGGTGCAGTGGGCGATTGCGCAGGGCGAGACCGTGACGGGCGTGACGACGATGCGGCTCGATGCGGGGCTCGATACGGGAGATATGCTGCTGGCGCGGGCGGTGCCGGTCGGCGAGGAGATGGGCGCGGCGGAGGTGTTTGACGTGCTGGCTGAGGTGGGAGCGGAGCTGATGGTGGAGACGTTGGCGGGGTTGGAGGCCGGGACGATCATGCCGGTGACACAGGACCATTCGAGGGCGACGCTAGCGCCGATCCTGACGCGGGAGGATGGGCTGGTAGATTTTTTGCGACCTGCGAAGACGATCTATGACCGGTGGCGAGGGTTCTATCCGTGGCCGGGGGCGCATACGGTGTTTCGGGGAAAGAAGTTGATCCTGCATGGGCTGAAGAGGGCGGCGTTTGAGGCGGTTGGCGAGGGTGCGGAGGCGACGCGTGAGGGCGAGCTGGTGGTTTCAGGTGAGGTTTTGATGGTTGTTTGTGGTGGGCTGACGGTGCTGCGCGTGGAGGAGCTGCAGGTGGAAGGGAAGCGGCGGATGACGGCGGCGGAGTTTGTCCGTGGGTACCAGGTGAAGACGGGCGAGAGGTTGGGCGGTTGAGGCACCGCGATGCGGCGGCGGGTGTGGCGCGCGAGGGCCGGGGTGCGACGGCAGAGCGGGTGGGGGTGGCTCCTGCGCGACGGGCGGCGTTTGAGGTGCTGCTGGAGGTGAGTGCAGGGCGGGGGCATAGCGATGAGTTGCTCCATTCGGCGCGGCTGAGTGGGTTGCGTGGGCAGGACCGGAATCTGGCGACGGCTCTGGTGATGGGTGTGCTGCGATGGCAGATTGCGCTAGATGCGCGGCTGCGGGACTTGCTGGCGCGGCCGGATCAGAGGGTGGCGGAGGAGGTCTTGGTGGCGCTGCGGATGGGGGCGTTCCAGCTGCTGCATATGGACCGGATTCCGGCGCATGCGGCACTGAGCGAGAGTGTAGCGATGTGCCGTGCGGCGGGGCAGGAGCATGCGGCGGGGATGGTGAATGCGATTCTGCGGCGGTTGACGCGCGAGCCTGCGCCGGGGGTGAAGCTGTTTGAGCCGACGGCTGGCTTTGCGGAGCGGCTGGGGCATCCGGCGTGGATGGTCGAGCGGTGGGTCAAGGCGTACGGGCGCGTCGCGGCGATGAAGATCTGCGAAGCGGACCAACGGGAGCCGGGCGGGGCGGGGATGTTTGCTGTGGGGAGTGGCGATCTTCGCGATGGCGAGGCGGTGGGTGGGGACGATGCTGCGGATGCGGAGGTGTCAGGTGTGTTAAGCGCGGGCGGGATGCCGGTGATGGATGATGGGTCGCGGCTGGTGGCGGAGCTTGCGGCTGCGGCTTTGCCGGAGCTTGCGGGTGGGAGGGTGTGGGATTGCTGTGCGGCTCCGGGTGGGAAGACGATGGTGTTGGCAAAGCGGCTGCGTGGGGCGGAGATTCTGGCGACGGATGTGAGTGCGAAGCGGCTGCGTGCGACGGAGCAGCGGATGGGTGGGTTGGCGGCTTCGGCGGGTGATGGTGGGCCGGTGCGGTGTCTGGTCACGAGCGCGGAGGCGCTGCCTGCGGAGGAGGGAGCGTTCGATCTGGTGCTGTGCGATGTGCCTTGCAGCGGGACGGGGACGCTGGCGCGGAATCCGGAGATCCGGCATCGGCTGCGTGTGGAAGAGCTGGTGCGGCAGGCGGAGCGGCAGAGGGCTATTCTGAAGGCGTCTTTGGGGCGTGTCGTGGAGGGGGGGCGGCTGGTTTACTCGACTTGCTCGCTGGAGCCAGAGGAGTGTGAGGCGGTGGTGGATGCGGTGGCGGGTGGATGGCGGCGAGTGCCGGTTGAAGCGCTGATGCGCGGGCTGCAGGATGGGGGTGTTCTGCGGGCGGATCTGGAGTGGGAGTCGATGGTGAGGGATGGGGGGCTGCGGACACTTCCGGGGGTGCATGGGTGTGACGGGTTCTATGCGGTAGTGTTAGAGCGCTGACGTCGGGCGGGGAGTTCTGTGGCTCGCCGACCCACCCTTTCGCGATGAGACTGCGAGAGGATGGGGCACCCGGAGTCGGTTAACAAACAGGCCCGGGGCCGAAGCCTTCGCGGAGTTGTGATCGACTTCAGTGGCCTGAAGGCCACTGCTTCCACCGAAGGTCTGGCGACGAGACCCAGGCCAGTGCTTCTGCGGACTCCAGGTCACTGCTGTTCTAGTGGGTGATGGTGAGGCGGACGGACTCGCCTCGCATGACGCGATGGCCTGCGAGGGGGGACTGGCCTGTGACGGTGCCAGCGGTGGAACTGGTGACGGCAGGGGCTCCGTTCGTGACGGGGAAGGCATGGGAGTAGATGGGCGTGGTGGCTGGGGTTTGGGTGGGTGCTGGAGCGCCAACGAAGAAGGAGTCGTGATAGCCGGGTGTGCCTGGTGCGGCGGCTCCGGGGGGCGTTGAGGTTGGGCCGAGGGTGGTGGGCGCTGGCTCTTCGGCGGCGGCGATGCGGAGGCCGGCGGCATTGGTGCGGGCGAAAGCTGCGGAAAGCGAGAGACCGGTGAGCTGGGGCATGACGAAGGCCTGCGGCGAGGCGGAGGCGGGCTGGCTGAGGAGGAGGCTGACGCGGGGTCGATCGACGCCGGAGGCATTGGGTGGCGGGGTCTGGGCGAGGACGATGCCGGGGTCTCCTGGGGCGGAGATGGAGGCGATGGCGCCGAGCTCGAGGGAAGAGCGGCGGAGAGCGAGGGAGGCGGGGCGTTCGGGCTGGCCGGTGACGTCGGGGATGGAGACCTGCTGGGAGCCGATGCTTTCGGTCACGCGGATGGCCCACTCGCTGCGGACGGTGGCGCCGGGGGCGGGGAACTGGCCGAGGATGTGTCCGGAGGGGACGTCAGCGGAGTAGAACTTGTTTTCGAGACGAAGGGAAAGGCCGAGGTGGCCAGCCTTGTCGCTGGCCTCCTGGAGGGTGAGCCCAGCTAGGTTGGGGACCTCGACCTCGCGGCCGTGGATGGCCAGGCGCATGGCGAGGAAGGCCGAGAGGAGGAAGACGGCGAGCATGGCGAGTGCTGTGAGGAGGATGTTGAAGAAGCGCTTCATTGGCCAAGGTGAGGATACAGGAGGTGTTGGTTGGGGGCTTTTATGCCGGTGCTGAGGGCTGGCTTGGCCGAGTGAGAGGTGGGCAGTGTGGGGGGCGACTTTCGGCTTCGCTCAGGATCAGGATGGCGGCGAGGAACGAGCAACTGCGGCTGCCAATACAGGGTCCTTCGCTTCGCTCAGGATGACGGCGGTGGACAGGCAACTGAACTGCAACTGCAGAGGCAATTGCACTGCAACTGAACTGCAACTGCAACTGCAGAGGCAAATACTGGGATTCTGCCTCCTTTGACTACGCTCAGGGTCAGAATGACAGAGTTTGGGACTAGGTGTGGGGTCTAGCGGCGGTTGTCGGTTGCGGGTTCGGGGTGGATGAGGAGGCGGACGACCTCGGGGGAGTCGGCTTTGAAGGCGGTCTCCAGGGCGGTGATGGTGGCGTGGACGTCGGCCATGGGGAGGTCGTCGGGGAGGGTGCAGTGGCAGGCGACCTGGATGCGCTCGACGGCGGCCTCGTCATGGACGCTGGAATGGATGCTGCTTCGTGCGCGAGCGATGAGGGCTTCGAGGTTTTTGCCGGATTCGGAGATGGCGGGGGGCAGGCGGGTGACGAGGACGTTGTGGATGTCGAGGATGCCGGGGATGGTGGCGGCGACGTTGCGGAGGCGGCGTTTGATCTCGCGGTCGCGATCGAGGAGGGCGGGCTGCTCGATGGTGGCGGGCTCGCTTTCGATGTGGGTGAGGATGGAGCCGATCTCGGGGACGTCGCGGCGGATGTCGGACTCGAGCTGAGTGACGAGGTCGTGGGCGGTGCGGAGGGGCATGTTTTCGTTGACTTCGAGGTGCTGCTCGAGGTGAAGGGCGTCGCCGTGCTGCTGCAGGGTCACGTCGTGGATGGAGAGGTTGGAGCGGGCGGCGACAGCGCGGATGCGGTCGTGGAGGCTTTCGGCCTTGGAGGCAGTGGGGACGGAGTGGATGACGACATCGGCATCGGGGAGGTGGCGCTGGACGGCGCCGGTGGCGGCGGCGGTGACCTGCTCGGTGCGCTGGAAGGTGAGGTTGCGGGGCATGCCGAGGGTGATGTCGGCGAAGAAGCGCGCGCCGGACTGGCGGATGCGGAGGCGGTCGACGGAGAGGACGCCGTCGATGGCGCTGAGGGCTCGGAAGATGTCGCGGCGGGTGTTGGTGGGGGTGCCGTCGGCGTTGTGGGTGGGGGTGGCGTCGAGGAGGTTGTCGATCGTGCGGCGGGCGAGGCGGACGGTGACGCGGAGGATGATGCCGGCGACGAGGAGGGCGGCGAGGGGGTCGGCGACCTCGAGAGCCTTGATGTGGAGGCGCTCGCCGAGCCAGGTGGCAGAGAGGCCGAGGAGGACGGCGGTGGAGGACCAGATGTCGGTGGAGAAGTGGATGGCGTCGGCCTCGAGCGCGATGGAGTGGAAGCGCTGGGCGGTGCGGTGAAGGGTGCGGGCGCGGGTGAAGTCGACGGTGATGGAGAGTAGGAGAACGAGGAAGGGCCAGATGGAGACGGCGATCGCGAGGCCTGCGTGGAAGAAGAGGCGGCGGATGGACTCGGTGACGATCCAGATGCAGGAGGCGAGCATGAGGCCGGTTTCGACGAAGGCGGAGAGGCTTTCGATCTTGCCGTGGCCGTAGTTGTGCTCGTCGTCGGCGGGGCGATCGGCGACCTGGACGGAGAAGAGGGTGATGGCGGCGGCGACGAGATCGATGGTGGAGTGGGCGGCCTCGGAGAGCATGCCGAGCGAACCGGTGAGGATGCCGGTGATGAGCTTGAGAGTAGTGATGACGAGGGCGGCGAGGACGGAGAAGAGCGCGGCGGAGCGCTTGGTGGAGCGGTCCTCTCCTTGGGGGTGGATGGCCGGATCGTGTGTGGCCGTGGTGCTCATGGGAGTGATGGTACTAGGTGAGGCTTGATGGGTGCTGAGGCGCGGTCAGGGCTTTGTGGCGCGGTAGAGGCCGGAGGTGCCAAGGGTGTAGCTGGTCCAAGAGGCGTCGACGAAACCGGCCTCGCGGATGAGGGCGAGCATTTGCGGCGGGCGTGGGAAGCGCTCGACGGAGGCGGGAAGGTAGCGGTAGGCGGAGGGCTGGCCGGAGATGAGGCCGCCGAGGAGGGGGAGCAGGCGCTTGAAGTAGAGCGAATAGAGCGCGCCGATGAGGCCTCCGGGCTGGTTGCACTCGAGAATGCCGAACTGGCCGCCGGGCTGGAGGACGCGGAAGATCTCGGCGAGGCCGCCGGCGTAGTTGGACAGATTGCGGAAGCCGAAGGCGGCGGTGACGAGGTCTAAGGAGCTTGGGGGACATTGGAGGTGCATGGCGTCGCCTTCGACGAAGGTGACGCCGGGTACGGGGAACTTTTGGCGAGCGCGGCGGAGCATCTCGGCGGAGAAGTCGAGGCCGGTGATGGGACGGGTGCTTGAGCCGACGGGACGGAGCCTGAGGAGCGCGGCGGTCATGTCGCCGGTGCCGCAGCAGAGATCGAGGATGTGCGCGTCGGGGCGGGCGAGGATGGGGGCGAACTGCTGGGCGGCGCGGCGCCACCAGAGGCGGTCGAGGCCGAAGGAGAGGAGGTGGTTGGCGCGATCGTAGGTTGGGGCGATGTCGTTGAACATGTGCTGCACGGTGGCGGCGGCAGCCTGCTCGGTGCGGATGCCCTCGGGGCGGGCGCCCGGGTTGATCTGCGGATGGCTCATGGCTGGAGATCTGGCTGGCGCATGAGGGCGAGCATGGACTCCGCGGCGTGGAGGAGTTCGGCGTCGGTGACGTCGCGGACGATCTCGACGGTGCCGATGGCGGTGGGGAGGATGAAGGAGCGTGTGCCGCTGCGGTTCTTTTTGTCGGAGGTGGTGAGCGCGACCAGCTTGCTGGCCTTGGCGGTGAAGCGTGGAAGCGGGCCGTAGCGGAGGATGGTCTGCTCGATGCGGGCTGCGTCCTGGGGGGAGAGGGTGCCGCGTGCGCGCGCGAGGTGGGTGGCGGCGATCGAGCCCCAGCCGATGGCCTCGCCATGCAGGAGCTGCTTGTAGTCGGTGGCGGCCTCGATGGCATGGCCGAGGGTATGGCCGAAGTTGAGGATCATACGGAGGCCGGACTCGCGCTCGTCGGCTTGGACGACCTCGGCCTTGATGCGGATGCTGGCGACGATGACGCGGGTGAGTGCGGCGATGTGGCCGGGGTGTGCGGCATCGAGGATGGTTGCGGCTTCGCGCTCGAGGTGACGGAAGAGCTGGGGGGAGCGAATGATGCCGGCTTTGATGGACTCTTGAAGACCGGCGCGGAGCTCGCGGGGAGGAAGGGTGGAGAGGGTGTCGGTGTCGGCGAAGACGGCAAGCGGATGGTGGAAGCTGCCGACGAGGTTTTTGCCGGCGCGGAGGTTGACGCCGGTCTTTCCGCCGACGGAGGAGTCGACCTGGGCGAGGAGGGTGGTGGGGAGCTGCACGTAGGGGATGCCGCGCATGTAGATGGCGGCGATGAAGCCGGTGATGTCGCCGACGATGCCGCCTCCGAGGGCGAGCAGGAGCGAGTCGCGATCGGCGCCGGAGGAGGCGAGCTGCTCGGCGATGCGCTCGACCGAGGCGAGGCGTTTGTGGGTCTCTCCGGCGGGCAGGAGGATGGGTGTTGGGGAGGGCTGGTCGCGGAAGGAGCCGAGGAGCGGCTCGGACCAGAGGCGCCAGATCTCGGGGGAGGAGATGACGAAGAGGCGGGGGGTGGTGCCGGGGGTAAGGGGGCCTAAGCGGCGGGAAAGGGTGGGCAGCAGGTTGCCGCCGACGGTGATGTTGTAGACGGCTGAGGGGGTGCTCAGCGGGATGCGGACTGCTGCGCTAACACGCTTCGCAAGCGGTATTTCGGACCGAGCGGGCGTGGGTTGAGACGGACATCGAAGATGTTTTGCCACTGCAGAAACATCGTATCGCACGGGGCTGAAGGAGAGCTTGTATTCGGGGTCTAGACGCCGCTAAACGAATAGAAGCGCGATTGGAATGGTGGCTCCCGCGAGGAGAAGCAGGGAGATTACGGAGGGGCGGTGTTTGTACTTGTAGGCCATGTAGATGCCCGTGAAGGTCGAGGTGACCAGGCCGATTGAGACGAGCAGGAAGAAGATCTTGAGCGGAAGCGGGTGCCGGCTGGGTGAAGGGGAGGTTGGCTGAGGTGCTGCAAGCGGAACGGTGCGGGATGGCTGCAGGGCCGGGACGTCGCGTTGTGGGGGAGAGGAGGGCTTCGCTTCGGCCGGGGCTGGCTTGCGGGTGGGAGTAATGGATGTTTGCTTTTTGTGGATCTGGCCCAGGGTGACGGCCCACTGAGGTGGGATGTAGTTGCTGCCGCGGGTACTCTCGTGAAGGCTAAAGGTTTGAAGGGCACCGGTGAAGGCGAAGAAAAGGACTGCCGGGGCGATGAAGACGCCGAAGTAAAGGTGGATCAGACGTAGGGAGCGGAGCAGGGTGGCGGGGGCCATGAGGGCAATTTTAGGTTGGTGGGGGAAGGAGGCCTGTGCAAGTGTGGTGAAAAGAAAGGGGCCGGGACTGGGTCCCGGCCCGAGGTTGCAGAGGGGGGATTATGCG
>JAABUX010001976.1_pt1 | contig 29780 bp, 30 predicted proteins | sample 5561851 | NCBI WGS metagenome assembly JAABUX01 (sample SAMN10711883, study PRJNA513361) | rock metagenome | isolation source: Antarctica rocks | place: Antarctica: Victoria Land, Richard Nunatak red sandstone | collected 2016-01-03 | reverse complement strand
CGATGTAGGCCTGCAGCTCCGTGCAACGCGCGAGCAGGCGCTTCGCCCTTGCCTCCAGCCGCACTGTCCACTGCATCAAGACCGCCCCTGTGATCAGGCCTCAGCCAGGCCGATCAGACCACCTTCGGCAAGCCACCTGCCCCAAGTTTTTGCCACTCCCTAGCGGGCCCGCGGAATGCGGTGGCGGCAGGCGGCATTGTGCTTGAAGGGCATGGAAGGAAAGTAGCGCCGGCGTGGTTCGAATTCAGGTTACACGTGATGCTGGGTTGGCAGTCCCAGGGTGGATGATGGCACCCTCACGCTTTCAGCGGTGGTGCGAGTATGGACCGAGGTGTTGGCGCAGCAGCGAGGCTGCGCGGAAGTGACCGCAAGGACCTGGCCGTTCAAGCGCTGGCCGGCTCGGAGACGGTCAGCAATTTGGCTGCCCAGCATGGGGTGAGCCGTAAGTTCATCTACCAGCAGACGCACAAGGCCCGCGCGGTATTGGACGGCGCCTTCTCGCCGGCCATGCCGGACGGCGAGGTGCTGTTCGAGGTGGCGGTGACCAAGGCCTGGCTGCGCCAGGTGATCGTCGGGCTGACGCTGATCTGCCACAGCGCGTATCGCGGCGTCGTCGAGTTCCTGCGCGACCTGCTGGGCTTGCCGATCAGCGTGGGCTGCGTCCACGACGTGCTCCAGGCGGCCACGCGGCAGGCGAGCGCGATCAACCGTGACCAGGACCTGTCAGGCATTCGGGTGGGCTTGCACGACGAGATCTTCCAGGGCGCGACGCCGGTGCTGGCCGGCGTCGATGCGGCATCGACGTACTGCTACCTCCTCGCTGCGGAGCACCGTCGCGACGCCGACACCTGGGGTGTGCACCTGCTCGACGCCGCCGCGCAGGGGCTGCGGCCCGACTACACGATCGCCGATGCCGGGCAGGGCTTGCGCGCCGGGTAAAGGGCCGCCTGGGGCGACACGCCGCGCCACGGTGTGGGTCAGCGGTGGGTTTCGGCGCTGATCAGCACCACACCGCGTTGAGAAGTCAGAGTTCCGTTGGGCCCCATGCCTGCGCTGGTTTACACGCTTGGCCCACGGCTGGCCGCAGGCACGCATCAATGAGCCGATGTCCTGAGTATGGCCCACTGCGAAAGCCACCTGACCGTCAACCCGCAAGGGTCAGGGTGGCGGAGCACCGCTTACCGTTAACGGAAAGGCGCGCCGTCGAGTGGAGTGACCGAGCCTTCGAAGTCAGTCCGGCCCAGCATTCCGGCCTTTACGAAACCGCCGCGGTGGGTGGACCTGCCACCCACCGTCTCCCGCCAGAGCAATCAAGCCACCTCGGGCAGCTTGTCGATCAGTTTATCCAGGGTGACCGGGTAATCGCGTACCCGGATGCCGGTCGCGTTGTAGATGGCGTTGGCCACCGCGGCGCCGACGCCGCACAAACCGAGCTCACCCACGCCCTTCGCCTTCATTGGCGAGGAGATCGGGTCCACCTCGTCCAGGAACACCACTTCCTGGTGCGGGATGTCGGCGTGCACCGGCACCTCGTAACCGGCCAGGTCGTGGTTCACGAAGAAGCCGAGCTTCGTGTCGACGGCCAGTTCCTCCGTCAGTGCGGCGCCCACCCCCATGGTCATGGCGCCGATCACCTGGGAGCGCGCAGCCTTGGGATTCAGGATGCGCCCGGCCGCGCACACCGCGAGCATCCGGCGGATGCGGGTCTCGCCGGTGAAACGGTCCACCGCGACCTCGACGAAGTGGCCCGCGAACGTCGACTGCTGGTACTTCTTGGCCAGGTCGCCGTACTCGATCGCGTCCTCGGCCACCATCTCGCCGTCAAGCGCCGCATCGCCCAGCTTGACGGCCCGATTGCCGGAGCGGACCTCACCATCCGCGAACACGGCGTCGGCAGGGTTGAAGCCGTTCTTCTGCGCCACCGCGTCCCGCAGCTTGGTGCAGGCCGCATAGACGCCGGCGGTGGAGTTGTTCGCCCCCCACTGGCCGCCCGAGCCGGCCGAGGCCGGGAAGTCGGAATCGCCCAGCCGGACCACGACCCTGTCGAGCCCGACGCCCATCATCTCCGCCGCGGTCTGGGCGATGATGGTGTAGGTGCCGGTGCCGATGTCGGTCATGTCCGTCTCGACCGTCACGGTGCCCGTGCCGTCGAGCCGCACCCGCGCGCCGGACTTGGTCAGCTGGTTGTTGCGGAACCCGGCCGCCATGCCCATGCCCATCAGCCAGCGGCCGTCCTGGACCGACCCAGGCTTGGAATTCCGCTTCGCCCACCCGAACTGCTCCGCGCCCTGCCGCAGGCACTGGACCAGCTGCCGCTGCGAGAACGGCCGCTCCTTGTGCTCGGGATCGACCTGGGTGTCGTTAACGATGCGGAACTCGACCGGGTCCATGCCGAGCTTCTCCGCCATCTCGTCCATGGCGACCTCCAACGCCATCAGGCCCGGCGCCTCGCCCGGCGCGCGCATGGCGTTGCCTTCCGGCAGGTCCAGCTCCACCAGCTTCATCGCGGTCAGCCGGTTTGCGCCGGCGTAGAGCAGCTTGGTCTGCGCCACCGCGGTCTCCGGCCTGCCGTTCGGCAGGTTGCCCGAGGTGCTTTCGTGCGCGATCGCGGTGATGACACCGTCCCTGGTCGCGCCGATGCGGATGCGCTGGATGGTCGCCGGACGGTGCGTGGAGTTGTTGGCCATCATGGGCCGTGTCATCGCAACCTTCACCGGGCGGCGCGCCGCGCGGGCGCCGATGGCAGCAAGGGGCGCGTCCGCCCGCAAGAACAGCTTGCCGCCGAAGCCGCCACCGATATAAGGCGAGTCCACGCGCACGTTCGCTTCGGGGATGTCCAGCGTCTTCGCGAGGTCCGCTTTCGCCCACTTGATCATCTGGTTGGACATCCAGACGGTCAGCTTGTCGCCCTCCCACGCCGCGACGGTCGCGAACGGCTCCATCATCGCGTGGCTCTCGTCGGGCGTGGTGTAGGTGGCATCGAGCTGCACCGGAGCCACAGCAAAGGCGGCATCGAAGTTGCCAACCTGGTCCACCGGCCCCGCGCCGCTGCCCTCACCGCTGCTGCCGCCGACCGGCTTGGCGCCCGGAGCCGCCGCCGCCAAGTCGAACCGACCCGGCGCCACCGCATAGTCGACCTGGATCAGCGAAGCAGCGGCGCGCGCCTGCTCGAAGCTCTCCGCCACCACGATGGCGATCGCCTGGTGGTAGTGCTGGATCTCCGGCCCGCCGAACAGGGACGCGGTGTTCCTCCGGCCCAGGCCGAGCTTGGGCACATTCAGCGTCGTGACCACGGCGATAACGCCGGCCGCCGCCATCGCCTCGGCCACCTGCATGGCCTTTATGCGGCCCTTGGCGATAGCCGAGCCGACGATGAAGCCATAGGCCTGGTTGGGCGCCACGTCATGCCGTTCATAGGCGTAGGGCGCGGTCCCGGTCGTCTTGAATTTGCCGTCGATGCGGTCGGTCGGCTTGCCGACGACCTTCAACTGGTCGATCGGATTGGTGGTGGCTGGCGTGTCGAACTTTATGGCTCAGGCCCTCGCTTCGGCGATGACGGCGGCGAGCGTGCGCCCGACCAGCGTCACCTTGAACGCGTTGTCGTCGGTGGGATGGGCGCCGTCCATCAGCCGGCTGGCCACCACCTTGGCGCCGCGCGGCATCTCGGCCTCCGCAGCCTCCACGCGCCACGGCCGGGGCGCTACGCCGCCAACGGCGACGCGCCCGGTGCCATCCGGCTGCACCACAGCGGCCACAGACACGAGCGCGTAAGCGTAGGACGCGCGGTCGCGCACCTTGCGGTAGATCTGTTTGCCACCGACCGGGGGCGGCAGGGTCACGGCAGTGATCAGCTCACCATGCTCCAGCGCCGTCTCGACCTGCGGCGTGGTTCCAGGCAGGCGATGGAACTCCGCGATTGGGATCTGGCGCGTGTTGCCGTCGGGCTTCACCGTCTCGATTACCGCGTCCAGCACGCGCATCGCCACCGCCATGTCGCCGGGGTGGGTCGCGATGCAGGCGTCGCTGCCGCCGATCACCGCGAGCTGTCGGCTGATGCCGGGGATGGCGGAGCAGCCGCTGCCGGGCTGGCGCTTGTTGCAGGGCTGGTTGGTGTCGTAGAAATAGGGGCAGCGCGTGCGTTGCAGCAGGTTGCCCGCCGTGGTGGCCTTGTTGCGCAACTGGCCGGACGCCCCGGCCACGATGGCGCGGGACAACACGCCGTAGTCGCGCCGCACCCGCTCGTCAGCCGCAAGTGCGGTGTTGCGCACCAGCGCGCCGATGCGCAGCCCGCCTTCCGGTGTCGGCTCGATCTTGTCGAGCGCCAGGCCGTTGACGTCGATCAGGTGCGCTGGAGTCTCGATCTGCAGCTTCATCAGGTCGAGCAGGTTGGTGCCTCCAGCGATGAAGCGAGACCCAGGGGTGCGCGAGGCTGCTTCCGCCGCGGCAGCGGGCGTGGCCGCGCGCTCGTAGGTGAAGGGCCTCATGCCAGCTCTCCCTTGGCTTCGGTCATGGCCTCGAGGATGTTCGAGTAGGCGCCGCAACGACAGATGTTGCCGCTCATCCGCTCGCGGAGTTCGTCGTTCGTCGCCTCCATGGGCGCCAGGAGGTCGACAGTCGCATGGCTGGGCACACCTGCCTTGATCTCCGCCAGGACGCCCATCGCCGAACAGATCTGGCCCGGCGTGCAATAGCCGCACTGATAGCCGTCGTGCTTCACGAACGCCGCCTGCATCGGATGGAGGTTGTCCGGCGTGCCAAACCCCTCGATCGTGGTGATCGTCTCGCCCTGGTGCATCACGGCAAGCGTTAGGCACGAGTTGATGCGGTGCCCGTCGACGATAACCGTGCAGGCGCCGCACTGACCATGGTCGCAGCCCTTCTTGCTCCCCGTCAGCTGCAAGTGTTCGCGTAGAGCATCGAGCAGGGTCGTACGGGTATCAAGTGTCAGGTGCCGCGGCTGGCCATTCACCTCGAACGAGACCGGCATCATGCTGGGCGCCAAGGTCTCGGCAGGTGGCTCCGCGGCCCGGGCGGAACCGGCGGGAGGCACGACACCAGATGCGAGCGTCGCAGCGCCGGCTATCAGAATATCACGCCTGGAAAGGCTCGGATCGTTGACTAACGACAATGTTCAACTCCCTTATGTCGTGTGCCCCGGTGCCGCGATGGATGCTGGCCAGGACGCCTTATAGATTTTGGGTCAAGCGCATGCACTGATAACCGGTTTGTGGGCCATATGCAGTCCTATCGGCTGTCAATTGGTGTTGATGCATTATTCGGGTGGTGGACGTAGAGCGCCAGCCCAGAGCACGTTCAGCAGCTCCGTTTGTAAGTCAGCGGTGGGTCTCGACGCTGATCAGCGCCGTAACCCACTGCATATCCAAAAATCTTCCTGGGTCCGGTATCTGCGCTAATTAACACCGTGCCGCGTCACACGCCGGACACATGACCGCCATCGCACCGCTTGTCAGATCATGCAGCAGACCCCTTGCACCCAAGGGGCCATCCACACATGCAACAACGCCGCGGAGGCACGATATCAGACCGACAACTCCCTTTTCACGACGCCGCCCTGCATGACCAGTTGGATCTTCCTGTAGGGATCGGCCAGGACCGTCACGTCCTCGAGTGGGTTTCCCTGGACGACCAGCAGGTCGGCGAAGGCTCCCTCCCGAACGATCCCGATCTGGCCACCCATGCCGACCAGGTCGGCGCCAACCGTGGTGGCGGCAGCGAAGATGTCGCGGGATGCCAGCACCCTCGCGCGGATGCTGAATTCCTCGGACTGGCGGTCGTGGGCCTCGCCGAGTAGGTCGGTGCCGTATGCCATGACGACGCCCGCATCACGGAGGAGCTCGAGGCTCCGCAGCCCGGATCCCCGGACGTCTTCGATCTTGGCGATGCTCTCCGGCAGCAGGCCGAGGCGTGCGCCGTCCACTGCCAGTGCCTCGAAGATGATCAGGGTGGGTACGGCGACGGCCGAGGCCGCCGCCGCCATCGCTGCCGCTTCGGCGTCGATGACGTTGCAATGCTCCAGGGAATGGACGCCGCACCTGACGGCCCGCTTGATGGCGGCGGCCGTGTAGAGGTGGGCCGAGACGTAGGTCTGGGCGTCGGCCGCCTCCTGCACGGCGGCCGTCATCTCCTCCGCCGAGTATCCCATCCAGGCGATCGGGTCGGTGGGGCTGCCGACGCCGCCGTTTGCCATGATCTTGATGAAGCGGGCACCCTGGCGCAGCTCCTGGCGGGCCGCCCTGCGGACTTCGTCGACGCCATCCGCAACCCGGCCCAGGGCCCCGATGCGGTCCTTCCAACGGTAGGGGTCGAAGGTGTCGGCCCGCGGCCTGAAGTCCGTGTGTCCGCCCGTGCGAGAGAGCGCCTTCCCGCAGGGGACGATGCGAGGACCTTCAACGAGCCCCTGCGCAACGGCGTCCGCCATCGCAGGGGGAGCCCCGCCAACGTCCCGCACCGTGGTGAACCCGCGGTGGAGCATACCTTTCATGATCGGAATGCTTCGGAATAGCGCCGTGGCATCTGGCAGGTTCGCGTTGGCCGAGAGGTTCACGAGGCTGGCGACGACGTGCACATGGGAGTCGATGAGCCCGGGAACGAGCGCCCGGCCCGACAGGTCGATCACCCGGCGGCCCTCCGCCTCCCGCGCAACTGCGTGGAGGTCGCGGATCAGCCCGTCCTCGACCAGCACGTTTCCTTCCACCGGTTCGGCCATGGTGGCGTCGACGATCAGCGCGTTCTTGAACAGGACCTGCATCGTGTCTGGCTCCAGGCTTTTCAGTTCTGGCGTGGTGCCCATATGAGGGCCAGGATGGTGAGATGGGCGAAGAGCCTGGCGGTGGGCAGGTCGCCCTTGTCATGCCATCCCGGCCGGTGGAGCAAGTTGAGGGAACCCAGCACGCTTCCGACTAGCGGGACGGACCGGTCGTCGTCCAATGCCGCCTCGGCGGACTCCGCCACGGAGGCCGCGTCGTCAACGGGAAGGACTGGTCCGATCGCGGGTCCCGTGTTCCGGTCCATCCCGCAGTACCCCGTTTGGTCCGCACTCGATTGCATCGACCTGGCGGTCATCGTTTGGCTTTCATCTACTCGGTCGCCACAGCGGGAGCCGAGGCGGTTAGGCGAGTTGGAACCCGTGTGCCAGCGGGTCCCGGTCGTCGACGTAGATCGTGTTGTGCCCCGTCACGCGCGCCCACCCAGCCACGCTCGGCAGGATCGCCGCCGAATTACCGACCTTTGTTTCCGCTTCGACGCGGCAATCGAAGAGCGTCCCGATGACGCTCTCGTGGACGAACTCCTGCCCGACAGCCAGGCGCCCCTTCCCCACCAACTGCGCCATTCGCGCGGAGGAGCCGGTGCCGCACGGCGAGCGGTCGATGGCCTTGTCGCCGTAGAAGACGGCGTTCCGCGCCGTCGCGCGCGGGTCGCGTGGCCTATCGCACCACATCACATGGCTGACGCCGCCGATCCGGGGGTCCTCGGGATGCACGGGCGCCAGCTTTTCCTGCGCCGCCTGCCGCACCGCCGGGCTCAGCCGCACGATCGCATCGGCGGACATACCATCCAGGCCGGTCCAGCCCGGCTGGGGCTCGATGATGACATAGTAGTTGCCGCCATAAGCCAGGTCGAATTTTAGCGGGCCGAGGTCAGGGACGTCGATCTCGATGGCTGACGCATGGAGGTAGCTCGCGACATTAAAAAGCCGTACCTGCTCAACGAACTGTCCCTGCTTCGAGTACTCGATGGATATGCGCCCGGCCGGCGCCTCAATCGCGAGCCTGCCCTCCTCGCGGGGGACGACCAGGCCTTCTTCGATGGCGGCGGTCACAGTGCCGATCGTGCCGTGCCCGCACATCGGCAGGCAGCCGCTCACCTCGATGAATAGGACTCCGACGTCGCAGTCGTCGCGGGAGGACGGATAGAGGATTGTGCCCGACATGATGTCGTGCCCACGCGGCTCGAACATCAGCGCCCGGCGCACCCAGTCGTAGTCGCGAACGAAGATCTCGCGCTTCTCCGACATGGGAACGTTCGGCAGCATGGGCGCGCCCCCCGCCACGATACGGACCGGGTTGCCGCAGGTATGGGCGTCGATGCAGAAGAAGGTGTGGCGTGCCATGGCGGGACTCCGGGAGGCTTCAGCGGAACCGGGAAATCGAATACGGCGCAACGTCTATGGTCGGCTGGCGCCCCGCGACCAAGTCGGCGACCAGCCGGCCCGTCGTAGCGGCCTGTGTCAGGCCTAGGTGGCCGTGGCCGAACGCGTAGACGACACCTTGCTGCCGGTCCGACCTGCCGATCACAGGCAGGCTGTCCGGCGTCGCCGGGCGGTGCCCGGCCCAATCGGCGCCACCTGTGTGCTTCAGGCCCGGCAGGTAGAGGAGGGCGAGCTTCGCCAAGCTTTGCGAGCGTCGATATTCAGCGACTGCGTCGAGGCCGCCGAACTCGGCGGCGCCGCCGATGCGCAGCCCGCAGCTCAGAGGGGTGGCGACGAACTTCCGCTCGGCGAAGATGATCTCGCGGCCCAGGTCGATGCCGGGCTCCGGCACCGTCGTGTTGTACCCGCGCTCGCTTTCCAGCAGCACCTTGTCGCCGAGCTGCCGGGCCAGGTGACCCGACCAGGCGCCCGCAGCCACGACAACGGATGACGCCTCGACCGTGTTGCCGTCGCGTAGCTGGACCGCTGTGCCGCCGTCCTGAATCCCTGCGACGTCCGCCTGGAGGATGGTGACGCCCTGCGCGGCCAGCCAGCTCCGCAGCGTGTCGACCAGGTGCCGGGGATCGTTCACGTGCGACCATTGCGGCGTGAAGACGCCGCACTCGGCGAGCGGCCCGAGTGCCGGCTCCATCGCTTGCAGCTCCGTCCGCCCCAGGAACTCGGTCTCGATCCCGTGGCGCCGCTTCAGGTCCCACTCCGCCGTGTCACGGTCGAACGCGCGCCTGCTCTCGTAAACCGTGAGCGCACCCTTCCGGTTCAGCTCGCCCGACAGGCCGGTGCGTGCCAGCATGGGGAGAAGGTCGTCGTAAACCCGCCCGTTCAGCGCCGAGAGGGCCGATGCGATCCTTTCGACCTCGGCGGGGCGGCCCGCGCGGGCGAACCGCCACAGCCAAGGCAGCAGGCGCAGCGCGTGGCGGGGCCGGATCGCAAGGGGGCCGAGCGGGTCGAGCAACCAGCCGGGGACCTTCCAAGCCAGCCCGGGGACCGAGGCGGGGATCACCTCGGTGACAGCGATGCCGCCTGCGTTGCCGTAGGACGCCTTGTCTCCCGACGGGTCGCGGTCGATCACCGTCACCGCGTTCCCGTCAAGGAGCAGGTAGTAGGCGACGGAGAGACCGACAATCCCGGAACCGACAACAGCAACGGGCCGCGTTCCCCTCATGGATGGTTCCCGCTGCATCTCGTGCAGAGGTCTGGAGGTCGACGTTTCCGGCAGGCGAGACGGCTTGGTTGCGGCGGCAAGAAACTCTCCATCGTCCGGCTGTCTAGCGTTCGCAAGTTTCCGCCGTCCCTGGAAGCAGCCAGGAGGCCGACGACGGTGTTCAGGCTGCCAGCGCGTGCCGGACCGCCAGCGCTTTGATCGCCCGCTTGATCGTCGAGGTGACGTGCTCGTGCTCGGCGCCAACGAGCGGCAGGCGCGGCTCGCGGACCCACTCGGGCGCGCCGTAGACCACGGTCTCGGACAGCTTGATGTACTGGACGAGCTTTACATGGGTATCGAGGTGGTAGGCCGGGGTGAGGATGCGGTAGAGCGTGCGGGCCTCATCGAAGCGGCCGGCCTTGCAGAGCTTGAACAGCTCGACGGCCTCGGCCGGCCAGACGTTGGTCATGCCCGACACCCACCCGGTCGCGCCTAGCGCCATGCTCTCCAGGATCAGGTCGTCGACACCGCAGAATACCAGGAAGCGGTCGCCCAGCTCGTTGTAGATGTCGGTGACGCGGCGGATGTCGCCGGTCTCCTCCTTGATGCAGACGATCTCGGGAGTGTCCGCCAGGTCCTTCAGGATGGCGGGCGTCACATCGACTCCGTATGCGATAGGATTGTTGTAGATCATGATCGGCAGCCCTGCGGCGCCGGCCACGGCCTTGTACCAGGCCGCCGTCTCGCGCGGGTCGGTCTTGTAGCCGCCAAGGCTCGGAAAGGTCATCAGGCCTTCCGCACCGAAGGAGCGGTATGCCTTTGCGGACTGCCTGTCCTGTTCGGTCGAGGCCTCCGCCAGGCCGGTCAGCACGGGAACGCGGCCATGCGACGTCTCGATGGCGGCGCGGATGACCTTCTCGCGCTTGGACATGGTCAGCGAAGCGTTCTCGCCCAGCATCGGCAGCACGATCACGCCGGAGACGCCGTTCGACACCAGCCGCTCGATGCTCGACTGCAATGCCGGCAGATCGAGGCTTCCGTCCTGCTTCATCTTGGTCGTAACCGCGGGGAAAACGCCTGACCAGTCAACCATGGTGCCTCCTTCTTGTCGAACGACGCCTGCGTAGCAAATTAGTAATATGTATCCAATCTACAAATTATCTGTCATGGAACTTCTGGGCCTGGTACCCGGGCCGGCGGGAACGCGCGAGGGGCCAAGCCTATGACCAACGAGCCAGGCGCTAGCCAGGGACAGGAGTTCGCGACCAAGAGGCAGAGCATGCCGGCTCCCTGCGCGAGCCCATCCTGAGCGGAGAGTTCCACGCGGGCGATCAAATCCGGCAGAAGGGGCGCTGTTGCATGGATTGGCTTAGTGGCGTCTGCGCCCTGGCCGGGGTAGCAAGTCCTCAACCGCATGCTGGAGCTTGGACGCCTGAACCCCGTCCGCATCGCCTGACTGCAGACGGAGGTTGGGGTTATCGCGCCGCCCCACTGACCCGCGCAACAACGCCTCAGCCGGGTGAATATGAGCAAAGAACAGGGATATCATGAGCAACTCTGAGAGCACGCTTGTCAACGACGCCGCCAAGGCTGGGATGGAAAGCTTCACGGCAACCATGGGGCATGTTCCGGACCGTTTCACCCTCCTGCACAAGTATGCGCCCGCCACCTTTGGCGGCTACGGGCTGATCCGCAGCGCGTTGATGCAGGACTGTCCGCCGGCCGCATTGGATCTGAGGACGAAGGAGCTGATGTTCACTGGCCTTTCTACCCTGCACGGCGACACCTTCGGCGCCACCAGCCATGCGATCTCCGCGCTCAAGCTGGGTGCGACCCTGGCCGAGATCGGCGAGATCATGACGCAGGTGATCATGGTGGGCGGCATCACGCCGTGGAACCTGGTAGGCTACAAGGTCATGCTCGCCTGTGAGGAGCACGCAGGCGGAGCCACGCCGCCGCCGTGATGTCCCCTATTCCGGAATCTGAGACAACGCCGCGTCCAATTCGCTGACGAAGCGGTCGGCGTGCTCCTTGCGGAAAACCAGCGGCGGCCGGATCTTCAGCACGTTGCCATGCGGCCCGGCTGCGCTGATCAGCACGCGTCGCCTGCGGAGTTCGTTCACCAGCCAGGCGGTCTCCCGCGTCGCCGGGTCGCGGGTCCCGCGGTCGGTGACAAGCTCGAGCCCAACAAACAGGCCCGTCCCGCGGACGTCGCCCACAAGCATATGCCGGCCCTTCAGGGAGTTAAGACCGGCATTCAGGTACTCCCCCGTGGACCGGGCATTCTCGATCAATCCATCCCTCTCGATGACGTCGAGCACCGCCATGCCGACGGCACACGAGACGGGATTGCCGCCGAACGTGTTGAAGTAGCGCGACCGCTTGCCGAAAGCCTCGAGGATCGCGGGTTTGGCTACCATCGCCGCCATGGGATGGCCGTTGCCCATCGGCTTCCCCATCGTGACCAGGTCCGGCACCAGCCCGTGCCGCGCAAAGCCCCACATCCCGGCACCGGTACGGCCAAAGCCGGGCTGGACCTCGTCAGCGATGAACAGGCCGCCCGCCTCGCGGATCGCCGCAGCGGCTGGCCCAAGGAACCCCGGCGGGTCCGACATCACGCCGTCCGACGAGAAGATGGTGTCGACCAGCAGTGCCGCAGGCTTGATGCCGTGCGCGATCAAGTCCGCGGCGGCGGCACGGACATTGGCGGCGAACGTCTCCGCCACATCCATACCGCCTGCGCGATACAGGTCTGGCGCGGGCACCGTCCGCACCGCTGACCCGAGCGGCACCTGGGCGCCGAGCGACGGCGACATCCCGGCCAGCACCGAGGTCACGCCGTGGTAGGCGAGCTCGGTGACGATCATCCCGGTCCCACCGGTGTGCGCACAGGCCACGCGATAGGCCAAGTCGTTGGCCTCGCTGCCCGTGCACGTGAACATCACCTGGCTGAGTTCCCACGGGAACGTCGCCAGCAGCCGCTCGGCATACTCGAGGATCCCGTCGGTCACGTAGCGCGTGTGGGTGTTCAGCACCGCGGCCTGCCGGGACATCGCCGCAACCACGTGCGGATGGCAATGTCCGACGCAGGCGACGTTGTTGTACACGTCGAGATAGGCCTCGCCGTCCGGCCCGTACAGCCAGACGCCTTCGCCGCGCACCAGGTGGACGGGATCGGCGTAGAACAGCCGGTAAGCCGGGCCCAGCACACGCTCCCGCCGCTCGATCAGCGCGCGCTCCCGCTCCGGCAAGAGGCTCGCCGCGCTTGCATCGTAGGCGTTGATCATCGACATGCCCGTCTCACTCCCTTCCGCACGCGCGCCGGAACTCCGCCTTCGCCTGCCCGGCGGACAGCCCGGCCAGCACCCGCAGCCCGTCCCATGCCCTCGTCTGATTGCGTAGGATGTAGTCGGCGTTGTCCGGATGCCCCGTGGCACGCCATGAGCTGATGGCGATATTGAGGGTAAGGCGCATGCCGATCATGGCAGGGAGCAACGCGACCTCCTCCTCGGTCAACCGGCAGACCTCGTTGTAGGCCGCCACAACCTCGCAAGCGCCCTCGAAGCCGGACTCCCCACCAACATGGTAAGCCGCCGCTGTCGCCAGGTCCTGCACCAGCGGGGCGTGGACCATGTCACCGAAATCGATGATCCCGACGACAGCAGCCCGATCATCGGCACCGACGAGGATGTTGTGAGGGTTAAAGTCGTTGTGGATGAGCTGGGTCCGAAGGCTGGGCAGGTGCGGAAGCACCTGCTGCTCGAAGCCGTCGATGAAGCGGAGCGGCAAGGCGCGCCGCTCCAGAGGGACATGCTCGAGCAAGGGCCGGACCCGCACTGCCCGCTGAAGGTCCCAGAGCAGGTCATGCCCCTCCGCAGGGTGGCGGAACCTGGCCAGGGCTAGGTCCAGGCGCGCGAGGCACCGGCCGATGGCCTGGCGCTGCCCCTTGATCGCTGTCGAGGACGACAACGGTTCTCCTGACAGGTAGGTCAGCAAGCGGATGGTCCTAGCGGAAGCCCCTGGTGACCCCCACAGGGAAGAGACCCCGTCCCGCAAGGGACGCACCCGTGGGATCGGCAACGACGGGTCCACGGCCTCGACGTGGCGCAGCGCCTTGTCCTGGAGATCAAGCACCGCGGGATCCTCCAGCGGATGAGCGACCTTCAGGACGAACACCTCGCCGCCCTCCGCGACAAAGTGGAAATTCCGGTCTCTCTCCCCGGCGAGCGGCCTAGCCCTGCCGTTCAGGCCGAACAGGAGCATCGCCAACGTCTCGGCTTGCTGCACCGTCACGGGAGGCGCCGGCACCTCCAGCATGCCGCCTAGTTGCTTGACTGGAAGGCTCATCCATCAATCCGTGGGGTCACCGGCAAGCTGACGCTGGAAAGCCAACTCCGCAAGCCGTCGCGCCTGCGAGCCTCGCTCATCCAAGCAGCGCCCTGATGACGGCCAGGAGCCTCACATTCACCAGAACTCCCTCGACGGCGCTCTTCCTCCGCGCCGCATACCGCCGGTCGAGGAAAGCCTTGCACCATGGGCCAGGATAGCCGCGAAAATCTTCTCTGCCCTGGCAGTGTGCTCCAACGCGGCACTTCCCAAAAACCCCTCCGGATCAATGACAATGACGAAATCGCCACCGCGGGGACTGGCCTTGGCGCAGCCGTCGGACACCATGGATTCCTCGCTGGTCATGTCGCCGATGAGGGGCCCGGCCAGTAACTCGACTCTCGCCGAGAGCGCTGATCCCTTATGGCCGCCGAACGTCAGCATCGCCCCGGCCAATCCGGCGGCCGCATCCGTCGTTGGTTGACCGTCGTCGTCAACCGCCCATCCCAACGGGATCGGCCTGCCGACCTGGCGATATAGCTCCAACTCGCCACGGGTGGCTGCGCTCGTGGCGAAGTCGAAGACGAAGGGGTCGTGGCCGGGCCGCGGCCAACCGAAGGCCAACGGGTTGGTGCCGAACAGCGGGGCCTTGCCACTCGCCGGCGCGACCCAGGCGTGGCTCGGCGTGCAAGCCAGGGTCACGAGCCCGCTCCGCGCCAGGCTCTCGACTTCGAGCCCCAAGGCAGCAATGTGCACGCAATCGTTGATCACCATCGCGGCGATGCCATTTTGCATTGCACAGTCGGCCAGGAGCGGGCGGTCGAGTTCGAAAGCCAGTTGCGCGTAACCTCCCTGGGCATCGATACGCATAAGGCCGGGTGCGGCATCCAGCACGGTCGGTAAGGCATCCACGTTCACCTTGCCCGCCCTGATCGTGTGGTGGCGCACCATCAGGCGATGGATTCGGTGAGCCCCGCAATCGCCCCTCTCTCCGGCCACGATCGTCTCGGCCACTGCCCCAGCGTGCCCGCCGCGCAGACTTGCCGCGGATAGGTCGGAACGGGCGAGCAGCCGAACCTCCGCCAGGGTGAGCCGGACCGCTTCCGCGCCGGGTTCATTAGCCATCTCCAAGCGACCTTCCGTCATACCTGGCTATCAGTGACATGTATCCAATTTTTTACATACTCAATGTTTCCGAGCGTATTCCTCCTTCGAGGATGCCCCCCATGTCGACCGGGCACGTTGCAAACGGCAGGTGTACCGTGGATGATGTATCCCGACATGAAGAAACCGTCCAATTCGGGAAGCGGCGCCCATACAATCAAGCGCCAGAGCGTGCCGGAATCCGTTGCGGCCTCGCTCCGCGGCCGGATCCTCACCGGCGAGTTCAAGGACGGTGAGCAACTTCGCCAGGAGGCGATCGCAACGGAATACGGTGTGAGCCGTATGCCGGTCAGGGAGGCCCTGCGGCAACTCGAGGCCGAGGGCCTCGTTCGCTTGCAGACCCACAAGGGCGCGATCGTGACTACCCTGTCGCCAAAGGAAGTCGGGGAACTGTTCGACTTGCGTGTGCTCCTCGAGGCTGAACTCGTGGGGCAGGCCATACCGAACATGAAGGATGAGCATTTTGCTGAAAGCGAAGCCGTGCTCCGGCGCCTTGAGTCAGCTTACAAGAAGCGGGACGTGTCCGATTGGGGGAGCCTGAACTGGCAGTATCACCGTAGCCTCTACGTGGCCGCCGATCGCCCGCAGACCATGTCGTTGGCGCTCACCATCAACAACCAGACGGACCGTTACGTCCGGTTGCAACTACTCCTGACAGGGGAGTTCGACCGGGCAGAGAGGGAGCATCGGGAACTGCTGCTGATGTGCCGGGCGGGTAACGTGAAGAAGACGATCCCTTTCCTGCGCAAGCACATCCTGGATACCAAGGGTGAGCTGCTCGAGGCGATGCAGAGGGAAGTCGGCACCGTTGCCACGCAATCGGCTCGGACCCGAAAGGCTCTAGCGGCATAGTTCGCCGGAAGATCGAGCCAGATCAGGCGGAACCGAGATAGAGCGCCACCGCGCGCTCATCCACAAGTAGATCGGCCGCAGGTCCCGAGAGAGCCACCCGCCCACCATCGAGAATGACTCCCTGCCCTGAGATCGCCATCGCCTGCCGGGCCCGCTGCTCGATCAGGAGCACCGCTGTCCCGTCGCATGCGAGGCTGGCGATCCGGCCGAAGCTGTCCGACACCAGGGCCGGCGAGAGCGCGGCTGTCGGTTCGTCGAGGACCACGACCACGGGGCGCGTCACAAGCGCGCGCGCATAGGCGAGCTGCTGCCTCTCCCCGCCGGAAAGTCCACCCGCGCGGGAGCGGCGGCGGCTGGCGAGGGCTGGAAACATGTCGAAGAGCTCGGAGACGCGAGCTGCCCGGTCCCTGACGCCCTCCACGACCTCAAGGTTCTCGAGCACGGTCAGCGATGGAAAGACGTTCGCGACCTGCGGCACATAACCGATGCCGCTCCGGGCCCGGCGGACAGTGGGCATCGACGTGATGTCTTTCCCGTTGAGCAGTATCCTCCCGGTGACCCGGGGGAGCAGGCCGACGACGGCCTTGGCAAGCGTGGACTTCCCGGCACCGTTCGTGCCGGCAATCGTCAGCACCTCGCCGGGGTCGAGCGACAGGTCAATGCCGTTCAGGATGTCGACTTCGTCGTAGCCGCCGCGGAGTCCGTGGATCTCCAGCATGCTCACGACAGGCCACCCAGGTAGGCTTCCCGGACGGCCGAATCCGCCAGCACGTCCGACGGGGTGCCTGACGCGATCAGCCTGCCGCGGTCCATCACGTGGAAGATGTCGACGAGGCGGGACAGAACGCCGAGGTCGTGCTCGATGATGAGGAAGCCGACGCCGCGGCCGTTCAGCTCGCGGATGCGGGCGCTGATCTCCTCGATCAGCACCGGGTTCACGCCGGCAAAGGGCTCGTCCAGGAGGATGGTCCGCGCGCCGGTCATCAAGGCGCGTCCTAGCTCGACCAGCTTCTTCTGCCCGCCGGAGAGATGCCCGGCGGGCGTGGCGGCGACCTTCGACAGGCGGAGGAACCCGATCGTCTCGTCGACCGCCTGGCCGATCTCGGCCTCGCGGCGCCGCACGGCTACGGGGCGCAGGAAAACGTTCACCAGGTTCTCGCCAGGCTGGCCCGGAACTGCGGCCAGCAGGTTCTCGCGAACAGTCAGGTGGGCGAACTCCCGCGGCACCTGGAAGGTGCGCACAAGCCCTGCCCTGGCCCGCTCGGCGGCGCTCGCACGCGTCACTGTCAGATCGTTGAGCCGGATTTCGCCGCCATCGGGGGCCTGGAACCCGGTCAGCAGCGAGAACAGCGTCGACTTTCCCGCGCCGTTCGGGCCGATAATCCCCACGAGCGCGCCCGTGTCCATCGAGAAGGTCACGTCGTCGGTCACGCGCAGGGCGCCATACGATTTGCTGAGGTGCTCCACCGATAGGGTCATCGCCGCGTGTAGTCCCCCATCAGCCCTTGGGGGCGGTAGATCGTGAACAGCACCAGCGCCAGCCCGATCGCGCCCAACCGGAAGCTTGCCATCTGGACGTCCGATATAAACGGCAGCGCGTCGCGCAGGAACCGCGACCCTTCCAGGAATGCTATGAGGATGACCGTCCCCGCGACCGCTCCCGATACCCGGCCGGCGCCACCCATGATGATGGCCATCCACACCTGGAACGTCACGAGCGGGATGAACTGGTCGGGCACGATGTAGCCGATATAGTGGGCGTAGAAGGCGCCGGCGATCCCGGCGAGCGCCGATCCCAGCACCAGCACCTGCACCTTGAAGCCTGCCGGGTCCTTGCCGAGCGCCTTCACGGCCTCCTCGTTGTCGCGGATGGCGCCGATCATGCGGCCGAACGGCGAGCGCACGATGGCCCTCATCCCGAAGGCGGCCAGGACGTTCACGGCCAGCAGCAGGCCCAGCACCCCCAGCGACTGCGCGAGGCCGGTGCCGTCGAACAGCGGCGGGATGCCCGGGATGCCCTGGACTCCTTTCGTCAGCCACTGCTCGCTTGTGGCGACCAGACGGACGACCTCGCCGAAGCCGAGCGTGACGATGGCGAAGTAGTCGTCCCGGAGCCTCAGCGAGACCAGCCCGATTGGCCAGGCAGCAGCGCCCGCCACCACGGCGGCGACAAGGAACCCCACCGGGGCCGGTATGCCGTGCAGCGACAGGATCGCCGCCGCGTAGGCGCCGATGCAGAAGAAACCGACATGGCCGAAGTTGATGATCCCGGTGAAGCCGAATTGCAGGTTCAGCCCCAGGGCCAGCAGGGTGTAGATCGCCGTTACTATGGCGATTGCAACGAGATATGCTTCCATCAGCGTATCCTCTCGCGTCGTCCGAACAGGCCGGTCGGCCGCACGAGCAGAACCAGCAGGAGGGCGAGGAACACGACTGCCAGCTTGTAGGTGAAGCCGACGAACGGCGTCGAAAGCTCCTGCACCACTCCCAGCAGCAGGCCCGCGACAACCGCCCCGACGGGCGAGCCGATGCCGCCCAGGATTGCGGCAGTGAACGCGGGAAGAAGCACGTTCCATCCCAGCTCGGGCTGTACGACGGTCTTGATCCCGACCATCAGCCCGGCGACCGCGGCGACGGCGCCAGCCATCGCCCAGAGCGTCAGCATTACCCGTTCGGGCTCGACGCCCGACACGCGGGCCAGCGCCGGGTCGTCCGCGACGGCGCGCATCCGCCGGCCGACGGGCGTCGCGTGCAGCACCAGGAACACGGTTACCAGCGTGGCCGCCGCCAGGGCGGCCAATTCCAGGTCGAGCGGCAGGAGCCGGAACCCGAAGCCGACCCAGGGGCGCACCAGCGGAACCGGGAACACCTGCTGCTGGAACCCGTACGTCAGGCCGAGCCCGGCGCGGATGATGAATCCCACGCCAATGGAGGCCAGGAGTGCGGTGACGGACGAGCGTCCGGCCAGCTTGCGGAAGACGAGCAGGTAGAACGCCACGGCGACCAGCAGCGACGCGGCGGTTCCCGCGACGCCGCCGAGCACGAGCGAGCCGGTGGCGGTGGCGACGCTGAGCGCCACGTAGGCGCCCAGCGTCATCATGTCCCCAGTCGCCGCGTTCGCGAACCGGGCGATGCCGAACACGAGCGTGACGGCAAGGGCGGCCAACCCGGTGATCAGGCCCGACATCAGGCCCGTGACGAGCAGGGCCGGAAGGTCGCTCATGTCTTGACGACGTACTTCCGCTCGAGCTTACCCTTGGTGATGACCGAGACGGCGAAGTCGGGTGCGACGTCCCCGTGACTGTCGAAGTCCAGGCTGGACGACGCGCCCACATAGTGGATCTTGCCCTTGCCCAAGGCGTCGCGGCCCTCGGCAAATGATCCAACCTCCATGCCGCCGGGGCCTGCAACGACGCGCACCTTGGCGTTGATGGCGGCCCGGTCCGCACCAGGCCCGGCCGCCTGCACGGCGAGGGCGTAGAGCACCGCCTCGTCGTAGGCCATGGCGGCGTAGGGGTTGCCTTCGCCCGGCGCGCCCATCGCCTTGCGGTATGCGGCGTCGTAGAGCTTGAAGGCGGGGGCGCCCACGTTCGAGACGCTGTCGACCGAAAAAATCCCTTCTGTCACCTCCGGGCCGACCGCCTTGACCAGGTCCGGGCTGCCAGCCCAGCCGGGCAGAACCCACTTGTTCGTGGCGCCGCTCTCGAACCAGTTGCGCAGGATGATCGTGGTGTCGGCGATATAGGACCCGGTGACGATCACGTCGGGCTTGGCGGCCAGCACCTTGTTCAGCTCGGACGCGTAGCTCGACTGGTTCGGCTCGTAGACGACGGAGGCGGCGACCGTGCCGCCCTTCTTCTCCCAGGCCACCTTGAAGCCGTCGGCGTTGCCGATGCGCGAAGCGTTGTTGAAGGCCATTGTCGCCGGGCGCTTGAAGCCTTCGCGGGTGCAAATCTCGGCAAACGCCTGGCCGAACTGCGGGTTGGTGGCCTGGAGGCGGTAGGACAATCCCTTGGCGTTGGCGGGCGGCACGGACAGGGCTGGCGCACCCGACGAGTTCATCATGATCATGCCGGCAGCGTTGGTCATCGGGATGATCGCGAGCGACTCGCTGGACCCCCACACGCCGAGCATGACCTCGACCTTGTTCACCTCGATCAGCTTCTTCGCCGCGAGGACTGCGGACTGGGCCTGGGTCTCGGTGTCCTCGCTGAACAGCTGGAGCTTCCGGCCGCCGGCCCCGCCCTCGGCGTTCACCTGCTCGAACACGGCAGCGATCATCTTCTGCATTCCAGTACCGTAGGCGGATCCGGCGCCTGTGATCGGGTTGAGCGACCCGATGCGGAAGGTCGTATCCTGTGCACGGGCGAACCGGGGCAAGAGGGACACGGCCGCCGCCGCTCCCAGGAGGTGACGTCGTTCGAGGGTCATGCGTGCTCTCCGGTTTGTGGATGGATTGGACTGGCCGGGGCGGGCAGGATCCGCTCCGGCAGGATGCCCTGGGGTCGGATCCGCAGGACCAGCAGGAGGGCCGCGCCAGTGAGCATGCCCTGCACGGAGGCGAGCTGCACAGGTTCGAGGCCGGGGATGTCCCCGACAGCAAACCGGGCCGCCTCCAGGAAGGCCATGACCGCGTAGCCGCCGATCACCGCGCCCATAGGACGTCCCACGCCGCCCGCGGTCACCGCCAGGAAGATGTAGATGGTGATCAACGACACGAAGATGTCGGGAGAGATGAACGATTGGAAGTGCGCGTAGAGCGCCCCTGCCAACCCGGCGATCGCCGCCGAAAGGGCAAAAGCCTCGAACTTGAACCGCAGGACGTTCTTGCCGGCGAACCGCGCCAGATCAGGATCTTCCCGGACCGCACGCAATGCCCTGCCGTACGGAGAACGGTCGAGCCGCCTCAAGCACCAGCAGATCAGGGCGACGATCGCCACGGAGAACGCCAGGCAGGCGGCGTTGAAGGCCGATTGCCCCAGCATCGACTTCAGCGGGGCACGGATGCCCGACATCCCGTCCGCGCCGTTGGTGATCCACCGCTCGTTGAGCGCCACGAGGCGGATCACCTCGCCGAACCCGAGCGTCACGATGGCGAGGTAGTCGTCCCTGAGGCGGAGCGTGGCGAAGGTCACGATCACGCCCGCGACGACGCCCGCGGCCAAGGCCACCGCCAGGCTCACGACGAACGGCGCGCCGGCTCCCGTCGCCAACGCGGAGGCGTATGCGCCCACGGCGAAGAACCCGGCAAGGCCGAGGTTGACCATCCCGGCCCCGCCCCATGCGAGGTTCAAGCTGAGTGCCAGGATCGCGAAGATGCTGCCCGAGACGAGGGTGGCTACGAGATAGGAAAACATCAGACGCTCCGCTCGCCCAGGAGGCCGCGGGGCCGGAAGGTGAGCATGAGCAGGATGGCGGCGAACCCGACCGCCGTCCTGTAGGTCGCCGGGACACCAAGCAGCGCCACCTCCTCGGCGACGCCCAGCACGAGGGCTCCTGCGACGGCGCCGGTGATCGAGCCGAGGCCGCCGAGCACCGCGGCGGCGAAGACGGACAGCACGACACGGTACCCTGTGAGCGGGTCGATCGATGTGTCGAAGCCGAGCAGCACCCCGCCGATGCCGGAGAGCCCGGCGCCGAGCAGGATGGCCATTGCGGCGATGCGGCCGGGGTCGATGCCCTTCAGGCGGGCGAGGTCACCGTTGTCCGCGACGGCGCGCATCGCACGGCCGAACCTGCTGAAGCGCAGGAAGAGGAACACCAAGGCCAAAACCGCCGCGGCGAGCGCCAAGTTCTGGAGCTGCTGCGGCCCCATGCGGACCGAACCGACCGTGATGTCCTGCTCGAGGGGCAGGTCGAAGCCGCGGAGGTCGCTGCCGAAGACGAAACGGACGGCGTTCTCCAGCACCAGGTTCAGTGCGATGGAGCCGATCGCGACAGTCAGCGCGCCCGAACTGCGGAGCGGCTTCAGGCTGATATACTCAGCCACTACCCCCACCAGGCCGGCCGCGACGAATGCTCCGGCTAGGACAGGCACGACGCCCAGGCCCATGCGGACGTTGATCCACCAGCCGGCGAAGGCGCCGATGGTTGCGTAGGAGGCGACCGCGAAGTCGGGGAAGCGGAGGACCGCGAAGATCGTCGTGAAGCCGATCGCCGGCACGGCGATCAGCGCGCCGGTCAGCAACCCGTTCACAACGGCCTGAAGGATCTCCGCTCCCATTTGTTCAGGCGATCTTCAGCAGCTTGATCGCGCCGGACTGCACCTGCTCGTAGCGGAACTTCGAGTCGGTGATGTCGCCGCGGTCGGTGAACTTGCAGGGGCCCGAGGCGCCCTGGTAGGCGATCGGCTGCTTCGCGGCAATCGCCTTCAGCCCGTCCGGCGCATTCTCGACGACCTTGCCGCCGGGAGCCTGGCTCACCTCCCGGACGGCTTCCTTGATGCCCGCGCCGCTCGGGTTGCCGGACAACGCCATCGCCAGCACCACAAGGTTGGTCTGGTCGTACACCTGGACCGTGTAGGGGTCCGGGTGCTCGATCCCGAGCAGTTTCACCAGCCCATCGTAGGCGCCGCTTCCCTCGGCCGGGGACGGCGACAGCGTGTAGCAGCCCTCGACTACCGGAGCGGGGACGCTGTCGATCAGCTTCTGGTTCACCGCATAGGCGAAGGCGACCTTCTTGCCCTTGTAGGCGGCACGGTAGAGGTCCTTCAGCATGACAGTGGTGTCCGGCGTGTAGCCGCCGAGGACGACGACGTCCGGCGCGAAGCGCAGCATGCCGTCGATCTCGCTGCGGTACGATGGCTTCTGGTCGTCGTAAACGAGGGACGACGTCTCGCCGCCCGCGGCCTTCACGGCTGCCGTGATCGCGTCGCCCTCGCTCTGGAAGAAGGGCGTCTGCGGGGCCATGAAAAACACCTTCTTGCCCCCGAGCTCCACCGCGAACTCGCCGAATTTGGTGCCCTGCAGCGCCGTCGTCGGTTGCGTGCGGATCAGGTAGCCGTCGGTCGGCAGCTGCGTGATCGAGTCCGCGCCCGAGGTGGTGGTCAGGAAGGTCTTGCTCTCCCAGCACAGTGGGGCGACTGCGGTCGTGACCGAGGAGGCCCAGGTGCCGATGATGGCGGCGACTTTGTTCACGTCGATGACCTGCCGCGCCGCGCGGACGCCTGCCTCGGGGTTCGACTGGTCGTCGACGACGATCAACTCGAGCTTACGGCCCATGATGCCGCCGAGGCCGTTCACCTGGTCGACGACGGCCTTGGCGGCCTTTGCCATGTTCGGCCCGTATGCGCCGCCCGCGCCGCTGAGCGGCACCAGCGCGGCGAGCTTGATCGTGGCGTCCTGCGCGCGGAGCACGCGCGGGGTCGCCGCCAGCGCGCCTGCCGCCAGGCCGGTCGCGAGGATTGATCGCCGGGTCAGGAATGGGTTCGTCATGAGGATGTCCTTCTAGGTTCAGCCACCAAGGAAAAGCCGCCGGATCTCGGGGTCGGCCGCGAGCGCCGGGCCGTTGCCCTCGGCGCTGTCACGGCCGGCCACGAGCACGTAGCCCCGCGTCGAGATCTGCAACGCTTCGACCGCGTGCTGCTCGACCATCAGGATCGCCAGACCGTCGGCGTTGAGCGCGACCACGGCTTCGAACAGCTCGTCCGCCGCCTTGGGCGAGAGTCCGGCCGTCGGCTCGTCGAGCAGCAGCAGCGACGGCTCGGTCATGAGGCCCATCGCGACCGCCAGGATCTGCCGCTGACCGCCGGACAGCGTCCGGGCGAGGGACCGCCTTCTCGCCGCCAGAAGGGGATAACGGGAATACATCTCGTCCGCCTTGCGGCGGGCATGCGAAGGGTGGAGGAACGCGCTGATCGAGAGGTTCTCGGCCACGGTCAGGGTGCCGAACACGTTGCGCTCCTGCGGCACGAACGACAGGCCGTGCCGGGCCCTGCCCAGGGCGTCCGAGCGGGTGACGTCCTGGCCGCCGAGCACGATGCTGCCGGCGCTGACCCGGAGGAGGCCCGCCACTGCCTTGAGAAAGGTCGACTTGCCGGCTCCGTTCGGGCCGATGATCGTCACGATCTCGCCCCGCTCCACCCGCACGGAGGCGCCCTTGAGGATTTGTTCCGCCGTGGAATAGCCGCCCACGATGTCCCGCACGGAAAGCACGGTGTTCCCGGCGCTCAATGTCGGATTCCCAGGTAGGCTTCCTGAACGCGCGGGTCCGCAACGACTTCCTCGAAGGTGCCGCTCGTCAGGGTGCGCCCTTCGGCCAGCACGATGACGGGGTCGCACAGCCGCTTGATCAGCGACATGTCGTGCTCGATCAAGCAGACGGTCATCCCCTCCGCGTGCAGCGACAGGAGGTGGTCCGCGATCTGCCCGCCTAGCGTGGGGTTGACGCCCGCCATCGGTTCGTCGAGCAGGATCACCTTCGGCGAGGCCATCAGCGCCCGCCCGATCTCCACCAGCTTCTTCTGTCCGCCCGAGAGCGAGGTGACGGGATTGTCGATGACGTGGTCGAGCCGGAGGCGCCGCGCCACGGACCAGGCGCGTTCTGCCGTCTCCTGCTCCCGGTCACGTGCCGCCCGGCCTCCGAAAATCCCGGCCAGCATGCTCTCGCCCAGCTGGTCCTGGGCGTAAAGCGCCAGGTGCTGGAACACCGACATCTTCGGGAAGCCCCGGGCAAGCTGGAAGGTCCGCACCAACCCGGCGCGGACGAGCCTGTCGGGTGTCCGGCCGGTCACATCTTGGCCGTGCAGCATGCACGTGCCGCCGTTCGGGCGGATCAGGCCGGAGACAACATTGAAAAAGGTCGACTTGCCTGCGCCGTTGGGGCCGATCAGCCCGGTGATGGATCCGCGTGCAACTTCCAGGGTGACGCCCTGGAGGACCGGTACGCCGTAGAACGAGCGGCGCAGGTCGTGCGTCGCAAGCGCCGGGGATGCGTCTACCGCTCCAGGGGTCCCGTCTACCGATACGTCAGGCCCTGCGCGCTCCAATTTGGAAGTCCCTGTTCGACGGAGAGTATTTTTGGATACGTTCTACATGCTGTCAATTATTTTGTATCAGACGTCACCCGCTTACTGGCGTTGGTTGGCGGCGGCCTCAATCGACTCAGCATCTAGGATCTGCTTGACCGAGCTTTCTGGACACATCCGTGGCTTGGGCGGGTGCACGCCGGTAGGATCCCGGCTCACTCTTGCGGAGGGGCGGAATGGCTGGCGGCTTCGACAAGCTCAGATCGGCATTGGACCGTTTTCAGCCGGCTTGGGCCTGCGCCGCCTCAGGGTGTTGACGAACAGCCGACCGAAGCGCAGGCCCCACTCGCGGATGTTCTCGTATGACACCACCACGCCGTGGGCGGCCAGGATCAGCTCGACGCCGCGCAGGCTGAGGTTGAAGGGGTAATACAGCCAGACCGCGTGCTCGATGACTTCGGCCGGGAAACGGAAGCCGTGGTAGGGGTTGGGTGACGTCGTCATACCACCCAAGCTGCCAGGTCCGACCGAGGTCACCAATCTGACAAGGCCTCCCTAAGCACTGCCGAGATAAAGGCGTGCCATGCTGGGGTCTGCCAGCAAGTCCTCCGCCATCCCCTCGAGCACGACCCTGCCACCATCGAGAATGTAGCCGCGATGGCTGATCTGCAGGCTCTGCCGGGCGCGCTGCTCCACCATGAGCACGGAGGTGGACAAAGCGGGGAGGGTGCGTATCAGCTCGAAAACCTGGGTCATCAAATTCGGCGACAGGGCGGCGGTCGGCTCGTCCAGCAGCAGCAGCTTCGGCCGCGCCATCAACGCACGTGCGAAAGCGAGTTGCTGCCGTTCGCCGCCTGATAGCGACCGCGCCAAGACGCCGCGCCGCCGCGCCAGCGCCGGGAATTGCTCAAGCATCTCCGCCATACGGGCAGCCCGCCCGGTGACACCCTCCACCACGCGCAAGTTGTCGAAGACGGTCAACGCGCCAAACACGTTGGCAACTTGGGGAACGTAGCCGACGCCGACGGAGACACGCTGCTCCGGTGCCAGCCGCAGCAGGTCGTGACCGTCGAACAGCACGCGACCGCGGCACCTTGGCATCAGGCCCATGATGGCCTTGATCAGCGTCGACTTGCCTGCGCCGTTGGTGCCGGCGACGGTCACGATCTCGCCTTGTGCCACCTGCAGGTTGATGCCCCGCAGGATGTCGGCCTCGCCATATCCGCCGGTGATGCCCGTGACCTCCAGCAGGCTCATGCGGGGCCGCCGATATAGACCTCCTGCACGCGGCTGTCCGCCAGCACGTCCGCCGGCGTGCCGCTGGCGATGAGGCGCCCGCGGTCCATGACCAGCAATCGTCCGGCCAATTGCGCCAAGGCGGGAAGGTTGTGCTCAACGATCAGGAAGCCGGTGCCGCGCTCCGCCAAGCTGCGAATGCGGCTGGAAATCTCCTCGATGAGCACGGGGTTGACGCCGGCATAGGGCTCGTCGAGCAGCACGTAGCGGGGCTCGGTCATCAGGGCGCGTCCGAGTTCCAGCAGCTTCTGCTGCCCGCCCGACAGGCCGCCGGCCCGGTGGGCGGCGACGCGGGTCAGGCCCAGGAACTCCAGCAATGCGTCCGCCTTCGTGCCTGCCGCGCGCTCGCTGGCCCGCACGGCGCCGGGTCGGAGCAGCAGGTTGAGCACGTGCTCGCCGGGTTGGCCGGGGGCGGCGGCCATCAGGTTCTCGCGCACGGTGAGGTGGGCGAACGGCCGCGGTACTTGGAACGAGCGGGCGATGCCGCGGCGTGCCCGCTGCTGCGCCGAGAGATGCTGCAGGGCCACATGGCCGAACTGGATCGTGCCCGCATCGGCCGGGATGAAGCCGCTGATCAAGGCGAACAGCGTGCTCTTGCCGGCGCCGTTGGGCCCGATCAGCCCGGTGATGCCCTGTGCCTCGGCCTCGAAGCTTACGTCGTCCACGACGTGCAGGCCACTGAACGACTTCCGCACGCCCTGCACCAGGAGGCTCACCGCGAGACCTGGCCCAGCAAGCCCTGCGGGCGGTAGATCGTGAACAGGATCAGTGCCAACCCAATGATGGCGAGGCGCAGGCTGGCCATCTGCACCTCCGAAACGAACGGCAGCACGTCCCGCAGGAAGCGCGATCCCTCGAGGAACAGCGTCAGCAGCGCCGCGCCGGCCACCGCGCCGCCAATGCGCCCGGCGCCACCCATGATCACGGCGATCCAAACATAGAAGGTCAGCAGCGCCACGAACTGGTCCGGGCTGATATAGGTGAGATAATGGGCATATAGCGAACCCGCGAGGCCCATCATGCCGGAGCCGATGGCGAACACCACGAGCTTCGCGCCGGCCGGGCTCTTGCCCACCGAGCGGACCGCGTCCTCGTCGTCGCGGATGGCTTGGATGAGCCGGCCGAACGGGCTGCGCACCAGCCCGGCCGTGACCAGCACCGCGCCTACCACGGTAAGGAGCACCAGCCCGAGATAGGCCAGGGCGGCCGGAAACGCGTCCATCGCGGCGAAAGGGCGCGGGATACCGGGTAAGCCGCGCGGGCCGCTGGTCAGCCAATCCTCGCTGACGATCACGGTCCGCACGATCTCGGCGAAGGCGAGCGTCACGATGGCGAGGTAGTCGTCGCGCAGTCGCAGGCAGATTACGCCAAGCGGCCAGGCGCACACGGCCGCCAGCAGTGCCCCCGCGGCTATGCAGAGCAGGATCGGCACGCCCCGCAGCGACAGCAGCGCCGAGGTGTAGGCGCCGATCGCGTAGAGGGCGACAACGCCGAAATTGATCAGCCCGGTATAGCCGTATTGCAGGTTCAGCCCGAGGGCGAGCAGCGCGTAGATCCCGCCGACGGTGCCGACCGCGACCAGGTACTCCATTTCAGCGCACCGCCTCGGCGCGCCCCAGCAGGCCTTGCGGCCGCAGCACCAAGGTTGCGATCAGCAATACGAAGGCGATCGAGGTTTGGTAGGTGAAGCCCACCAGTGGCGTCGAGAGTGCCTCGACCACACCGAGAGCGACCCCGGCGAGCACTGCACCGGCGGGGTTGCCGAAGCCGCCCAGCACGGCCGCGGCAAAAGCCGGCAACAGCAAGTTCCAACCCATCTCCGGCACCACCACCGTGCGTAGCCCCAGCATCACGCCGCCCACGGCGCTCGAAACGCCGATGAGCGCCCAGAGCGTGATCATGACCGGACGGGCGCGGATGCCGCTGGCCCGCGCCAGTTCGGGATTGTCGGCCACGGCGCGCATCCGGCGGCCGATGGGGGTGACGAACAATACAGCGAGCACGGCTGCCAAGGTCACCGCGGAGAGCCCGGCGAGCCACAGGTCGGTGGGGCGGATGCGAACCCCGCCGAACACGAGCGCGCGGGCGATCGGCACTTGGAATGATTGCTGGTCGAAGCCGATGAAGAATGTCAGCACGCTCCGCAGCAGGAAGGCCAGCCCGATCGATGCGATCAGCGGCGCCACCAGCGGGCGGTTGCGGAAATGGCGGAAGATCAGCGCGTATGAGGCGACCGACACGCACGCAACGGCGATAACCGCCACGCAACCAGCCGCGATCAGCGAACCCGTCCAGCCCTGCACAGCCACCCCGGCATATGCGGCCAACGTCATAAAGTCGCCGGTCGCCGCATTAGGAAACCGGGCGACGGCGAAGCACAATGATACCGCGAGTGCTGCCAACCCGATCAGCAATCCCTGAACCAGGCCGGTGACCGCCAGGTTGAGGAGATACACGCCACTCACTTCAGCAGGTATTTGCGTTCCAGTTTGCCCTTGCTGAACATCTGCACGCCGAATACCGAGACGGCGTCGCCTTTCGCGTCAAAATCCAGCGGGCCAGAGGCACCCTCGTAGTTGATCTTGGTACCGGCCTTCAGGGCGGCCTTTCCCTCGGTGAAGCTGCTGACGGTCTGGCCGGGTGGGTCGGCGATCACGGGAATGGCCTGCGCAATCGCGGCATTGTCCGCTCCTGGCCCGGTCTTCTGCAACGCCAAGGCCAGCACCATCACCATGTCGTAGCACATTGCGGCATAGACGTTGCTCAACCCAGATGCGCCGGTTGCCGCGGTGTACCGGGCGTCGAAGGTCTTGAACGCAGTGCCGTCGCTGTCCGGAACGGAGTCGAACACGATCAGCCCCTCCAGGACTTCGGGGCTCAGCGCCTTCTGTACCGCCGGGCCCCAGGCCCACCCGGGGATCACGATGGGGGCTGTGTTCCCGGCTTCGAACGCTTCGCGTAGGATGATGGTGGTGTCCGGCACGTAGCCCGAGACGACGATCAGATCCGGCGCGCCTGCCAGCACCTGTTGCAACTCGGCGCTGTAGCTGGTGCGGTTTGGTTCGTACACCACGGTCTTCGCGACCTTGCCGCCCGCCTTCTCCCACGCTGCGCGGAAGATGCTGGTGCTGGCGATCTGCACGTCGTTGTTGAAGGCCATGACCGCCGGGTTCTTAGCACCCTGCCGCGTGGCGATGGCGGCGTAAGCGGCGCCGATCTGCGGGCTGCCGGCCTGGAAGCGGAAGCCCAGGTGCTTGGCATTCTGCGCCGGTGCGCTTAGCGCAGGGGCCGACGACACGTGGAACAGGAGGCAGTTGGCCGCATTGGTGATCGGCTGCACCGCGAGTGAGACGGAAGACGACCAGGTGCCCAGCACCGCATCCACCTTGTTCACGTCGATCAGCTTGCGTACGGCGAGCACGGCGGCGTCTGGCGAGGTTTGCGTGTCCTCGGCATAGACCTCGATCGAGCGGCCATCGGCCCCGCCGGCCTTCTTCACCTCGTCGAGTGCGAATAGGATCGTCTTCTGCATGCCGCCGCCATAGGTGCTGCCTGCGCCGGTGACGGGGTTCAGAGCTCCAACGCGATAGGGCGCCTCGGCCGCGCGTGCGCCGTGGCCCGGCAGTGTCGCGATCAGCGCAGTGCCCCCGGCGGTGGCGAGCGCGCGGCGCCGGGTGACCTCATACCAAACGCCATTTGCTCTGACTCAAACGTGAGTAGGGTCGGCTCGACGGGGTGTGGTTCGGTTTGCTTCCATGATGATGGGGGCTGACATGACGGTTGCGATCACGCGGACGGAGCACACG